>JAAUXT010126548.1_pt1 | contig 43469 bp, 47 predicted proteins | sample 7278171 | NCBI WGS metagenome assembly JAAUXT01 (sample SAMN14350112, study PRJNA611818) | marine sediment metagenome | isolation source: surface marine sediment (1.8m) | place: French Polynesia: Moorea | collected 2018-08
AACGGTCAAATTCAGTGTCAGAACCACCCATAGGTAGTTTCCACATGGACGATCGTCGAGTCAGAAGGGTACTGTTACGTTTTCGGACCCTACCCTTCTGACTCGCCAACATCGTGTTTTTGTTTCATGTGGTATGCCACACAAATATTGAAGTGCTACGTCGGTCGTGTAATGTGCTTGCATGAGGAAAACACCAAGATACCACCGCCAAAATCAAAGATCTTGCAAATCTACTGGTCCTTATTCAAGTCTTTGTGATCCAACACCTCGAACATTGCACCGGCACTGGTGATCCCGAGGTGGTTTGCGTGCGCCCGAATCGCTTTCCGGCGAACTACGTTGTAGCCCATCATGTCACACACAAAGATCTTTCCCGCACAGAGCCAGGCTGCAACCATGAAAGTGAGCTCATAAAACCGCATCTTCGCACCGAGCAGGTAAAAGCCTGGCAACCACCTCAGTGCACCCCTGCCGACCGAAGTCAGGAGCACAACCTTGGGAGTCCAGGACTGCTTCTCAGCTGGGTGTTCGTCGTGCAGCAGGACCGTAGCGTAGAAGCAGCCTGCACCAATGCCATTGAAAAGGGACAAGAACACAAAACACTCTTCCACGTTGATGCCATAAACAGGGTGGTGGTGCAGGTAGCTCATGAAGACGTTCGCAGCATTCAAGACAAGGAGAATCTTGTTGCAAATGTTCACTGCATGTTGCCAAGTGACTGGGGTGTCGATCGTGATTGGTTGGTCCCAGCCATTCCAAACCCATTTGCGCGATTCCTGGATGTGACAGTACACATAAACGTGCACGGTATGCATGAAGATGTCAATGTATGCGTCGTACTCCTTGCAATAACCCTTCTCTTCATCCAGAAAGGGGAAAAACCGGTGGGCGAATCCATGCAGCACAGTGAGAAGCACCAGAAAGGTTTCCACGTAGTGTCCTGTCAACAGCATCGCACCTGCAGCAATCGCAGTTGTCCCGTACACGAAACCGTCTGCGGTGGGGTGTGTTGTGAAAACGCGACTCTCCAACAGCGTTGCCACCGGAACGTAGATCAGCAGCTGCACCAGCAGCCAGGCGACCACCATGTTTCGCGCCGAGCTGCGGTCGTCTGCGGTCGGCGCCTCAAGACGCTGAAGATCCAGGGAACCTGACCTCGTCGTTTCGCGAGCGGAACTCGTTGGCGTCATGTTCGTGGTTGGCATGCAGTCGGCGATTTTTATTCTCAAACTGTTTTCCACGTCTAACTGGTGGAATGTGAAGTGCGTTGTTTCGTTACACGTTGCATAACATGTCACGCGCGATATCTCTGTGTGGTACGGGCTGCGTCCTGCATGGCGAACAGCAAAACATGTTTACGCTTTGGCCTCTCGTTTGGAACGAATGTGTCAAAGTTGTCGAACATAAACCAAAGATTCATTCTTTGTCATCATTGTCGAGCAGAGCTATCTACGCGGGGGCGCGCACTAAACAAGGTTGCACTGGGAAGATGAGAGAAAGCCACGTCGTCGTCAAGCCGTGCCCGCGGTGCACCCGTGGCACTGCGTCAACATCATCGTGGTCCTGATTGATCCACTTCAGCTCTCCCCCTGGTGCGACCTGACTTCGGCCGCGCGCGACCAGATGTACTCGTTCGCGTCGAACTCTGGGTAGCGGGAGGAGCCGTCCACGCAGGTGACGCGCACGCCCAGGTCGGGCGACGTGAACAGGACGAGGGATCGTCGGGTCCGCCTCGCGCGCACCTCGTCATCCACGAGTCGCACCCGGTGACGCTGCGGGAAGAAACAAACAAGAACTGGAACATTGCCACAACCACTTTTCTCCAGCAGTGTTACAAGCCTAGAAAGCACTGCAAGTCAAAGTTGTCCACAAGGGGCTGGGGTCCATTGGAGTAGTTTGTCCATCTCTCGTCCCCGAGTCTTGTCTCAAGTAGGAAGGGGGGTCTGGTACAGAACTGATGTCACTGAGACCTGTGGACTGTTGTCCAAGAAGGCGGAGCGTCCAGCAGATTTGTGTTTGTTTCGGATAACAAGGCGACCACACTGGTCTCAAATTATAATGGTGTGTTATCTGGCAGAACTTCAATAACCCGTGAATCTAATTGCACGGTGAGAGATAGACCTGCCTCTTCACTGGGGGAAGTAAGTATCTGAAATGTGTGGCCCTCATCCGTACTCACAGTGGAGATGAACTTGTCGGCGGTCCAGCGCTGCATCATGTCCCCGATGTTCATCATGATGGTGTTGGGCTCCGGGATCGTCTCGAACCACTGTCCGTCCCGACGCATCACCTGCCGAGTTCACACGTTTTGTTGTGACCGTGCGCAGTCAACTTGACCAGCTTTGGGTTGAAGGACATCAGATTCTGTGTGGACTTTCTATATTATAAACCTGAAGTTCTTGGCTTGCGTGCAAAAAAATAACATCTTCAACGCTTTCCACAACAATACAATCACCGGCGCCTTGTTTTCGGGATTTGACAACAAAAATTGCCAGTGCGTGATTTGAGGAGTGTAGATCTACCTCGAGGCCTCCGTTTTCATCCTGAATCAGCAAAGTGATGGACCCAAAGTCGGTGTGTTCTCCGCATCTCATCTGACCCTCCTCCAGGCCTTCTGCTCAAAAAGTCAGCGAAACATTGAATCACCAGCAGTTCTCTCACTCACTGAGTCTCGGACTTTCAAATGTACTGGCGTTCTACACCTTCAGGCACAGGCGGGTAGCGGAGGAACCGAACGTTGGACAGGTTGTTCGCCTCTCCCAAGTGGTGATACTGGTTGAAGAACTCTGGGTCCTGGTCAAGCGTGCGAAAAGATTCAATTGGTTTTGCAGTTTCCTCGAACACAACAGAGAATTCAAGCAATACAAAGGGAAGTTGACAACCAACATCTTCGACTCTCATGCACCTCAAGGTTCAGAGCCATCGCCAGCATCCTGAACATGTAGTGCGCCACCTTTTTCATGGACGTGAAGAACTCCTGTGTGGCTTTTCCAAACTCGGGAACTTCATTCGGCCAAACCTGGAAACACACCGGTCACAAGCGACTTCATCCGAGTCCAGAGCTTGCCATCGGACACAAAGCGACACCCTTGCACGCGCGCCTTTGCCTTGGATAAATATTTGAGGGAGTGCCATGGAACCTGTCTGGCAGGAATTACGTCGTAGCACTCCTTGTAATCGCCAGCAGCCTGTTTCGAACCGTCCCGGTTGTACAATCTGAAACAATTCAAGTGCACATGGACAGAGACACAACAACGTTCTCAGTCTGCAAGAACATTGCTGCAGGAAACACAGGAGCCAACCTGATAACAAGGCCTATACATGTCTGTTCACAAAAAGAGGTGAAAATCTCTGGCACCCAAGTTTCCAAAGGAGGTCCAAAAGCACATTTGGAAAAGAAAGAACCATTCTTGATTTTCTCTTCTCTTACAGATTTTGAGGTTTCATCATATTCGACGCAGTATTCATTCGGCGAGGGGGAGACATACGTATCTCCACAATTCGAAACCAGACATAAACCAGATTTTTGAAATGGTCATTTCTGGAGGGGGTCCCTCCACACTCTGTATTTTGCTGGTGCAACATTTTGGACCGGATTTCCAGGGGAAGGGACCCAAGGCCACTCTAAGTTTCTAATTTCAAATTTCATGGGGTCGCAAGTTGACTCCAAGTTTCCACTCGTGGGGGGGGGGCAGGGGTTCTATGTAACCAGGGAAGTCAGTCCAACTATGCACAAAAAAAAATCAGAAAAGCGTAAACAGAAACACGTTTTGACTCAGGTAGTCTATACGCAGTCGGCAAAGAAACTCCACACTGCAGAACTGCACGCAAGCCTGTTCGCACGGCTGCAGAGCAATCAAAGGATGATTGTTCCGTACTTTTCCGAGGCGAGTGGTTCCCAGCCATACTTCTTGTCGTCGTCCTCAAGGCGCCTGTACTTCGTCTTCACGTCGGTGTTCAGGGCGAAGAACTCGTCCGCGCGCTTCCAGACCTCCGCGATCTGCAGTGTGTGAAACATGCACTCAGCCACATCCAGTCAGGCAACGCTTCAGGGACGAACACTTTCAGACACTGCAAGCGATTTTGCTAAAATCTGTCAAACTCACTTGCTTTGGGGAAACATTGTGGTTGGAAACTGCCACGAATCCAATGCCGAGGAACACGTCGCGGATTTGAGCAGCGATTTTCTTCTGCTCTTCGGGGTCTTCAGTCAGCCCCTACAAGCGAGACACTACAGCTGAACCGGACACAAGCACCAGCACGTCATCCCATGCTTGAGTTTCTCACCTTCAAATCCACAACCGGAATGACCTTTTCCCTGCTGACTTCTGTCATACTTCACGCGCTTCTTGTTTCCAATTACTGTCAAAATGTGAATTTGTGATGAACGTGAAACTGAATCGAGGAGGCTTTGCCACGGTCTCGATGTTTTTCGTTACACGCAAGCCGTTTATCAGTTCGATTTGAACACTCGAATGTTCGGTTTGAGATCATGCAGGGTCAATTTCTTGATCTCCTTCAGCGTTTGGTTGATTGTGCTCCGATAAACTTTGTCCGATTTTGGCGGACGTGTGAAAATACGCGCAACTCACAGTTCACTTGGCATTTTATCTTTATTCATGATTGGTCAAGTGATAAAAACATGACACCCATTCATCCACAAGGAACCACAGACTTCGTGCATAAAACCAGCCTTTCAGTGATGTAAAAAGTTTGTCTGTCCGGGAATTTGCTCTTGGAGAACGAGATTTCTTCTCTTCTCTTTACTCTTGTGTTTAGGATCAAATGACCAAGCAAAATGAAACAGTAACATTTGTCCAATGACACCGAATGAAACTTGTCGCTCGGAATGTAAGCAACACAACAGGTGTGTAGGTTCTTTTGCTGGTGGACGTCCTCTGAACACCACACAACCGCCATCGGACTGATCCACTTGAATTTGTGGACCAGTCGTTCAAAGTCACGCTCTTGTTCACGTTGCGCAGATCTGATTTATTTTTTGGAAAACCTTCGACAGGGCAGCCAAAATGTCGCAATTTTCTGCCGATTCGTTGCAACGACTGTGCGAGGGGACGTCCAATTCTACTGTCCGATGTCACGTTGAATTTCGTCGCCGCACCATCAAATCGATCGGTTCACAATTGCTTGGGAATCTGTCTGACAAAAGTTTGACGTGTAAACTGAGACATCGAAAAGCAGAATTGGATATCCCCTGGTACCTTTGACAACGCACGGAAAACTTGTTATCGTTTGGGCAAAAATTATTGTTCCACTTCTTCCTTGCTGCGTTTCAAGGTGAGCCGAAGCGAGCTGTACTATTCAGTTTTATCTTTCCCACTTTCTCGGAAGTGGAGGAAGACTAAACTGAAGATGAACACGCCGAACATCATGGAGAAGGAGCTGGCGTAGTACGGGAACGCCGAGGGGATGAAGCGCTCGTACTGCGTGTGCTGTAACGGCCGCACTGACACCTGCAACACCACCAAAAGTGTACTTCATACCTCGCAACAAAGCAACGTTCTGAAGAAAGAAATCCATGCGAACAAAACAAGGTCGCCACTGACAAAGAAAACCCCGGGGCTTCATGCTGGCTCCTCTCAAGACCCACTGTTGGACCCACGCCACTGTTCGCCAAGAGAGCCCAACGTTCGGACGCACGGGTCTACCCCACGTGAATCGAAATGTTCAGTGGCATCAAAGAGCACTTGATCATGTGTAGGACTTGTCACCTGTGTCGTGCTGTATAAGTGCGTGAAGCCGATCCGGTTGTAGTCGACTCGGAACTGATAGACTCCGTACACGTCCGGCAGCTTGAATTTGGTCGAGTACTTTCCATCTGCAAAACGACGCGTTTGCACTGATTGACCTCGTCAAATATGTGGATCAGTTTCCGAACACAATCAAAACTTCCCCCCAAAACCCGTCACGAACACGAAGTCACGTGTTTCAGGTGCCTGGCTGAGGCGACCGCTTCGTCGCACTCACTTCTGTGCTTGAGTCCGGTCCTCACGAACGGGTCGATGCGCACGAACTCGAGCTGCACGTCGTCGGCGTCGAACGGGACCCACTTCCCGGCCTCCAGCTTCTCGATCTCAATGCTGTACTCCTGCAGAAAAACGAGAAACGGTGAGGACACACACACACACACACACACACACACACACACACACACACAAATGATATGACAAGCCTTCACTGTTTGTTCCTTGCCACTAGAGAATGTTATGTTCAGAACAGCCACGAGCGTAAACACAGCGTTACACACATCACGCACAAGCACCACGTGCGCAGCACTCACCACGTCGTCGGTGATGGTGTAGGCCGCCGGCGGCTTCCTCTCGCCGACCTTGTGGTGCGCCACCTTGCCCACGCGCAACACGCCCTTCTCCTTGAAGACCCACGCCGCCAGACTCAGCGCCAGCTCCTCGTTGCCGGACTTCTCAGCTCTGTTATCAGCAGGAGAAATAATGAGCGAGACAAAAACATAAGTTGCGGAAGTGATTTCAAACAACGTAAATCGTAGTCGTAGCACACCTTTTGCCTCCAGGCGCCTTCTGGACGGACGACGTGAAGAACTCGTCGGAGAAGAAGTCGAGGGAGCCGAAGAAGACGGCGCGCGCGTTGTTGCGCGCCTGGATGGCGGCGATGAGCAGCGTCTGGCTCCCGACCGCGTGCGGATACTCGCTGCAAACGTTCAAACGCGTCAGCCACAATGAATCAAGCAATTCCCACACAGAACAAACCACTGCAAACTGGCGACCAGGGTCGAACGATGTGTCCACCGCCTTCCCCGAACACACAAAGCGGTTTGACTTTGAAGACAAAGTTAGCCTCAGTAATCACTGGTATTCAGAGGGTTCGGTTGGACACCATTCCCGAACCACGTCTTGGTGGCCCTTCACTTGGCTGGCGATCCGACAAGAAACCACCGGGCATCTTCTCCCCTCAGTGCCCCTTCCCCCTTTGCAAGAAAACCAACAGACACCACATCGTGTGCAGTGCACATGACAGTGTGTTGTGTACTCACTCGACGGGCTCGTCGGGGTTGTGCGAGTAGGCGGTGGAGGAGGCGTGCAGCACGTCCAGCACCAGGGAGTTACTCGCGTCCTTCGTCATCCTGCAAAACACAGCGTCCTGCTCGTCAAAGAAATTCCGCCGGTACTTCTCCTTCTTCTGTGTTCCAGTGTTGAACAGGCAAGACCACAAATTGCGTGTTCACAAGTTCTGTGATGATGGCCACATAGGTGCCCACAAACCCAAACTTGCAAAGCTGACAAAGTGTCAACTGACCCGACTCCTCTGAAGAGGAACGGAGCGGCCCTCTCGCGATTACCCACGATCATCTTGGAGTCGATGAGGTTGTCGGGACTGGAAACCAGCAGGGTGTGCTGCAAAATGGAAACAACCTGACAATCCTTCGAGCGATTCCAGTCGGTGCATCCCCAACGACATTTTTGGCAAACAATTGGACCAAATGACATGTGAATCTCTCCGCGGAAACTTGCTGGCTGCGCACCTTGCCAGTGTCAGACACGTCGTAGTTGAGGTGGTCGATGACGGCCGTCCCCTCCTCGTCGAACTCCACTCCGCACTCGCTCGCGAACTCTCGGATTGGGTCTCCTGCAGCAACAAAACTTTGCATCGTCAGCCAGCGTAAAGTGCACTTTGCTTGCTGTCATCTTTTTTTCATGCGAAAGGGAGTTTTCGCACAATCAGTGACAAATGTCATTTCACGGAAATCGTGGTGAATCTTCGATTTGGACCAATTTCCTCCTCCGAGTTTCAAGATTCTGAAAATCGTGAATTCGACAGTGGACTCCAAAAGCCAAGTGTGTTCTTTTCATCTCTTTCATCTGCGGCTGTCTCACCGATGTTGGAGCTGGCGGCCAGCAACACGTTGCCGCCTCCGTCGATGAAGTTGGCGATGGCTGCGGGGTCAATGTACCCCCCGAACTCTGCAACCACCAAAGTTAGAAAACTCAATCGCGGCGTCCCACTTGATCCCGTACCTTGACGGCATGCTTTCAAATGTGAAGAGACAACAGCAAAGGAATCAGTTTGTCCCACAGGCGGTCTGCAATATCAAGACACGAAGGTCGTCTATTCTGTAACTTGCCCTCGACTGATGGGGAGAAGATGATGAGATGGTCGTACAGGAATTCTCCATACTTCTTCAGAGTCAGCGAAGGATCGTCCGCAGACTTGAAGATCAACTCGAATCCTTTCTCTGCAAATATCGACAAGTGTAGACACTAGATCTACAGACATGAAAACGAAACGCCTGCAGGATTGCTTGGTGCAAAACTGCTGAACCCCACCCAACGAGTAGATCTGAAAGCCTCCCAACGTTGTCAAGATTCTTGAGCCGTGCAATGCAGATCATATCAACGTGAGAACAGTTCGGGAATGACACAGACTCCGTGCAACATGCACTGCAGCAAGAAATCAAAGTGGTCAGCCAGCACGGGGCGTGCAAACGATGCCCTGAAGCTGTCAACGTGGCAAAGTTGAAGCGTCAAATTCACACGAAGTACACACCTCTGAGCGATCTGAAGAATATGGAATGTGTCTCTCGTATGGCCCAGTTGTCTACAAGCACTAGTGTTTTTCCCCCACACTGAACACCGGAGAAAACACTCAAAATAATCAAAAAGCCGGCCAGCAACATCTTCCTGTCCGCCATCTTGAAACGCGCAAGAAATAGATCTGGCGTCGGATTCAAAACTCCAGTTCCAGAGCATAATTTCAAGCATAGCAACGAAAAATGCTTCAATTTTAAATTATCAATTGGAATATAAACTAAATTTTCTGAATAGACAAGAGACATTAGAAATATCCGAATTTTCGATAGGAACTACTTTGTTGATTTTGGCCAATCACCGGAAGCCAGCAGTCGCGCTGCAGGGTGGCTGAACAGAAAGCAGTACAGGCTGTGAGTCCTGAAATTTTTAGGACCACAGCCCAACGTCGGAAAATATTACGGTCGTGCTCTGGTCCTGAGACACCGGGCCGGGGTTGGGGATGCGATTTGTGCGCTGGGTTGAGTTTCTGCGTTTCTCGGCGATGTTTTGCACGTTTTGCTTGAAACCCAAACTTCCTCACAAATTCATTTATTTTTTCATTTTGTGGTCAACACAACTCAAGAATCTCTCAGCGTTTAGCCATGGTTGAATTCTGCAGCAGTTTCTGAAAACAAAGTTCTTTCACAGGTCTCCTATTTCCCTTGACAGCCTTTTTCAGTTTTCAGTCATCTCCAACTTTTGGCAATAATTTTTGGCCTTGATTCAAGTCTACTCAAGTCGTTGCTGTCATGCTGCCACAGTGCCCCAGCCAGTGGCTGATTACCAATGTTTCTTTGTGTTTGGAATGTGTTCCATTCTTTCTTTCATTTTTGCGGAGTCAATGTCATTCGCAAATTCAGGATCTTCAGGGGGCAATTTTTTCCTCAAGTGCCCTGCACCGATCCGGGTGGGCTTTGCGAAGTGGTGCGATTTACGCACGTGACAGAACTATAATTGCTTTGGAAATTGTCTCAGCCAAAATTATTTTTCTTTCGCCGAAAGAAGTTGTTTGAACAATGGCGGTTCTGATCAAGTGCCATGTTTCACTTTCACGGGAACACATTTCTTGACAGTCAGGACCACTTCTTCATTGCCGAACAGCGAATAAAAAAGTTCAAGTCACACCAACAACCTTTGGAGAAATGCAAATGTGATAACCTTTCGTGTCAAGCAATTTAAAGTTCGCATCAGTTGTAACACGCCCGATACAACGTGTTCGCAGATAGGAGAATCTTATCAAGCACAAAAGGAACACAAGTTTGCACGCGTGGTGGGGTGGATTTTGTGTTGGCCCCCCGAGAATATGGTGTGAACTTGCTTTATTCTCTGACGAAAATGGCATGTTATATGAAAAGGTAAGTTGGCATAAAAATCTGCACACTTCAGTACAGCGGCATGCGCACCAATCTTGGGTGAAAGGTCGAGAAATCTTGAGGTCTTGGTCCAAATGTCCAAGACTTTATAATCACTACACGAAAACAGAACAGGCGGGGTGCTCTGAAATTTCATGTGAAACCTTCACCTGTTTCTCTTTCTCAGACTCAGTTCAGTTCGGATTCGTTGGCTTTTTGGCTGTGACCATCTGGCTCTTCAGGTTCTTTGGGTGCAACCCTGACTCTCGTACAGGTATACGTGTACAACCCTGCACTTTGCACACATTCCGTTCTCCCAATCTGGATGTGTGTTCAAACCAAGAGGTGGGTCAAGGAGAACCTTGCTGCCCACTCAGTCGCACCCTCTCGAAATTTTGAAATGTTCTCGTTGAAGTTTCTCCGTTTTTGTGGTCGGGGATTCCCTCGACCAAATCCTTCTTAGTCCGCCCTTATAGTTCTGGTCGTGTTTGTGTGCAGGTCTGAGGCACCCAAAAGAATCGGCCAATTTGATGAAAGTTGTGATGTTGGGTTTTGTTGGACAATTACTGTATTGGTTTGCAATACACGATCTGATCTCTTACCAAGTACAAAGGGTTTTTCAGCACGGGGATTGAGCGGTTTTTCACCTCATGGAATGTTTTTTCATGCTTGGATTTGAGGGTCACACCCCACGAGCCAGTGCTGTACCAAAAGAGCCAGAGGGTTGCACCTGTAGAGCTTGGGTCAACCAAAGAGCCAGAAGGGCATGCACACCCAATTTAAAGGGTTGCATCTGAGGAGTCGGTGACTCTGAACTGAACTCAGACTGAGAGAAAGATCGAGGCCCTTGGATCTCTGAGGCGTCCTTCAATGGAGACATCCGAATGAAGAACAGAAGAGTGTTGTCCGTGCACAAAAACGCAAGCTGTGTGTGTTTTTGTGAGCAAGTGATTCGGCTTCCAACCTGTTCGATGGGTCATGTGGAAAATATCAATACTATAGCAGCTGTTTGATGTCTATCGAATGTACAAATGCATGACGGTATGCTTTGCATCAAGTCCTGATCTTTGTGGCTCGATACTACACACATGCACCACGATTTGTGCAGATCTACATGGCTGTGACTTTTCAAAAGATGTTTGGATAAGCTGAAGATTTCCATCGTCAATCGATCCATGGCGGTCAAAGCTGTTCGGTAAGATTGTACACATGCGTGGAACAAAGCATTTTGTGCAGATCGTGTGAACAATATGCTCGCTTTGCGGCTGGTGTTTATTTCAACAATGTGAAATGGGGCGGTGGTGCTGAGCTCTTTGGAGCCCGAACCAAATTTTTGAGCGTGCGATCACTCCATGCATTCGGTGCACGGACTTGTGTATGAGTCAGGCTTTGATAGAGCGCTTGGTTCAGTGTGTTGAGGTCGATCTCGGAGGGGAACAGCGGGCGGCTGTCGGCGCTGCTCGGGAAGCGCGCGCGGTTCCGGGGGGAGGAGCTGTCCGACGCGCTCATCCGCGCCGCCACCACCGGCCAGGAGAAGAGCGTCGCCTCCCTGCTGTCAGCGGGTTCGTTTTGTCGACTCCCATGGATTCGGAGTGAAAGATTCGCACTCATGCCATTGACTGGGTTCATTTGCAGATTGATAAAATTGTGCAATTCGACACCTTGAACATGCACGCGCAGTCTGTTATCTGCAGGAAACAATCACATGTTCATGCAGGTGCCGATCCAAACACGACTGATGACGAGGGACAATGCATCCTGTACCTGTTGATTGAGGTGGGAGGTGCCAACCCTGTCATCATCAAGGAGCTGCTGAGGCACGGTGCCAACCCGAACAAAACCACCTGGTCCCTGCAGCAGACGCCACTGCATGTTGCCGCTCGCAGGGGCTACCAAGTCTGCATCAAAATCTTGGTCCACGCAGGGGCGAGGGTGGACAAACGCGACAGCGCAGGAAACACTCCACTCATGTATGCGGTGAAGGAGGGACATGTCAGTGCAATCAAGGCTCTGCTCAGAGAAGGGGCGAGGACTGACAGCAGGAACTTTATGAATGAATCGGCATTGCATTTTGCAGCGGGGAGCGGACATCAACAAGCTGCCATTGAGTTGCTTCAACGAGGTGTGAACCCAAACTGTAGAGACACCAGGGGTCTGAGTCCACTGTTTGTTGCCTGCAGAAACAATCATGTCAAATTGGTGGAGTCCTTGTTGGATTTCAATTGCGATGTGAACATTCAGGATGCGCAATCCGGAAGAACCTTACTGCACTGGGCTATTCAGCATGGCAATCTCAAGCTGGTCCTCACCCTCCTGGAGGCCAGTGCAGACCCCAACATCAGAGACAAAAACTGGCAGACTCCGTTCATGCTGGCCCTCTCTGTCGGACGAAGGGACATTCTGGAGGTGCTGCTGCAGTTTGGCTGCAGTGTGAAGAACACTGATTTTTTCCACAACACTCCACTTCACTTGGCATCCAGAGATGGACAAACAGATCTGATCACATTGATAGTTGAAGGCGGAGTCAGTGTGAACGTCAAGGGGGAGCGAGGCCTGACCCCGCTGATGTTGGCGGCGTTTGGAGGGCACGTCAACACAGTAAGGCTTCTGCAGAACAGCGGCGCATACGTCGACCTCATGGACCGACACAGATGCACGGCTCTCATGTACACCATCCTCTCCAACGCACCCGAACCCAACTGCAGGGAAATTGTCAAAATGCTGGTGCGAGCGAATTGCAACCTTGACCAGTGTGCAAATCTCAAGAACCTAATGCAAGAATCGTCTCGGGTCATGCTGCCCGGAAATGTTCACTTGGAGGAGCGACTGTACAGTCCCATGGAGGCAGCCTATCTCAAGGGCAGAACGGTCGTTGTTATGATGCTGGTCAAAGTTGGGTGCGACACTCGCTCCTTCAGATGCGCTCACGCCCACGGCCTCCCGGAGTCCAGGCACATGGGGACAGAGCTCAGGGAGCGATGGCAACTGCTCAGAACTCTGCAGACGGTACGTGGAACGATAAGGTCGCTCAAGGAACTCTGTCGGAAACCTCTGCTGGCCAAGTTGGCGTCTTTCAGCGACGCAGCTCCCGTTCAGCGACAAGTTGCCAAACTGCCTGTGTCGGACCATCTCAAGGCTTTTCTGAACTTCCCTGATCTCGAACAAGTGGAACATCAGTTCGGGATCCAGACACAACCAAGGCTTTTCAAATGGAAGTCTTGCAACATGCATGAAGTGCACGATGATCCAGACGACGCATTCAGCAGATCTGACCCCCGAAGACGAGCCATTCCACCAGGGTCCAACTCATACAGAGCTGCGAACATCAGGGACAGAAGCAGACCAAACTCACGCAGTGCCAGTTTCCGATCAAACGAGAGCATAAGACGCGACTCGCCCAAACGAAGAAGCCTTCCTCCTGGATTCTACTCTTCTTTGTCCAAAATCCCAACACCTCGAGCAACTTCCGCCTCACCCGTACGAACCACGAGATCACAGGTTATGGGTTTCCCCATTCACACTGAACCTGTGTCGCCAACGAGAAACGCGAGACCGTCACGGTTGCCAGGGCTGCAACCAGGGTTCCAGTGTGGTTCCCCTCAACCTCGGAGCTCACGCCTTCCACTCCGAAGCACCTCTTTGTCACCAATCAGGCACAAAGACTCTTTTGTGTTGGCTGGGACACCAGATGGTTCCAGAGGCAGACCCTCTTCCCTGGCGCTGTGCAGGTCGAGCAGTATCCCAGCCCAACCCACGCACTCCAGTCTTCCCAGATGGTCACGGATGCCCGACAAACAACCTCTTTCTCCCAGACCCAAAGCCTCTCCTCGCAGTGACCACGCAGCTACAAACAAATTTCTATCCAGACCCAGATCATTCAGCGGCAGTAGCCGGTCCAATCCGACCGAGTCCAACTTGTCGAGCCCCCAGAGTGAGAAGCCACTCAAGTCTATTCTGCGTCCCAGCAGGAGTGTCTACAGCCTGCCCTTGCACTCCCCGGACTCTCCGAATGACCACGACTTCAACAGCAAGACTCTTCCAGCGAAACTGAAGTACAGCGTCAGCTTTGAAGACGTAGAAAACCCTGAAGAGTTCATTGATTTCATGCGCACAGACAAATTCAAAAGCAAGTTTGGCTACAAGGCCATGTTGGATGAAGAGTGTTTTGATTCAGACAGCTGTGGAAACGCAAACAACTTCAAAACAAACAGAAGCTTGGAAAATAAGAGACACTCAAAAATCCCTTCGTTGCTCCGATCGAAATAGATGTACGCATGGGCAATTTTGAGATATGAATGACCCAAAGTCTGAACACGCTTCTCAATGCCTCAAGGTTGCAGAATCTATGGGCACCGTGTCTGCTGACCAAGATCCTCCTCCTCCTCTGTAACAAAACAAGAACAGGAACACAGCTGTCCATTTTCGCCTTTTGTTTATCATAAATTATTACAAGAAAATGTGAAACAAAGATTTCCGAAGAAACGCATTTCTTACACAGACATGAGAACAAAACAACTTCACACGTTAATTCGTTTGACTCACAAAATGCAAACATTCAACTTAAATTTTCACTAGGCGGGAACTGGGCTGGAATCCCTAACAAATGGTCTAAGTATCAAAGCATGACTAGTTTCGTAAAGGGTTACAGAACAGTAGCCTTTTTACAAATATACAGACGAACTTTGTCAACAATGAGATGGTCGTTTTGTTCCTGGCATCACTTTTCAATCCAAACAGATGAACACAAAATATTTTGGACGTCGCTTTTGCGCAATCTACCCCTTGGGAAAAGTTGTGATACGCTTTGTCTTTCGCTGTCCATAAACGGCCTGGAATGTTTGACTCGGTCCCTGCTTCATTTTCTATTGCTTCAAAACCTTTCTGGTGGATGTGACGTACAAAATTAATACAAACCGGCTTAAAACGACATTATGAGTTTGACATAACATCATGAACACACCATCTCATCTCATTTTGTCCGTTGGGAAGACTTCACGTCGGTCATTTTTCAAGCAATTGACTTTGAACAATAAAGAACTCTGACGAAGATACACTGAGTCGAGTTCTTCAGGTCAACATTCAACAAGCATACTTACAACAACTTGGCAATTGGCATTTTGACTCGAGTTTGATTCCGAATTGCAAGGTGCTGATTTGTATGTCTATAGCAGAACTACACAGGAGATCGTCATACTTCAATTTCCCCACGGTGGCCCTGCCTTGATTTGCAGTGTGTGAAGATTTCTTGGCACTGTGTCCAACTCTATTTACAAAACGACAGCAAACAAAAGAAAAGGGGTGCAGATCTACTGCACCAAAATGCCGACGAGACTTGAGGCTCCTTCTCGTATCAAAAGCCCCAAGTCTGACGCGGTATCTTTGGCTTCAATGTCCGAAACACCATATGAAGACAAGTGGCAAGTTTCTGCAGCTCACCACATTTTGACAAATATTTCCAGCCACATTTCAAACCATAAATGACGCTTCTTGTGACATGGAATTTTGAACTTCAGTGCCTTTGAACAAGCCAAACGTCACAAAGAAGCGCTCTACACGTGAAAAAGTTCGAATCTCATTGTGAACAGAGAAGAAAAATCTCTACGAAATTGTTAACATCGACTACGAGCAAGAATCAGCGCAGAACAAAAGTTAGTAGCTCGGTCAGTAGCCTCACGTGGGTTGGAGAAAGGGATAAAGTGCCAACGATCAGCAAGTGTTGGCAGTTAGCCGGTTGAAAAATCATTGACTCAACAATTTCACATTGCGAACCTCCCATTCACTCATGATATGGTCAGTTGTGATCACAACAATCTCAGTCTCAAACTCTCGAGTGTGTTGCGATCAGAAACAGAAAAGCACGACAAACTCGCCTGGTCTGCGCACCACTGCAATTACTCTTTCTTCATCTCCAAAGGAATCTCGACCAAAGCTACGATGCACACCACAAAGCAGCACAAGACACGGGTCAAGGTGCCTGGATTCGGCAAAGGTCAGCGGATAGCCTGATGAACGGCGGAAATGTCAACGTCAACAGGCGTCGTCAATTTCAAGATTTGACGAGTACAGAAACAGCGCATTAGCCACCCAAAGCAGCAGCTTGAAGTCATCTGGAAATCACGTTTGCAAAAAAAACTTTCTGTGGAGAAAGGTGGTCCCAGGATTGTGGAAACTCGCGAGGAACTATCTCAAAACAAGGGCCAAACTGATTCACGGGAACAAGCAGTGAATCCAGAATCACTAATTTCACAAACAAGATCAACGATTGACCAGAAGAAATGTTTTGCCAGAGTCGAGTCTGTGTCTCCATTCCACTTCCACCAACGCAGAGACTTTCCTTTGGGTATAGTGTGGAACCTGCCACGAGAGTCCACCTCTCTGTGAAGTCCGATTGGACTCCACCATATTCCGTTGAAACTTAATCTTCTGTCCAAGTGTCTTGAACGTGGATGGAGACTGGGGAAGATAATCCAGCAGACGACAAGTGTTTTGAACGATTGACGAAACTTGATGGTCATTGCGACGACCGAAAGTCTGGTGCAGGGTTCGCCGCGGAACACGAGAAGTCGGCTGCGCTACACGTCGACGCAGTCCGGGGAGGCGCGCCCGGTCCCCGCGGCGGCGCTCAGCAGGTCGGCGGCCGCCGCCTCGACGCGCCAGTCGCAGCGCAGCAGCGCCGCCTTGCAGCGCGGCAGGTCCGACAGCCGCAGCGCCAGCAGCTGCTTCAGCTTCAGGAACTTGATGGCCTGGTGCAGCTCCCACCCGGTCTCGTCCAGCGCCACGAAGCAGTCCTCTACCGTTATCTGCCAAATAAAACGTACGATGTCACAACTGATTGAATGAGACCAGATTCAAAGAATATTATCTCGCTGCGAACTGTACGCGTGTACGCAAACGCTCAAAATTGAGAACCGAGGAAATGCACTTGAGTTCTCCTTGCAAAATTGAACCAAACTTGGACGCAAAACTTTCCTTGCACTCTCAAAGCAACAAAAACAACTTTCGAACCACGACAACAAACACAAAAGCAGCGAGGAAGAAGTAATGGGGTACGACGTGTCTCAAGCGATGCGTTGCGGAGAAAACAACCCGAAAACTACAGAGCTACGGACACCGTAGTTTTCAAATCACAATCTACGCTACCGGGCGAATCTTTACTTGGACACTTTCTTCATGAAGAACTGAAACCGCCGTGACGGGCCTTTTGAAGGCAGCAGTACTTGCTGAAAAAGGCGGTTGTTCGACCTCACAAGCTTTGCACCACTGACCAATCACCCTGTGATTCAACTGATATTTCGGGGCGTTGGACTCCAACGCTCAGCTGTTTGTTATTTTATAACTTTTTGTCAAACGGACACAGGTCACAAAGGTTGAACCGATCGTCACCAGACAAACTGGAATTCGTTCCATTGCACTGGTCAGGAAGAAGTCGAGACACACAAAGATCTCGTTCGTTCTTCTGCTACCTCTGCACAACTGCTGTTCGGCACACACTCCACCAAACGTATACACGTGTACTTACGTCTTGGGACAGGACTTTCTTCATGACCCGAATTTCTTCGCAACTCTGCTCGCTTGATCTGAAACAGATTTGAACGATAAAAGTCAACGATGAAGAAAAACAAGACAAAATGAGGAGTTGTCACCATGGGCACAAAAAAGTCACCATCACAACAGGACAAAAGAGTGAGAGAAGACACACAAAAGGAATGGGGAAGTTTAGTTTTGTCCAGCGCACGGGAGTTTTGAAGAGGTTGGTCTGAGACTTACGATACCTACGTTCTACACAGCACAGGAATCACTTCTCTGAAAGTATTGCCTGTATGATGTTGTTTTTCACAAGTCAGGTTTGGCAAAAAATCTGGTGGGAAGAAAGGTCAGGCAAATTCATTTCTTGTCTTCCTACAGGTGTGGATAATATGCATGCTGTTAGTAGCCATTTCAAATTCACAAAGACTTCCACAATCCCGGTGACAACGTCAAAGAAAAAAGACTTTCCTCCAAGCCGTCGACATTCATTCCACAAGGAACTTGGGCTGGGTCATTCTCTGCATGCACAAAGCACCGTCCGACCTGAGCCCACAACACCTCACTCTGGGCGTCACCAGGCAAACCTGGGGCAGTTACGCGGGTCCACAGGTCGAACAGTGCCAAGAAAAACTGCCCTTGTGTACGTCTAAGTTGCATAAAGATCTAAATGTTGTCAACAACAAAAAAACTCTTTGGAGCAACTCCTAAAACTGCACTTTCTTGAGCACTCACTACCCACACAAAGTCTCAAACATGTTTTTCTTCCACTCAGCCCGTGATTCTGACCAACCTTTCATTTCGAGCACCACGAATAGCAACAAAATCTGCTCTACAGATCAATCATGCGCTCAGAGAAAAGAACATATGTCGCGCAAATTTCACCACGTTTTCAGAACTCATTCCAAGAACTGGAATTTCACAACAGGCTCTCACTTCATCCAGGTCCATCTCCATTCGACCTCACCTCAACATTTTGCAAATGTGACTGCAATCTTCCGGGGGTTTTTTCTCAGTGGCTGGTTGCCTGCACCAACCGCAAACCTCACGTAAAAACACACACCATTTTTTCTGAATTTGCAACAAGTGGTCTGAAACGTTCACGCTTGGGTCTACAGTTTCAACAACACTTGCACACAGCTCCAGGCACCATCACTACCAGCAGCACTCTGGGCGCCTCTCCGGCGCTGTTACCTGGACTGAGTCTGCAGCATCATCCACTCGTGCAGACTTTCCGACAGCGGCATAGAGCACGACACCGGGCGGGCGCCGCCACCGCCAGCGCCGTGACGCATGCGCGACGCCAGCGCCGCGACGCCGCCCTCCCTGTTACCATGGCAGCAGCATGCGAGCAAACAGCAGAGCCCGTTCACAAACAGATCCGTGACAAAGTGCGTGAAACAAAACTTTCCAGGCAAGGCCAAAAACTTCCTTTTCTGCACTTCCCCAAAAAGGAAAACTGAAGAGACAGTGGGGAGCAGAGCTCTCCTCCGCTACCAGAAATACTGCAGCAGTCCGCAAGACTCTGATTCACGATCCGCGGGCTTTGTACACGTTTGATTGGTCCAGATTCAAAGTAGGTTGTGTTGGAATTTGTGCAATACAGGATAAGTTGCCCTTCAAATACCAGGGGCATGGAGTCGACAACGTGCATAATATCCACAGCGAAACACCGACGACAACTGACGTGGCTTCCGGCGTTCACACTGGACTCGATCACCACGAACAGAACACGTGCCACAGACAGAATCGGAACTACACAAAAGGACCGGGTGATACAAGAGAGATGGCAGCTAAAGGATACGAGACGAGGACAGAGACAGACCGAGACACAACCACCGCTACAGGAAGGAATGTTGACACTTACAGATGTTCGCTTTGCGGTCGAGCTGGTTTGCTGATGTTCAACAACAAATTACAATCTGTTGTTAGTGACACGCTGACAAATCTGTTCCCCTCAAACGATTGTATCACCGCAGATTTCTCGCAGTTAGTTCAAGTGACGGCAGCAGGTGAAAATTATCAACGCGTCAAGATTCATGCTTCATGCGTTCAACACTCAACAAACAGTAACTTCGATGCCGAAGAACAAAACCTTCCAGATATCAACGATCTGGAACAAGAGATCAAAGATCAACAGGTCCGCAGGACCGTGCACCTGCCCCAACACCCAATGTTCCACGGGTAAAAAAATGGTTTGTTGTTTCAACAATCCCCCCCCCCCCGCCCAAGAAAAATATTGGGTCTACATACACACAGACTGAACATCACCTTCGTGATTGCACTGTGCCCGCAGGCACAAAAACTCAAGAGAACGCTTCAGCTGGTAAAACTGGCCAGTGCTGTTACGAAACTGAACGTGCTTTGCTCAAAAAAGAACAAACTTTGCAACAAAGGGGCCACCAAAATTGGTAAGCAGTAAGTCTTGCATCGAAGAACGCAACACAACGAAAACCACGTGTGGAAAGCAAACAAGTTTGCAAAACCACGACACCCACGACTTACTTCAGCTTCCTATCCTTCGGTTTCCCTTTTCTGATTTGCAAGAAAAGAACATTTCTCATTTCAGGTCCATTGCACTTGTTTTCCCATTTTTTTCAATTTTTGGCAGCCGACATACTGCAACAATGCGCTTGTGTTTGATACACGCGCTGTCCCCTTGAACTACCCCAGATAGTTAGCCCTTGTTGCCATGGAAACTGCTGTGTTTACTTACGCGTCCAGAGCGAACTCCATGAGGTCCTCGTAGCTGACTGCGTCCGACGTCTTGTAGCGGCCCTGCATCGGCGCGATTTCGTCGAAATTCTCCTCGTCTGCCAGGGGAGCCACGTGCGCCTCGAAATTCACCTGCGCACGTGAACACGAGGGGGCGGTGACATTTTCAAGAGCCGTTTGGTTTCTGTGCCTTGTTCGACCATCCCACATGGGCAGTATCACAGCAGCTTGCAATGAACTCGAATTTGTGTGGAAGCACTCTGTTAGTGAAATGTTCACAAGAATATTTTCTTTACCTTCCTCGTCCAGAAGTCGTCGTCGTCGTTTTTGAGTCCCATCTGCTCGGCCGACGTGTCCACCATCTTCACCGAAAACTGTGACTCGGCTGTGAAGACGCCTGGAAAGCGCCGACTGACTTCCGAGGGGACGGGCGACGGGGCGGGCGGGCCGACCTGCCGCCGCCCACTGCCCATCCTCACGAACTGAGCGTCCGGCTCCGAGGACGACGTGAACACGCTGTCCTCAGAGTCGCGCGTCGTGTTCAGCTGATCAGATCCTGTCGATGACTGCGAGTGACTTTTGGCGAATGTTTTTGGCGGCGTTCCCAGGCGATTCACAGGGTCAGTCTGCTGCTGCTGTTGTGGCTGCTGCTGCAGCAATGGCTGTGACCTCAGGTTGCTGTCTTTTAATACTGGAATAGGTTCACTAATTTCAAGCGGGTGCTTTCGCTCGCGCGGCTTCAGGTTTATTGTGGAAGGCTTCAGAGGGACACGAGGTGGCAGTGGTTTCGGGTTGGCAACGTCCAGTGGGGATTTCAGTCCAGATCCGCCACTGGTGGGGGAGGTCACCCCGTTGATCTTCCCAACGCCCGTCTCCGGGGGAGGGTCGGGTCCCCCGAGGCCGAGGCCCCCGCCGGACGGAGGTCGGGGCGGCACGGCCGAGGGGCGCGCGAAGTGCTGCGAGTCGCGGAGGCGGCGCAGTGGGTTCGTGTCGACCGAGACGTCGCCGCCGTCGGTCGAAGCCGAGCGACCCGGGATGATCGGCTTCCGAATGTTCATGTTGACAGGACGCTCCTTGACCGGGGGAGTCTCTGACGGATCCTGTGTGGAAAAGGACAAATCATGTTTGAATACACAACAAGACATGGAGTTGCTTGTAAGCACGGCCGTGGGTGTAGAAGCGCGAAAAGCACACAGGAACACAGGGTGCAAAAGGGATTCTGTGCGTCACACTGTGGAAGGGGGGAACTCAGCATTTGATAAGAACCTTCGGATCGCCAAATTGGGATGGCAACGAAAAAACTATTCAGGCAGAAGTGCCCAAACAGAGAACACAACGAACACAAAAGGCTGAACTCCCCGAACACTGGGCGCACCTGTTTCTGATGCTCCAGTGCACGGCGCATGCGTCGCTCGCGCGCTTGCTTCTGCCGCTCGCGACTCTCGTCGCTCGGAGACGCATCACGTGAGCCACGCTCGCGCACGGTTCCCTTGACGACGAGCAGGTTGTAGGCTTCCTGCTGCTCCGGGGATACGTCTTCGTTCAGGTCGGGCTTCTCCAGCAATTCCTGCGAAACAGACTCATGTTTTCGCTTCTGACAATTTGGACTCGAGCGATGAGTCTGCAAGTTGCACGATTTTGTATAATGGCACAAGCAATGCGTTCGATCTGGATCTACCTGCGTGAACGTTTTCTTCTCCTCTTTTGGACTTTTCCGCAGAAGACCGAACACCGTCTTCTTCGAGGAGCTGTCCGATTCTTCGGACAACGCACGGGACCTGAAAAGTGCAAATTGTGAAACGACATTGTTTCGTTGTCTGTTCCTTTCTTGTCGGAAACGTAACTGTTCAGACACACTTCCTTCTTTGCGCGAATCAAAGTAATTTGTTGGCTCCGAGCAAAACAACAAACAAAGAAACTTTCAGCACAGGGTAAGATAAAGACAGTAAAATGCGAACCGTTCGGACACGATGCCAAGCGACCGCATCTCGGCCAGTTCGGTTGCTATGGCGATCGCCTCGTCCAGCTGCTTCTCGTCCGACGCCGACATGGGTTTCACTGTCGCCTGCTTCTTGGTGCTGGGGCGAGTCAACTTCTGAAAAAAAAAGATAGCGAGGCTGTGTTCAGATCCTATTTTTGATGTGTCCAGGGGTTTTGTTTTTGTCATTAGTCTGAAGCCTTCAAAGGTCAAAGATGGAGAGTCCTGTGTTAATTAATGTGCACTGTTTGCTGTGGCAGGACACTTAACTTGGCTGGTTTAGACTGAGATGGAATGATTGCGGTGTCTTATCAGTATCTTCTCTCAATGTCACCAGAGTAATCAAGCAACAGCACTGAATTATCTTGGACTGCAGAAGCTTTAGAAGCTGCACGACAAAGTTGTCGTTGAAAGCACATTTGTGCACATTTTTTTTCAAGAGAGGCTTGACGATCAGCCGGTTGTTTTCAAACAAGACACAGAGTGAGAAGTGAAGCTCTGCACAGATGTTGAAATATTATGTCGAAGCGAAGCGGCTCAGAGCGTCAAATGCATGTGATGCCAGCGTCAGATAAACAGCGGAACAAAATTTTTGTTTTCGAAACAAAGGCGCACGCAAAATAAATGAAGCTTTTTGTGTGTAAGCTCACGAGATAAAGCAAGGCAAACGCACACGAAATTCGGGGTAATTTCAAGGCTCGCAGATCAAACACTTACTGTTTCGTGATGGCAAGAAACAACAAACTGGTTGCAATCGTAACACCCCACTCACCTCTTCGTCCAGACAAAGCTCTTCCTACAGACACGGAAACACACAAACAGCCCCCAGTGAACATGGATACGCAGCCACATTTTTTTTTCCATCTTGCGGACAATGATTCTCCCAAGAGATTGAACACTCCAATCCTCTGAGAACTGTGTTTCAAACGGTGACACTGGTACACAAATGTTTGGTGATGACAGAAAAACGTGACAAAGAATCCTAACTCAAACGAAAGTGGACGCAGACAAGACGGTAGCTTCTGAAACTTGTCAAAAACAAATGACACAGAACTGCTCTCTTTTGCCACCCAACAATTCCACTCGGAAATCATGCGAGCGATGTCTTTCAATCTAAAGCGTACAAATTGAGACTCACCATTTTGAAGATGTTGCCGAATTTGGACTTGTCTCTGGGCGAGTCGATGAGCTCGTCGTCGGAGCGCGGGATGCTGTCTCCCCTCGGCTCCGAGGTAGACTCATCTCCCGGGGACCAGGGCGACTCCGCCTCCGGGGACCAGGGCGACGCGTGCACGTGCTCCGTGTACACAGCACCGTCCACTTCGTCCTCCTCCCCAGTCGTGTAGTCGGGAGAGAGGGCAGCGTTCTCGAATGACGTCGTCATTCCATTCGTGGACGACCTGAAAAATATCAAAACGTGTAAGTTTTGAGCAGTCACTTTCCGGAGACCAAGCTCACCAAACCTTTCACGAGGAAAGCGCCACCGTCAGTTCCACACACCTGTCCGGAATCAGCGGCGCCGTCTCGTTGACGGGCGTCGCGCTTCCCGACGAGCGCCCGGCGTCGTGTCCGTTCGCGTCCTTCTTGGTGTCCAGCGCCGACATGATCTCGTCGAGGAAGGACGAGCTGCCCAGGTCGAGGCCGAGCGACATGTCCGGCAGCTTGAAGCTGTCCAGGTCGTCTCCGTCCGCGATGTCCGTGTAGTGACCACCCGGCGACGAGCGTCCGTTCATTTTGGCGCCGTCCATGTCGCCGCTGCGGTAGCTGCTCACATCCGTCAGCGTGTCCCTGCGCAAAAAAAAACGTCACCTGCACGGTCAGGCACCGCACACGACTTGCAACGAAATCCTTTCTTTGTCACTGCGAGCTTGCTCAAACCTCTTCTCCACGGCTAAATCTTTCAATTCTTTGGTCTGATATGAAGCACAGCTGTTTCACCATAAAATGCGAACAAAACACATTTACCCGTGGACAACCGCGCACGATGTACTCACTCGTTGCTGCGGGTGGAGAAGGCCGTGATGGTGGAGCAGGTGAGGGAGAGTTCGGAGCGCGTGTGGTCGAGGTCGCTCGAGTCGGCTGTGAAGAGAGACGACGTGGAGGAGGCGGCGCGGTCCAACTCGGGCTGGTCTACACCACCAACACAGCACCACACAACGCGCCAAACAAACGGAAAGGAAAACAAAAATACCGGGAAATAAGAGTGTGCAAAAGAAAATGTCCCGAAGCAAGCACGTTGTCTGACACAAAATGAAACTGAAGCAAGAACTTCTCGCTCCCAAATATCGACCAGAAACATACAGATCGGAAATGCTCAGTCTACGTTCTCGCAGCAAGTTCGCTGCACAATAGACTGCACGCGAGAAACAACAAAGCGTTTCGTTCAGCAAAAAGAAACTACGCGTCAAAACATACGACACGAAACAACATCCATCTGAGGGTCTGCGTCTGCGCGCTTTCAATTCAAGTTTTCAGCAACGTGGAGCATTGTGATATTTCGTCGTGAAAATGTCAATTTTTGAGTCTATCATATCAGCACCAACATCAACAGGAATGAATGTAGAGGTTTGCACTGAGAAAAGGGCTGAAAAGAGGTGACTTACAGGGGTTGACAACCTTGACTGGCAATTTGTCATATTGATCTCCGATGAAAGACACATCACCAAACATAGCACCATCATATCCTGAAAGCAAAACAAATCGGTCTTGTTGAAACAATGACGCAGCCAGCTTCAGAAAGGACAAGTCGTGCCAGAATTTTTGAGGAACGACACAACAAACTGATCGGACATTTCCCCCCTGGCCACCCAGCTCACCAATGTGTCCGGTGTGCCGCAGGTCGTTCTGTGGACGACTGATCATTTCGGCGCGAAACTTCTTTCCCGACTTGAGTGACTTCCTCGCGGACTCTGCAAACAAACAACCCTCTCAGTTCTGACCCTGATCACGACGCGTGCGCAGCTGCACAAATCGGAGTGAAATGAAGCGTGAAGCGTCGTCACCTTTGCGGCTGATTTTGAGTCTGGACGCCCTGAGCGGACTGTCCACCTTGAGCTCGATGTGCGGCGCCATGTCGGTGGCGACGAACAGCCCCGTCTTGCCGCTGTCCATCACACCCCGCCACACTCCGCTGTCGTCCACTCCCGCCGGTCTGAAGTAGGCGGTGAGAAACATCAGTTTCTTCTCTTTTTTTTTGTCACCAGAGATTCAGAAGAAACACTGGGTTGCTGCAACTTGTCATTTTTTGCTCGAACAAACCAATACTGAACGTCAGAGAAGGTTTGAGGCAAACCGCAATCAAAATTCATGAATGACAAGAGTACACTTACTTTTTGTCAAGAACAGTTACGATGTCTCCGGTCAAGTACAGCAGGTATTCAGCGTTGTCAGTGTGATCACAATCTTTAGTTGCTTTCAACAATTCTGGTTTCACCTGAAAGACGAACAACGCTGGGTTCTCGAATGATTCGGGAAAGGATGCAGCGATGTGAATAACAGCACTCGTATTCGGCTCAGGAATGCTGAGCTGTTGATGTTTGACTTCCCTATTTGGAATTGGTATTCTCTGGTTTGCGGATGACTCACTTCACGCTTGAGTTTGTCCCTCAATGATAGAACGTACACTTCAGCAAAAAAAGCTTCGATAGCGGCCGGTGCATCTCCCAGGCACTGTGATGTTCTCTCATCCGTACACACACAACACGAAAGGATACACCGAACTCAAACTGACTTCGCTTTTTTTTTGGCCCAGCTGTTTGATAAACTTCCTACTCCTCTCCGTACTTCGAAAGCTCACGGAGTTTGTGTTTCGTCGCGTGGTGACGCTAACTACTTTGGCAAAATTTCAGCACCACAGGACCCACTCCCTCCGGACGAAAAAGTGCTTTTCTTCAACGCTCGTCAAAAGTTGATGTCTGGTACACGCCCAGGAAGCGAGTGCGGAGCTCACCTGAGCGATATTACGGATGATCTCCGTGAACGTGGGTCGGTTCTTCGGGTCGTGTTCCCAGCAGCGCAGCATCATCTGGTAGAAGTCGCGCGGACAGCGCTCGGGCTGCTCCAGACGATGGTGATTCGGCTCGTCGATCGCGTCCAGGATCTGCGATGCAACGCAAGCCGCGTGTGTTCAAACCCTTCTGTGTGTGTCGGAGTCTTGGGATTATCGTTTGTGATTGTGTTGCGCAGTGCAACCACGGCGTATCTGGGATTCATGTTTGTCTTGACAACAGATTTTTTTCAGGACACGAGGGGCAAATTGGTCAGCGCACAAAAGTTTTGAACCGGATTTCTGAGTTGGTGTGAAAAGTTGTTCCTGCGGGTGTGTGATCAGCATGTGTGCGCTGTTACAACCGAAAAGAACACTGCAAGAAAGAGCACACGCATCAGCAAAGAATCTGGCACACCCAAGCAGATAGCGTTGTACATGAAGCTGAAGCTGATCTACCTAAACCCTGAACCGGAGGCAACATCGCAGCACAAAGTCCTTTCCCTCGACACAAGCAACCCTGCAGCAGCAAAGTTTGAAATCTCCACGAGCAAACCACTGGGAGTTCTGTTGTACACGTCTTCTCAGCTACAGGATGATCTTGCGGGTAAAAGAACGCCAAGCATGCACCAAACCCAGGAACCTTACAGCTACAACTCAATTCAGATAAAATGAACTCGCTCTCTGAGTTACCTTCTTGCCATCGTCCCAGGACACCAAATGCGAATTTTCGACATTGATTTCGTTTGAAACACTCTAAAAGAGTAGAACGGAGAATCTGTAGGCTTCTCAAACGCTACAGTGACAAACTAGATTCACTTCTACAAAGTGCTGAAAATCACGATACGATTGAGTGTCGATAGAATATTGATTGAACAAAAAATCACAAAAACTACAGACACATAACGACACAATGCACAGCCATAAAATTCTGCAGACAGATTCCCAATTCCCACAGAATTCCATGACAGTCTGAACAAACGTGTACGAAACATAAGGCCCAAAGCTGGACATTTTCCTTCATGTGTCAATCACATTTGATTGGCCAAAATTGGAAAATCTTGGATTTTTCAAGATTTTGTCACATTCACATGTTGGGTGAAGCGGGGCACAAAAAGCACGTGAAGCTGTAGTGAGCGGAGACGCACCTGTTCGCCCGTGAAGGCCGCCCACGGCTGGAAGCCGTACGAGAACATCTCCCACAGAGTGACGCCGTACGCCCACACGTCCGACGCCGACGTGAACTTGAGGTAGTTGATGCTCTCCGGCGCGCACCTGCAGCAAAGCGTCATTTTCAGAAAATGCGACGTCCAACCGACTCCTCGCGGAAAGGACGTCACAGAGAAATAAGAAGTTGAGTGAAACAAAGTTGCCGCTTGGCAGGGCAGGGCTGCATTTCAGCAGCGATTCCTTATCATTGTGTGGCGCACACCGCACTCAGTGCATTGCGTTTCTTAGTGATGGACAGACCGACGCCGTTTCTCACCAAGCGATGGGCAGTTTCAAGTTGACATTGAAGTTGGTTTGGTAGTAGTCCTTCCCGACTCCCAGTGCCCGCGACAAACCGAAATCGCTCACTTTCACCTGAAAAACAATCAGTTTTCACCAAACAACGAACGTCAGGCTGGTTCCGAGACCACATAGCGGACTGTCTGACTGGTCACAGAAAACACTCATCCACCTCGCAAAGAACGCAAGAATCCAGGGTTTTTCGCTACTCAACCGGGCATAACTACGCGGCGCACGTACCTTGTCCTTGGCGAAGACGAGTATGTTTCTGGCAGCGAGATCCCTGTGGATAAGGCGCTTGTTCTCGAGGTAGGCCATGCCCTCGGCGATCTGCTGCGCGAAGTTGCACAGCACGGGCACGGGGAAGCTCGGGCGCAGCGACGGCTCCTTCAGACACTCGAGTAGTGACCGCAGCTGCGCCAGCTCCGTCACCTGTGGGGAACCAGGCGAGACGTCTGAAGGTGCAAACTCCCCGAGGCCGCAAGCGACAACAAACGCTTCCTGCTCCTTCGTGAAAGCAACGCACCCAGTTTGAAACAGCCTCGCGGTACCACCACACGTTTTGCTTTCAGCCACAATTTGGGAAAGTGGATCACTTTGACAAAGACTGCATTTGCCCCCCCCCCCCGCCGGTTCCTGCAAGAGGCCTTGCGGGCGCTCCCCGGTTGACGAGTTTTGCGGGTCTTGTGACCGGACGGGCGGCGGCGGCGGCGCTCACCAGCATGAGCGCCTCGTTGTGCAGCACGACGCCGTAGAGCCGCACGATGTGCTCGTGGTCGATGGCGTGCATGATGGTCGCCTCCTTGAGGAAGTCCGCCATCCCCGTGTGCAGCTTCTCTTTGCTCAGGCACTTGATCGCCACCTGAATCTGCAAGGAAATCAAAGAATTTTCTCTCAACAGCCTTTCTCATCGACTCCAAAGACAATTTTCCAATAAAGAAATGACCAAATTTGTTTGCGCAAAAATTTACGATGGCGGCAAAAGGTTCAAACCAAGTCTGGTGTTTCGAAAAGAAGGAGACGCCACTCAAACTGAACCATAGCGGGCGAGGTGGACTGACGACTTAAAAACCAGTGACAAATCGTGTCTACACACGGCGCTCAACCAGTCGCGGGTTGTGTCGACTGTCCCACGTTCAACTTCCCAGAGATTCCTCTCCAGTACTCTGGAATTCAGCTTCTCACCTCAAGGAGGTGGCGACACCTTGTGAAGCTTCGTGCTCGTGCGCGTCCGGACAAGAACTTTCCTTTTCAAATTTCTTGTGTAAATTTCACGTGCATCAACACACCAAAAATTGAAATTGAACTTTTACGTCCAAACATGAAATGCCTCACATTTGTCTCTGTTCAATCTCTACCACCACATGAAAGCTGCGTTCCCGGAGTGATCCAACCTACCCTGTCTCCATCGTCGTTGGTCCACACTCCTTGCTGCACGGTTCCGAACTCGCCCGTCCCGAGAGTTTTGCAGATGACGATGTCCTCGTGGGAGATGATGTGTTTGCTGGGCGCCCTGCCCGAGGCGGGGCTGTTGCTGCCGGTGGCGGGGCTCGTGGGCCGCTCCCCCAGCTCCGACCCCCGCGCGCTCAGAATCTGCAAAACAAACAGATCCAGCTCCATAGTCCGTGTGTGAACCTGCGCGAAGCAAGTTGATAAAACATTCTTCAGTTGGCCAGTTCAAATGAAGAGGGGACAAGTTCGCCTCAGTACGTTTGTTCGAACCTACTTCATCATGTTTTCTGAATTCTGATTGGGTTCATTTCAAATTTTACAGACTTCGACAATTCATTGCGATCCAATGATCCAGACGAAACGACGTGTGATTCTGGGCCAAGAGGATTGATCACTGTTGTCTCCAAGAAAACGACCAGTCGCAACAACTCTGCCACACATCACGCTCCTTCCTCAAACCGATGTAGTGGTTGGTACCCAGAGGCCTCAGTCCTCCCAGTACCGGACCAACCACCAGTACAAAGGCCGCAGGGTACGGTACCCAGGACTCACCCACCGTAAATCCAGCACTGGAGGCCTGAATCCTGGGAATATCCTTCAGAACGGGAGCTGTTTGACCCACCAATCGACAAACGATACAAAGATAGACGTGAGCATACCTTCTTGAGTTTCAACTTATTCATATCACCATCCACTTTTCAGGACTGCTCATTTCTGAACATTAATTCCTCCTAAAACTGTGCACAAAACACAACAACCTGTTGTGCATCGCTATCTTGACAACAAGTAGTGATGATTTCTTGTTGCGTTTGATGGGACAAAGTAGAACAATTGATACGGGCAAAAAGTCTCAATTATTTACTCTGCGCGACAAGCCACACTCTCCTTCCTGGAGATAAGGCAGATAACTCCAGATAAGCCCATCCGCCAACACTCTCGAGTTGCGGAGTGCCACACCGCGCGGAACTGATCCCGTGTCCGGTGTGTGCGGAGTGAAGTGCCCTGTGGCACCATCCAGGGTTGAAATGAAACGTGCGTTTTTCTTTGGCTTTCAAGAACAAAATTCTGCAATCGTAGCATGAAATTTGGAACGTGTTGAAGCAGATAATCCACAAGAAGTAACTTCAAACCACCAAACGCTGAAGGCGACCAGCATGGGAGACCAACAAGAATACCCACAGGTGCAGACACGGGCCAAGCAGTCGTGGTCAACAGGAAACTTTCAGAAAATTGTTTGACAATTTCCTCAGAAACCAGGACTCGGCAAAAAAACCTCTCCAGCTTCTGAACCTTTTCTGAGTGTGGTGGAGGGCGCTGACAACAAATCATTGCAAGTCCCACTTCGATGGCTGAATTCCAAATCACTGGAGTCTGCGTCGTGCGGAACAAGGAAAGAATCTCAGAACGAGTGTGTGGGGTAGGTACAACAGACGCCCTGTATATTGTGCACTCGCCGAGACGTCCAAGACTTCGGCACGTGAAGGATATCAAGCAAACAAAATTTGATCTGACAAATTCGACTCGTACACTACCCGTATGAACGTGGCTCGAAAAAGACGCGTACAGCATCGCTAAGTACTGTGGGTGCAGATTCCATCAATCTTTCCTTCGTCTTGTGTCCGTTTATCAGCGACCCTCGCCGTTGAGGGGCCCTCTCTGCGCCCTCTTACCCTGTCCCCACCTCACCGACGTCTGTTTGCGGCTAACAGGTCAGGAAATCGAGCCTGCCAGACCACCAATTACGCTTATCTGTAGGAAGGTGGTGAGGAGGGTCAAGCACAGATTGAGTCTGACAGAAAAGGCTGCAGCCGCGCTGCACAACACGTGAACCTGGACCGACGGGCTCCACGTCTGAAATTTTCCACATGGTGGTTCGCCCTGCAGATGGATGGGTGTCGAGGGATAGCACACACGCCCTGAAACACCGATACCTGCGACGTGCCACTGAAATGCGAGCCTGGGTCTGACCTTTCGAGCGGCATCACTTCTGGGAACAGTTGTCAATAAATCTGCGCACAACAAGCGCCAGATGCACACAGGTTTTCCTGTGAAGGGTGGTCTCAATTCTGCCGTCCGAAACCTGGTCATGATATCATCGACTTTTGAACGACAGACCTGTCATGACCAGATTTCGGAAGGCAGAATTTGAGACCCCCCTCGTAAAACAACAAACGAGCCACTCTCGATTCATCCGCACGGTTCAATTGCACATTTCAACTGTGAGGTCAACAGTACTGGAAATCAGGAAATCACCCACCGATTCTGGCTCTTGCAACTTCGTGAGCGGGTTGCAGAGCAAAAGAAGTGGAGGAAACGACTCACTGTTGCTTGAAGTCACACGGACCCAACACAAGACCTCACCCGAACATTTTCGCGCTGACACCTTGCCACACACGCAAAGAGACAAGTTTAGGTGAATTCAAGTGGATACGAAACACCACCTGCTCCGAATCCAGCCTCAAACCACACAAGGAGCTCTGCGCTCCATCTTTCACAACCATTCACACCGAACATTCCCCTCAGCGCACACGACTTCTGTCTCATCCTTCATACTCAACAAAGGACTTCGCTGCTGACCCTTGGGTCACGACAACTCGCGTGTGGCTGCACACTGACCCGCTTGATCTTGCCGAGCGCCCCCTGCGGACACTCGCGGCGGTAGAACTTGCGGAGGCGGCGGATCTCGGGTTTGCTGAGCCCCATCTCCACCAGGTCCGAGTCGTCGACGTAGCGCAGCTGGCCGATCCGAGTCACCTGCAGAAGTAGCAGCGAGAGACACGTGAGACAAGGGACAACACCGTCATGCAGTCAGTCCACTTCTCTTGTGGACACGTTGTTCAATCAATCTACAAGCTGTTGACATTTTATTGGGTGCCGCTTTGGATGAGTAGGTGTCTCAAAGAGAGACCAGTTCAAAACCATTTTTTACTGTGTTGTGTTTCTGTTTCTGTTCATTTTCACACGTTCACTCCCATTTTCATATCTCACACACACACACACACACACACACACACACACACACGCACACACGCACACCTTGAGGTCAGCACGGAACGTGTTGTAGTACTGCTGCAGCTCGGCGTCCACGAGGAACTCGTACAGGTCCTTCACCGGAGACGTCATCGTGGCTGCGATGTCTACTGCGACGAGACCCGCACCATCCTCACATCTGCAACAGAACACGCGGTCAGTCTCACATCCGTGGGGGCACAGAGAGGCACGAGCACGTGCCACGAAATGTCTCCGCTGAAGGATCTGTAACTTCGCCCAGCACACCCGATTCATCATCTCCCTCTGTCCCTGTCGTCTACCACGCTCAGCCGGCCGCCTCTGTTAAATTCAATGTAGCTCAGCGTGACACGATCTCCCAGTCATGTCACTCCTCTTGTGGTAGACACAAGTTCAGTCACTTTGAGCAGAAGGTGACTGGATCACATCACTTGCCAACATTCAAATGATCATATTTTTGCTCGATAACTATCTCGATGCTTTGCATCTTGATAACTATCTTGCAAAAACATAATCATTTTCATGTTGACAGCGTGACGTGATCTCCCAGTCACCCTCCGCTCTGCGTGACTGATCCCTTACATCTCTCGTCGCTCCTCAGCGCGGGTGTCGCAGATCCCAGCACTTCACATCTCTCAGCACCAGCACAAAACACTCAGCTCAAGTGCTTTCTTGGCACTAATTCCGTGGTTCTGGAAACACTACACCAGCAAAACAAACGGCTTTTCACACACAAAAATGTCAAACACTCTGAGTACAAGACTGAACGACAAGAAGAGCGGCTTGAAAAGTCAACTGATGTCAAACACTTGTTTCACGACGAATCATGCAACGGAAAGAATCGTGGTCAAGCGAACCCAAAATTCTCTGCAAAACTACGCAAAAGCAAAGTTGCTTCTCTGCGTGTGTGCCCGACCCCCTTCCGGCAGTGGTAAATTTTGTCACGCCTCTTGAACAAGTTTCGATTCTTCCAATTTCGCCCGTCTGCTCCGTCAACACACCAACACTCCGCGAGCACCCTCAGCCTCGTACCCGGAGGAAACAGTTTCAAATTTAATTGTCACCCGCCTGGTACAACTTGGACAATCAGATTTTATCTCGAGGCTTGAAACACGGCTCACTTACAATGCTGTTCACAGGAAACTGTCAAGGTCTGGAGTCTGTTGATAACAAACATCCAGTTCATCCGTAAACGTAATGTGCCGCCAGCTCCATGGTTCTGCAATGCTGTCGCTGCGTCGTCGTACGAGTATTTCCGCTCAATCGCTGCTCACATCATGTCCACATCTACAAATACAGAAACAGCAACTTTATTTGCAACGACATTTCACTTTCACAACTGAGAACAATGGTGAACTTGTTTCGTGAATCCCAGGGAATGTTCTTTGTCCCGGACATGCGAAACAGGTGGAACAAAAGATCGTCTCTCCGGAGCCTTTCCACTCAAGTGGAGTGCACATGCATTTTTCTCTCTCTTCGCACGGCCGTGTGCATATTTGTTGACAACACACGCATGCAGCCAGGATAAACACAGCCCGGGGATTTCGGAATGTAACTGATGGGGGAGGCATGTGCCTCTCCCAACTTGTGTCTTTTTTTCTGACATCATGCGACTGTGCGATTTCCAACCAGCAATCATCATCAGTCTGCGTCTGTCAGTGTGTGAGTTTTTGTTGTGACTCCTTTTTGAAAGGGACAATTCTTCCTGTGTGTTTGACACTTCCCAGGTCATGACCTCCAGCTGCAGGTGTCCTGAGCTTCACACAAAGAGGGGGAGAATGTCAATTGGTAGGTTCCGCGAAAATCACAGATCATGACCAAACGCGAGTCGAGCATCGAGCAAGACGAAACACGAAAGTTTTCCGAACAAGGCAAACGCAGTCCAAGAATGAAGAAGGATGGGATCGGCAGGTTTGCGAGAGCCTTCTCCTCTTCCCCAATGTGCAGTGACTACACAAACGAAGCGGGTGAACTCGAGTAAACAAACTGCTGTAAATAACACCGGGGCAGCTTTGATCAACACTGATTGTATCGACAGGTGTAGATTACGATTCCTCTTACCGGTGCACCAGCGAAATGGTGCACCCGCAGGAGGAACACTTGGCGGTTTTGCCCTCATGGTAACAGGGAATTTCCAGCTAATATTTGCCCCTGTGCCCAATTATGGCAAAAGACCAAAAGGCCACACCTGATGGCCTGTGAAGCGACAGGCCAAAATAATTCAACCTGTCACAAGTTCTCTCCAACGATACGAGCTCGATGATCAACCCTCAGCGATACACAACTCTTCATTCATTGCTGTCAAGTTTTGTTTGGCCAACAAGATTTATTACGTTCAACTAAACCAATGTTCTCGACAAGGAACAACATGAAATGTCAACAAACTACATTTGGAGCAGATCACAGGGGCTGATCCACTCCCAACCCACTCCCTGAAGCTATTTTGTGTCTCAAGTCAGACCCCTGCAGGGGTCGGGGGCACCTGACCAACACCACCGCAGACAACTTTTCTTCCAAAGCTTTCCCTCTCTTGATGATACTTTTTCATCGGGGGAACAACAAAAAGTTTTGATGATGATGCCTCCATGTGCCTTGTTCAGTCGAATTATGAATCTGAGATTGTGCTTGAAAATGTCAGTGAAAGGATCTTTCAACTTGATGTGGAAGCCAAGTCAAACAGTCCGAAATGCAGCATTGCAAGCACAATGGTGTGGCGAGCACAAGCAGCAGAGAGTCACGCAACCTCCAAACTATCCATTGGTGAGATCCATGTTGTTTTAATCGTGAGGGAGGCACCCAACATTGATTTCACTAAAATACGAGGATGAAACCACTTCTGGGGTGCCCAGAAGTGGTTTCATCCTCGTACCTCTCAACCCAACCTTCATACAACCCAATGATAGTGTTTGACCCCAGGTGTAGGGTGTTACCTGACACTTCACCACAGGGTGGCCTGACTCTCATCTCTCCATTGGTGTGTTGCCAAGAGTGTAATTACCAACGATGCAATTGTCATCCACTGGATGATTGCCATTCAGGACCAGCAGCCAGTGTGTGTGTGTGTGTGTGTGTGTGTGTGTGTGTGTGTGTGTGTGGTGAGAGCTGAGAACATTTTAAGAGCTTTCACTTGAGTGAACACTTTTCACTCTTGTGAACACTCAGAAGCTCCTGGGGTATATGACAAGTGAGCATTCATCAGGGGGTTGTGGCTCCCGACTGACATTTCTCAGTGGCCATAACAGCCAACTCCCTGATGGGTGATGGCCACTGCCCCGCAGGACCCCAGTTGTTGCCAGCCTGTGTGAGCGTGTTCCGATTGAAAATTCAGTCATATTCGGACATCCCTCGTACAGATCGTGCGCACACATGAACTGACTGCAGTGCGGGCGTATTGCCTCAATGCTCTTTCAGAATGTTATTGCACACAAAACACGATATGAAAACTGATGATATGCGCAAAAAGTGATCTTCCTGCAGGGGTGGTGATTTATACATGTGGCGAACAATAACAAATTTCACACGAGGTTTTTGGCTTCCACCTTCATATCACAAAATCCGGGTTGCACCTCAACCTCAACGTGTTTGATATCGTTCTGTTCTTTTTTCTCACAAAAAAAGGACAAATGACCTGAATCACCTCTATTCCCGTTCGCCTCTGGTAGAAAAACTAAAACAAGAACAGAAACAGTGGTGCGACGCGTCGCTGCTTCGAAGTAGCAAGGAATGAATGCACTGGACGGAAACCCTGGACAACGTCGACGCTCAAAGTTGGGCAGCAATTTTGTCGGCACTCGACAGATTCAGGATGCGGTTTTGGGTGGGTGATACTCGCATTTCTCATCACTACGTCTGGTCTGACTTCTTTCCGTTCACCGGTCGGAAACCTCGATTCACCAAAAGTTCAAGGGTCCTGGGACCATGTTTGAGATCGTCTTCAAGCTCGCTGAACGTGTTTTCGCAATTGAACACACATGCGTTGAACACATATTTCAGGCTTACCCTTCGTACAGCCCCACCCTCGGCGCACAACGCAATCAACAGAAAGCCGATTGCTGCTTCTGATGACACGGACCACACCGATTCAATGACGACAAAGTCACCGACGACCCCTCTCTTTGATTTGAGGAAAAGCAATTTCTGTGCGCGCGCAGAGCAAACATAAACCATCTGTCAACCCTCAATCAAAATTATCCTGTGACAACATTGGGAAATTCAATACTTCCTTTTCAAAAGTTTCAAACATTTCCTGTGTGCACAATGCGACCGCAGCCGACATCAGAGCAGCCCTACATGTGACTGCATGTTTTTCGAGGTGCTCTCAAAATTTCCACAGCTGTTCTCAATCTGCAGGTGCACGCGCGTTTGTCAGGTGAGGGGCAAGACATTTCATTTCGCGTTCAACAATGGTGTGTGTGTGTGTGTGTGTGTGTGTGTGTGTGTGTGTGTGTGTGAGTGAATGCGTGTATGTGTGCGAGTGAGCGAGTGAGTGAGTGAGTGAGTGAGTGAGTGCGCACGCGTGTGTGTGTGTGTGAGTGTGTGTGAGTGTGTGTGTGTGTGAGTGTGTGTGTGTGTGTGAGTCCGTTCATCGACTCGCGGCACAAAGAGACAGATCTATGAGCGGGCGTTTTCGATCCATGCGCCACGAAAAGCTGTTCGACGTCAAGCTTGAGTGTTCAATCTCCAGACCTGAAGGTCCGCACAAGTACTGCACCAACGTTCCAGAACTTCAACACAGGCAGAACAGTTGGCGAAGCTCCGACAGATCTTTGTACTCACGAAAACTGTCAAGTTCTGAGTTTGGTTGTTCTCAGGTACTCGCCATCTTGGTCAATCAATTTTTACTTCATTGCACGAACGCGACGACTTTGCAGTACCATGGGAGAACAATTGTCAAAATTGCCCCTATCTTGCAACTAATGGTGTAAATCACTGCTTCGCACTTTCTAAATGTTCCCGTCGCATGCAAGTGCACGATTTCATTCCGCAGTGTTTAACGCTTTTCATCCTGGCAATGAAACCACAATAATGACAATCACGCGAGAAATGATTCAGTCAGGCACTTTTGCTACAAGTTCCATGGCATGGAAACAGCTGTCAAAAACTGTGTGCGAAAAAAGAAAAGGTACAAAAATACGCATTTGGCCTTTGTCCATTTGTGACAAGACTGAAAAGTACACCTTCACTGAGTGAATGACATTTGCTCCGTTGATTTCACAACGGCGAAATTTCAGGATTCGAGGTTCTCTGTGTTCAGCACACGAGTTCCGAGGGTCCGCTGCCAAGTGCGAAAAGTTGGTGGAAAAGGACAGGCAGCCCTCGTAACGCCCTGCATTTGCGTGAAAACACCAGCAGCCCTGCCTTAATGAGAAACGCACCCTTCCTGATGGTAGATCCACAGCTCGCCCACCACCATGCGTTCATTCAGGTGTTTTTTCTTCTGTTCCGCCAGGTGTAGAAGTCGCTGAAACAGTCGCGACTTTCCTGCTTGCAAGGTTGACCTGCCATGTCCCGTCATTTGATGATCTTGCGAGTGATGCCCCGGCCAAGAGTCTCTTCGCACAAAGCACCACGGCTATCCAAAGGTCACGTGTTTTGCGTTTTCATACCATCAAAAGAATCCTTTTGGCCCACTGGGCACACTGACGCTCGCGTCTTTGCATTTGACGTGTTCAAATACCAGGTCAAAACCATCAAAGAGATAATGGAAGAGGCAAAGAAATCATTTTGTTGAATCATAATGCCGACACAAAGCCCGTATTTACCCTCGAATCAACCCTGTTGTGGTAAAGCACACTGAGCAGCATACAAATTTTGCAGTGTGGCTTTTCCGCTGTGTAATGTGGGGTAATGACACGACTGACATTCCTAACTCTCAACTCTGCACCTCAGTCAAGCTATGGTTGCAATCGTAAACTCCTCGGCGACCTTACGCGGCCGTGCAAGCTTTGATCTGGCCTCGATGGAATCAAATTGAAACACGGATTGCATTTCAGTGTAGCTTACTGTGCTCAATGCACACTGTGCAGACAACGACTGCAAATTACACGTTCAGGTGAACTAAATGCAGGGTGCATTTCTCACACTCAAAGGCCCGTGAACGGCAGTCTATTTGGAGTCACCCGAGATCTTCTGATTGGGCTCCAACAACGCTGCCACTTACGGTGTTGGAAAAGTAACCTCTCAAAAGATGTGAATCTCAGTTTTTGTCAGGAGGTCGAGAAACAGCAACACACACTCACTAAACGTTTCGCCAAAAAGTACCTTTGGCCACAATTTATGCCTTTGGCATATTTCACATGCCAAGGCATACTCGACCACATACTCATGCAACGATTATCCGCATGGAAGCCACAGACCACGCACGCTGGCCACATTCAGCTGAAATTTATAGCCACGTGAAAGCGAGTCTGCCCGTCAGCTGAACAGCACTCAAATGAGATCACTCCTGTCCTTACGGAAAACCAACATTTTTCTTGTTAAAGGAAAACTTCAGCCCAACGACGGTCAATGTGCGAGTCCATCTGGTTTCTTGCAATGCAGATCGAGTTCTTGCAATGCAGATCGAGACGCTTGCGAGCTTGCTTCAGGATGCGAAATGATCCGGTCAGGCGCCATGCAAACACTGTTGTGAAGGCCATTTGTTTACCTCTGCTCGTGGTCACTCCAAATGCAGCGCAGATGCGCCAGTTATGCAACATTTACACAGCTGTTCGCCATTAATTACTCGAACCTGATACTCAATTAAGCGTTGTGATGGACACACATGTCCGAGCAAATTCACTCCACCACCAAGCCGTTTGTTTGTCCTTTGAGCAGCGATCGAGGCATTTCGTGACAGGGTCCATCTCTCGTAACGTGCGGATACCATTCAGCATGCAAAGCAACCAGACAATTGCTCGCTCACTGGCTCCAACCTTCATTTCGCTCAATAACTTCCCAATGGATCTGAATTGACCCCCAACGGACGCATGAGTCAGTGCTTGAGATACGAGATATTCTGTTTTTCGCTTGAACATGTGATCAACGTGCACAACAAAATTGCGCAAATATGAGCGTGCTGCAATTTCTTCTCAACAGTCCCATTGTGCACGCTTGTTACACGCTGAATTCCTGGCAATTTGATAGAAGATGAAAGGAACCTCGTACTTAAGAAATGACACGGTTTGCATGCGTGTGTCTGCGTCTCGTATATAATTTTACTCCCAAGGCGGTGCCATAATCGCACAAGCAATTTGCTTTTCTTGTGCCCGTTCTCGTGGTGCATAAACCAACATTTGAAGAACCTGCCATCAAGAAGCATCATCACATTGCAGACTCAAAATGTCGGGCTTCGAGCTGCGTAAATTTCTGATCGCCTGATGCCAGAAAATGATTTAGTGAGTCAATTTGCGGTGCCCAAAACGGTTAATTTTGTTGTTGAATACTCGTAGCCACCAGTGTTCACTCTCAACCATGTACAGGAAAGTCCCAGTGGAGCTGTGCCGCGCAGCGCAAAGCTTTTTCCTTTGCAGAACGTGAAGGAACCTCCTGCCTCCTCGGCGAACACACAAACATGCAGATCTTGGTGTTCCTCTATTGCTCGCAGCTGCTCTTCACACGTTTGCATGCGCACTGCGAAATCACAACCGTGTGATCAAACAATCCTTACAAATTACTCAAAAGACGAGTGCGTTTGAACTCGAGTGAGGCTTCCCTCTCAACCCTGCTGCAGGTTGGATCTTCTGCATGCAGAACTACGGTCTGTGCAACAGTCATTCCACTTCCCACTTCGCATGTTCAAACCACACAGCATTTGAGCTCGCCTGTGACGGAATACGAGTACGAGAGTAAACCGTTTGCGTTTCAGTCTCACTCAAATGAATGACTTTGGAAATCAAATCCACGCTTGCATCATGAAACAGCGGCTTGTATTTCAAATCAGAGTACGAGTAAAACGATGTCTACAAGTGACAACTGCACTGCGAATAATGACAGCTCTTCCTGAGGATTCAACAAGACCCAGGGGGCTTCAAGAGGTCAGGGGGTAACACCCCACAGGTCAAAGGGTAAACGCATCGACTGCAGTGTCGATGTTTCGTTCCATCAACCGGCACAGGTTTCTTGGGTTCGTGCGTTGTTGTGGAGAGCTGACGACTGAAAACTAACAACCAGTCGCAAACATTTCACGTTTACCGGCAAGTTGTGAAGCTTTTTTTTGCCGGAGAAAACACACAGCAGGCGAAAGCACTTGACGCGAAGACATTTCGAAAGTTATCGCCTCAGATAACAAATCTGGCACACTGAAAGAAACCGAATCGCAGGCACTACATCAAAAGATGAACTCGAACCCTGTGATCGAGATTGTGGGAACATGCACACAGTTTCACCTCTGACCCACAACAGGCCTCAGATTGGACGGTCTCTGCGAAGCTTGTGACCTTGCACATTTCGGAACGCCGAATGCTGAAGAATTTTTCTGTGTGCTTTTCATACCGGACTTTTGTGACAGACTGAACATGTGGGTGAAACGAACACAAAAGAAACACAGCCTTCCGTGTGGTCCAGTATTCAACAGGAATGCTCAAAGCAGCAAACTGCAAACTTTCATCTTGACACAATCTGCAGCATTGTTTATAAGCCCAGGTTCTGCATGATTCACAGCTGGAGTCCAGGCTCTGAAGGATCAGCCTGTGGATTACAAGTGGCATGTTCGATGAAGCTGACGTGTCTTGGGTGCTTCTCTGGGAGGCTGCTGGTCGACGGGAATGGAAGTGAGATCATGCCACTTGCGGGCAGGTTTCTCGTAAATACCCAGCTTGCAAATTTCTTCTGCCACGCTTTTGAGAACCCTTCCTTCTCCGTGGACTCTGTGTGTGTGTGTGTGTGAACTTAAAAAATTTACAAGTTCGGCTGCAACAGCCAAGCTACAATTGTGAAAGTGGAGTCCATCGCGTGTTTTGTTTCCTGGGTGAATTCCGAAATTTGTTTTTTATCGGTCTAAAATTCCTGGAAAAGTCATTCAGACATTCGGACAGCAAGAGCAGCAAACAACCGCAGACCTGACTGTTGTTGCGAGCCCCACGAGAAGTTTGACCTTTTTGCTGCAATGTCCTTGTCCTTCATAGAATCTACAGGTTTCTCTGAAATGTTGGACGAGTCAGACCTTTGGTCAGTCCAATTTTCTTTTTTCTGAGTTTGACGCTTGGAGCTGCAGATGAATTGACATCTGTTTTCATCCGCGACCAGACGACGTTCATCGATCTACCCGCGCAGATATTTTCTTCAAATGTTCACCCTCGAAAACTGTGAAGACAACGTTCACTTACTTGTCCAAACGATGCCACTGAGCAAACATCAAATCCAGAACACAAAAATTTATTCTTTTTCAGAATTCCTTCATCCAGTCTCCGTGCAACCGGAAGTTTCTTTCAGTTTTGTTAGATGTCGCCACAGAAGTGTTGTGTTGCCGAAAGATGGCGTCAGCGATTTACGCGCCAAAAAGAACGGTGGAAGGGCGTGGCTGAAAGTTTCCAAAGAGACGGCTGTCAGGTCAGCAAGAACTTCAATCAGTACAGCTCGGCCAGTGTCACGCATGGCACAGTGGGCCTGCATCAAACACACATTTTTGAAAAAATTGCTCTTGAAAACTCGTGGTTCAAAAAAACCCCAAACCTTCTCCATGTAAAAACTTACGAAATTTTGACCGTGCACTCCGTCAAGAATCTTTCGTGTTAGCACTCACAAAAACGTCTGAAGACGTGTCTCAAAGAAAACGATCTGTTTGCGTGTGTGAGTCCACTTCAACCAGGAAGAACAACCCGGTCTTCACCCAGAATGCTTTAATTCTGTTGTTGAACACGGAGTTCCTTGTACACGGTCTGCAAACAGCAGTCAGTGGACCCACTCTCGACGTTTCGTAATTGCAACTTGTGAGTTCACTTTAACCCGCCCCAGGTTGTGCGCTTTCTGTTGGAAAGGGACACCTTTTTATCATTCCCAGAACTTTACTTGCTTCGTTCTTTCCGCTTTCTTTTGTATCTGAAAACCAGAAAAACAGAACTTCTGTGAAAACAAAACCATGCAGAAACGCAGCTGTGAAAGAAGAGATTATGTGTGGTGCGTGTGACAGAGAAACGGTTTCTTTCATTTGTGCGTGTGGTTGCTGGAGGGAAGGTGAGCGGTGCACCTGTCCGTGGATGGAATTTTCTCAAAGTTTTCTTGCTTGCACAACAGCAAATTTCGGTTCAGGTTTGTGCTGTTCTTTCACTCTCGTACACTTTTCTTCCGGTTTTCATTTCGATTTTCTGAATTTTGGGCAAATTCCTGTGTGACCTGTTGGGGCTCAGGGCTGTAAAATTGCTTGCAGGTGCAGTCAAGTTCTGCAGGATTTCTCTGAATTCACGTCAGTGAAAAACAAGTAACACACTCTGCACTCCTTTGTTCGGAATGTAATCAAGTCACTTCACACCAGCAGATTCAACCAAATGGATTCTTTGACAAATGTCAGTCTGAACTCATTCAGGAATGACTCCAAATCTGGACTTTTGTTTGGGTCAACAACATTGACCATCTATCACCAGCTCAGACTTTCTGTGGAGATTCTGATAATGATCTTGGGTATAACAGGAAACATTCTGACAGTGTTAGTTTTGAGACAACGTAAATTCAGAAATCAAAATATGAGAATGTTGTTTGTAGCACTGGCTGTAGTTGATACTTTCTGGTTAATCTTTATGCCATCAATTGACATTTATGAAGTCATAAGCAAAGAACAGTTGCAAGACAGAAGCCTTATTTCTTGAAAAGCAGTAACTTTTCTCATCTGGACTTTCAACACACTGAGTAATTGGATTATTGTCGCCATCACAGTGGAGAGAGTGTTGCTAACTTTGATTCCTCACAAGTTCCATTTCATCTGCAGTGCCAAGAGAGAAATGATATTGTTGCTTGGCATTGTTCTTCTTGTCCTGGCACTTCATGTTCATGGTTTGTTCACACTGGGGCTTCAAGATGTCGGTCCTTCTTCAATGTGTTACGGAAAAAGCGAGCACAACTGGTACTACACAAAACTTCAGAACAAGTTGTCGGGGACGCTTGATTCCTTTGCACCATTTGCAATCATTCTGATTTGTAATTTGATCATAATATATTCTGTTTTTCGTGCAAACAGAAAAAGGAAGGACCAAACCTTGGGGTCTCAAACCACAATTGACAGACAAGCAAATTCTTTGTTGAGAATGTTGCTCGCTGTGTCATTTGCTTTCCTGTTACTCAGGACCCCACTGGCTGTTGCATTCAATTCTCTCTCCACAAGGGAACAAATTCTGAAGTTTCTTTTGTTTGACACTCCTCTCAGCCTAACATTCTATCTTCTCAACTCTCTCAACTTTGCCATAAATTTTTTC
>JAAUXT010070465.1_pt1 | contig 43384 bp, 46 predicted proteins | sample 7278171 | NCBI WGS metagenome assembly JAAUXT01 (sample SAMN14350112, study PRJNA611818) | marine sediment metagenome | isolation source: surface marine sediment (1.8m) | place: French Polynesia: Moorea | collected 2018-08
ACAGACAGACAGACAGACAGACAGACAGACAGACAGACAGACAGACAGACAGACAGACAGACAGACAGACAGACAGACAGACAGACAGACAGACAGACAGACAGACCTGTCTCTTCATTTGGCCGGGCAGGACACCGGAAGTTTCTGCGACAGCTCCGTCAGTAGCGTCTTCCTTCACTGGCGCCAGAATCGCCACACGCTTGCGCACTGAGCTCCCTGGATGGCATGGAACATGTGCCGTGTAACAGCCAGGCGCGGCGAATCACGACCAAACTCAACGCCGTCTCAAAGTTCACGTCAAAACGTCCGCAGAACGAAACAGTTTGCCTTGAAAAGACACCCCTCGCTTCGTGACTTTCTGTCCAACTGGTTGACGATTGAAGTCAAAGAGAACAGGGAGCACTCACGAGTTCGGGCAAGAGCGGATTTTCTCGGCTGATCGGGCTGGACGGGAGGAGACGAAAGAGCCGTTGCTTTTCTCTTCAATGTTGCGCGATGATCCACGTCAAGAACACCTGCAAAATCAACCATTGACCGTGGAATTGCTGTCACTTTTGGTTGTCGCCGTTGTGTTTTCTTGAATACGTACACCAAACACAACCAATGTCATTGCCACTGCGGCTTCAGTGTGCTTTTGGCAAGTGTGAGTTGAGTGAACAAAGAGTTCTTTCATTCTGAAACGGATGAGTCAGTTCAAAACGCGAACCACTCAACTCGACCCTGCCCTGTGCTGTAAGGACTGCGATGCGACTTGACTTGAACCACATTCACCTGCAGCGCTCTCGGGTGCGGCTTCCACTGGAGCGTCGTCGAGACCGGTGATGCCCAGCATCTGACGCAATCCCCACGTCGTCGATTTCTTCTTCAGCATCAGATTTCTGTTGGCATCACCTGAATTGGTGCCCTGGTAAGTTTTGACACAGTCGCAAAGAAAATTTTGGGCAAATTTTCTGATCAATGCCTGAAAGACACTGCTCGAGTTTTCAAAATGTTGGGTCTTTTCGAATTGGGCACCAAGATTCCTGACCTCCGTCGGCGGTAGCGCCGTCGCTCCATCGCACGGTGGCCGTCTTCTTGATGGGTGGCGCCAAATCCGGCGAAGTGTCCATTCTCTGCACAATGCGCTTCTTGCCACCAATGGTGTCTTGAGCGGAAAGCATCGGTTTCTTGTTCCTGTAGCTCTTCCACCTGGTGGACGTCTCCATTCGCTCGAGGGGCGGAGGCGGTGACACCATCTCCACAGTGTTTTGTCCAATGAGGCCCCGGAACAGCCCTGAGCCCGCGAAAGTTGGCTGTTTGATCAGAGCAGTCTGAAGATCCCAAATGTCTGAGGCATCAACTGCTCCATTTTTGATTGCCAGACGCAAGGAACGCCGACGATGCAACGGGGAAACGCCCTTCTTTCTTCTGCTTGAGGCAGAGTCGGCGAAGGACGAAACTGAACTGGAGACGCTGTCAGTGTCATCGTCGTTGGATAAAGACACTCCGGATGCGATGGCGGACGCTCTCACAGCAGCTTTCCTGTAGTTTACAAACCATGGCTATGTGGGCACAGAAAATCTCTGCTGGGCCGGTTTCACAACAGACAGAGTGTTTCCTTTGTTCTCACAGAAATACAAATAAATGAGAATCAGTTGTCTTTGATCAGATCACCTCATGTCGTCGCTGTATGATGACCTTTTCATGACTTTGCCCCGACGATGGGAGCGTGAAGCCATTCTTGAGGTTTGAAGGATTCGAGGATCACTGAAACCAGAAGATTGAACTGGACCGTCAAGCAGAAATTGGCCGCTTTCAGCATTTATCGCCTGTATACAACGTCATCTCACATGAAGTTTCCAGGTTTCCCACTTTTTCCACGGGAGCGGGGGGTCACCTGGAAATCAGGAAATTCTGAATTTCTAAGTTTCTTACTTTCCTCAATTTTGTGAGCGGGGGGGGGGGGTTACTTGCCAGAAATGTGCAAATTCAGAATTTCTTACTTTCTTCATTCTCTGGATTTTCTGGATTTCACGGGTAAACCAATGTCATCCGCCAAGCGGCTGACAAGCGTGCAAAGATGACAAATTTTGCGGTGCGACAGCTTATCATCAAGAACCCTGATCTTTTCAAAAGCTCGGTCAAATGTTGGGGTCTTTGAGAGTGTATCGGCCGGCAGAGTCAACAAGGGGACCCATCCACCGTTCGAGCTCTAAAGACCTTGGCTTGTCGTTGCATGTGTTATGAACTCAATCCGACCTCGTGACGGCGATGATCGACATACATGTGTCGGAGAACAAGACCAAGAACAAGAACAAGACCCGGCGGTGGGGACCCATTGGTCCAGTTTGGTCTCGTCATTCTGCTGTCATGTCACAAGGGGGTGGTGTGGTGTTGGGGTCATGGCCTGGGGATGGGACAATGGCTCATATAGGGGGGATAGGGGGGCAATGGTACCTCAGGGGCGGTTTGGCTTCAGTGGGGGGGGGGGGGTCATGACCTGGGTGGGGGTAATGGCTCAGTTGGGGTGGGGTGATGGCCTTACGAAGGCATGATGTAATGACCTTGATGTGGGCAATAGTGAGGGGTAATGGCCTTGGAGGGGTGTTATGGCCAAGGTGGGGCCAACAGCCTTGGCTTGAGGGGGGAGTAATGAGTGGCCCAGGTGGGGGTAAGGGCCGGGCGACTTGCGTGGGGGGGGGCATTGTGGATGGGGACACACACGAATGCTGCTGGTTTTCAAGCCGTTTGTTTCACCCGGATGGCCCACTGCCGTGACCATCAACAAGGTTTCAACAAGCCTCGTATATTTTGTCTGATCAGCAATTTCGAAGTCTGCATTTATTTGCTTCAACAACAATGACAGCAACGTAGATGTCACTGTTGGACCTTTAGATAGCACAACTGTAGCAAAGTTAACGGACAATACCTTCAAAATTTGTGAAGTTGGCCTGGCATCAACCGACAAGCGATTTTAGACTTGCACACAAAATCAATGGCAGCAGATGTCGCAACTTTTGCCAATCCGCCCAAACCAGTGCTTACGAAAATAGTTCCAACAAAACAAAACAGAAAACAAACATTGACTCAAGAAACACGCCAAAAAGAACCCCCTTTTGCGACGTGTTAACATATCAATAATAATATAAAGGTTTGTGAAGGGAAAATAATGTTTTTTGTGCCTTTTATTTTGCCAAAGTTCGTCGAAATAGTTCCGTTCTCTGTATTCCAGCGCGTGTTAGATTTGAAGTGTGTGATTTGGCTACAGTTTTGTGGGCGCTGTCGGACAGGACAAATTTATGGATTTTACTTTGTAAATTTCTCACACAATTGTCTGCAATACCAACTCAGGTTTGTAAATTTTGTGGTGTTGATGGCGTACTTACAAGTAAGGAGAGAATTATGTTCAAAATGACGAACAAAAGTGACTTGACAATGTTTAGCACTTTGGCCAAAAATTTTATCTTGAGAATTGAACATGACATTGACTGCGACACTGGCGACAGTCTGCTGAGAGACCTGTCGCCTGCAAACAGGCTGCAGGTTTCAATTTTATTATTCACTCGAGATGACTTTCCTACTGATAACAACCGAAGGTTGAAGCAACCGTAAAGTTACGGCATTGTGCTGGGGAGAGACCGTGCTCGGCAGTTCGCAACGCCCAAACTGCGTAAAGAATCTACGAGGTGTCGGAGGGGAATTGCGGTTTTTGTTTTATTTCGGTTTTTGTATGTGCAGCCTCCGAGCGCACATGTTCTCAATGTCACGCGTTTGTCACCATTTGTTGCCCGTTTTTCAGGGACAAAAATATGCAAGTGAAGTACGCATTGTGATCGTTCAGAAGTTTCGTCGTTGGACACTTGAACAAAGCAAGCAGTCATGGCAGGGAAATACTTGCGAATTTTGTTTGACTTGGATTACACGTCTCACGAAGGAGTGCCTGTGTCAATTCGAGAAGGAGAGAAGTGCCTGTTGTTGAAGAAGACCAACTCTGATTGGTGGAGTGTGATGAGGGAAGGCGAGAAGAAGCCCATTTACGTGCCTGCGAATTACGTGGAAGATATTGTGCCTGCGACCAGCCCTAAACCCAAGAAGCTGCCTGTGCCGACTCCGGCGCCCAAGCCACAGAAACACGCAAAGACAAACGGAAATGCCACGACGTCTCAGAAAAAGACTGAGACGAACGGTACGGAAAACACTGCGGAGAAGACACCCGCAGAAAACAAGAACATTCCAACAGGAGACAAAAAATATGTGACCAAAATCGATTTGACTGGTGATAAAAGTGAAATTATCACAACCGGTAAACATGATGCTGACACTGTTGCTCACAAAGGAGGAGATGAGGAGGAGGAGGAAGAAGACGAGGATGAGGAGCAGCAGCTGGACTATGTGAATGTGGAGGGACTACAGAAGCGGTTCGGTGAGGACGCGAGCAAGGAGCGAGATGGCGTCCCAGCGTCCGCGGCAGGGAAATACGAAGCTGCCGAATACGCCAACCTGGCGGTGATACAAGAGTCGATACACGCCAACAAACAGGTGAGATGATCTGAGAAAATGTTTCATCACACTTCGGTCTCAGTTTCTTTCGCGGGTCAATTCCACCAGCAGTAACACGTACAAACGTCTTTTGCAGCCAAACGAACACGAAGAGAATGGAATCGCTGAAGGAGCGTCCGAGTACACCAACGTTGCGGAGCTACAGCGGACGCAGCGCGGGCCGCCGCCCGCCGCCCCCGCCGAGGGCGTCGCTCCGGCCAAAGTGCTGGACGAGGACTGGGGCAGCTACTCCGACCCCAAGTCTGGCCGCCTCTTCTACTACAACCGAACGACGGGCGAGACAACATGGAAGCCGCCGCGAGTGGGGAAGCCCAGCGGGGCGGCAGGGGTTGTGTCGGCGGGGCGCGCACCGTCGCCCGCGGGACTGAAGCCGGCTGCCCCGGCGGCGCCGCCGAGAGGCCGTTCTCCTTCGCCCGGACTCAGCATCCAGGTGCCCGTCCCGGAGAGCCCGGATCACAAGGTATGTTTACACCGAGGGTTGCATCCAAGTCCTGAATGTGGGGTTTTCTTTGCACCGAAGTGCAGCTGTTGCCTTTCAAGATGTGAAAGACACCGGACAAATCAGACTGGTGTATGAACAGGCAGTGTTGCTGTGTGTGTGCAGGAGTGGATACAGGTAGATCTATTCTATTGAAGGCGGGCGTGATTCCAACTTTGCAAAATTGAGTGAACAGTTCCATTTGTTGGGGAAAAAAACTCTTTTTGCGACAGGTGGGGCAAGCCGCTCCACCTCCACACGTGAATTTTTGTGCGTTCGAAGCGAAGGGCGTTGATCGGTATCAGGGAGAATCGGATCATCACAAAATGCAGTGCTGATAGCAAGGCAGTTATACTCTATTGTGCTTGTCAGTTTATCTGAATGAAGTCAGCAGATATTCAGGGTTCAACCGTGGCATTTGCCTTGTGTGCACCCGTACTTGGACTTGTGAAAATGCCATGTGAGACAAAAGCCGTGGCATGTAATGCAACAGAATTTCCTTGAAGCGTTGTATTTGGAGAGAGAGCACCGTATGTGTAGCTTAGGTCCCCGCGGAACCAATTTCACAGACGATTGCAGAGGGATCATCTGTGCTGCAGTCAATATGGATTCCATTCGAAATAACTCCAGGGACAAATCCCTCATTGTGGCCGATCCTGCTCACGAGCAGTGCACTCTGATGTGCAAGGCCTCAGGAGCGTCAGTTATTGTAGGCCTTTTGGGAGTTAGCAAGGCTGTGAGATGAGCGAAAATGGTCCTTTCATTCTCTTTACACTGAGAACAGTGAGATAATGGGTCGTTGGTCATGAAAGTTGTGACGGAAATGTTTCAGCTCAGAAAAAAACTAGTTTTGCGCAAACTCAGAGGACAAACCGAAAGAAACCGTGATGTTTGACCATATTCGGTGATTCGGTGGGCATTGTGTGTTATCACCACAGCTGACCTCATTGTGTTGAAACAGCATCTGTCATCGTGACATAACAAGGTCGTCACCAGATAAGCTTGTCCGCTCGCCAGATACGATCAGCGCAAATCTCCTGCACAAATTGCACAGTCTGCGTGCATGTTTAGAAGCAATCCACGGAGTCAGTCCGTGAGTTGGAATTGAAACGCTCCCAATTCAGCTCTTGCTGGGTGGAGCTCCAATTCCATTTCACTGGATGCAAATGCGTTGGAATTGAACTCGATAACTCTTTGTGTTTCGACTCTGACAGAGCGTGCGGGATTTTGGGAAACCAACGTCATGATTTTGCAGTTCTGTTGCCTGTGACATCTGTGGCAGCAGCAAGACGGATCCAGTCCCAAAGGAAATACGAGAAGAATTCTTGATGAATCCAAATGAGTGAAGGAGCTCCATCGACCCACCTTTTGAATCCGTCCATTGTCGCCACGCCAGAATTTATTGGTCAACATTCAGTTTGAAGAGAAATGGCTGAAGTTCATTTTTCAGAGCCGAGTGTGATGTGTTCACCCCCCCCCTTCTTCCACCGTCTCCAGAACCCATGCTTGGGTCCGCCGCAGGCAATGAGAGTCAGTGACTGCATGTGGCTTTTGGGATTGATTGCCTGTTCTGCGGAGCGAATTGCAGAGCGGAAGATCCGGGCGATAAGGCACGGCGCAGATTCTATTTGGAGACAATTGGCCGATTGGCCGGATCTCGAACAGCCAAGTTCCGAGTGACGTTTGATTCAAAACAGTTTTAGCAGTTCGACGCAATGGGAGTGAGGGGGGAGAATCAAAAGGGTCGAGAGTTCATTAGCTCTGCTGCATGGTCATGGCAGTGTGTGAGAGTTGCCGTCGCGCGTTTCAGGGTAACAAAGTCGATTTTCCAGGTCCGATCCATTTTGGTCAGGTTGCGATTTGAGTTTTTTGTCGCACGTAACACATTGTCGTCCTGCCAGTTCTTTTCGTCACTCACAACCCAACGCATGTTGACAATGGCGTTTCTTGGTGCTTCACTTCGCAGGCGGAAACGATTCTGAAGCTGCTCGCGAAAACCAAAACCAGTTCACTCACCAAAATTAAACCGTCGTTGTTATACTAACAGTATGAAGGAGGGGTTTTGCTGTTGGGTTGTTCTTTCGCAGTAAAATTGCTAAACCTCTTTGCGCAGGTCAGAAGTTCTGTCTCCACATTTGTCACTCACTAACACCTGCATTTTACTTTCAAACATCACTGTGGTATGGCAAGAACATTTCGCTCCAGGGGACAAACGAGGTGACCGAAACATTGGGTTTTTTGTGCGCAAGACAATGGATGCCTTTCTGCATTTTCTTTTGGGAGCCAAAACTGGGCATTTCTTGGCCCCGCATCGGCTTTGCACGCTGCTGGGATTTCTTTGGGGGTTTCTGAACTCGATACCCGCACAGTCGACTGTCTCAACTGTACAACACACGACTCTTCAAAACCCAGCTACCAAGTCACTCGCAAAAGATCCCGACAGTTTAGGACAGCGGAAGCGGGTGTGCGTGTCCGGAGTTGAGACGGTCGACTGCGCGCTGCGGCTTCACTGCGCACGCAGGGCGTTCAGCGTTGGGTGTCATGCTCCTCGCAGAAACAGTCATTGCCGTCGACGACAGCGGTGGCGATAACGGCGCCGACGTCACGCGCCATGAACACGTTCGGCACGTCGGCGCGGCTCGTCGGACCGGAGGACGTGGCGGAGGCGGAGGACGCTGTGATCCCGCTGGTGGTGACGCCGGACGAGCCGGGCACGGCGCCGGTGGCGGCGGTGGAGCGACGTGCTGCTGGAGACTGGTCGCTTCACGCTCTCCCTCCCGTTAACCCGCCTTCACAGGTGCTGACGCAAACACTGTCGCAGAACGCCAAACGAATATCATCATCGGGGTTGGGTGTCCAATGGCGTGTCCGCAAAAGGCAGGGTTCATACTGGATGCGTGATCCCGTTTTGTCAATGACTCGGTTCACTGACGCATCTGGTGTGGACCCGGCCTTTCCGCATGATGCGCAATGGGCTCAAGACGCAACAATGCGCATCACAAGACAGCAGTGTCTTCCAAGAGCCAGGAACTGGTTTGTGCATGCAAGCCAAAATGCACACAAAATGTCCCCTTTGTTCGTTGTCTCCTGGTGGAAAGCGACGCAGTCTTCATTGAAAATTCCTTGATCTGATGCTCGCTTCCCCCCGCACTTACACACCTGGGTTCTTGTTTGAAATGGCGTACTGCGACAGTGTTGCTTCCTACTTTTTCCTGCAACTTGTAGAAACTCCACGTTGGTTTCTCCCCAGTGAAGCAAACGCGCTGTGTGCATGTACGTGAATGTGCCGTTCTGTCATGTAACCTGCAGATTTAACTTTGAACAGCTCTGTTTGTCTGTGCATGGTGTTGCATGAGTGGAATTGAAGTGTTTGGTGACTTTTGCCTGAATGTGTTCTTGGTGTGATGAGCTGTGTGCTGTGACACAAGTTCGGACTAGAGTGGGTGGTTTCCGTGTTTTTCAGTGAACAGGGAGGGGCAAATGTTCTTCTCCCTTTGTTGTTTTGATGGCGGGAAACAAGTTTGATCTTTGGAAGAAGAGACCATTTGGCTTCAGAACCAGCTTCGGCTGAACGACAAAATGTCGTCGAGTCTGAAGTTCTCCCACGTTCTTGTAGGAAAGTGATTTGCTGCAGCATGTGATGTCTGCAGATTCCTGTTGTTGTGTTGGTTGGTTCGATTGTCCATTATGAAGTAGCTGTGTTGAGTGAGTTGGATTTCTTTCAGTTTCAATGAACGTGTTCGCAGGTACGAGAGCGTGTTCAGTTTGAACTGACTCAATTGTGTTCAGTATCGCTTGGTTTGAGTTCTGGTTTGTCATGTTGTCTACGTAGATCTTTTGTTTGTGGAAGAACCCAAGTTGCGTCCTGTCGTTCCGTGGGCGACAATCCTGCGTATCGGTGTCCGGACCTTCCTCAATCAAATTGTAGACGGATGTGGTGTTTGTGCTCGTTGTTGGGGGACAGCGCGAAAGATCATTTCACGCACGTTGCGCGGGTACAGGATGGTTGTACGCTCGTGCTCAAAGCAGCGCCGCTCGTGAACTTGTACTGATTGAGAAGCGCCCCGTCACCCGCTCTGTTGGTTCCGCAGACGGAGAAGTGGCGCGGCACGTCGCCCGACTCGCCGCTCACGCCCGGCTGGAAGGCGGAGACGACGTCGGACGGCGACACGTGCTACGTCAGCGACGCCTCCTCAGACAAGGTGCGCGTGCGCGCCTGCGTGGGCGCAGGGTTTGTGCGTGCGTTGATGTTTTTTTCGCCCATCGCGCGTGGTTGTCCGAGCAAGAGCTTTGCCTGTGCTTCCATATCAACTATTTTCTGAACTTGTAGTGGCTGAGTTCGGTGGACGATGAAGGGCAGAGGTACTTCTACAAGAAGGGAACGGGTGAATCAACGTGGCATCTTCCGGAGGTATGTGCGAATTTGTTTCCTTGACGGGCAAACGGCGCTGAAATTCCGTGTGAAAGAGTGCCGACGCGCCTTACCGGTTTGTGAGTGGATGTTGACTTGAAGTCAAGTTTTGTGGTGAGACGCAACGTTCTCGAAGTTCATTGGGTGAGAGGCCGTGGGTTCTCGACATGTTGATTTTGGGCGTCAATACTGTTTGTATTGAATTTGTAAACAATTCAACCCAAACTGAATCTTAAGTGTGTGCATGATGATACACGCGGTGTGGGAGCACGGAAAACGCTGTTTGGTGCCGTTATTCTGTGTCAAGCATTGATCAGATGATCGACACGCAAACAAAGCCCCAAGTTGGGAAAGAATCGAAGTGAATGAAGGCTCGGGCAAATCTGGTTCCTCCTGGTTTGTTTTATCCACTTTGATGCGTGTGGTGCAGAAATTGTTCCTTGTTCAGAGCCAACGCAGAAACAAAAGTTCGGGTGGTGACAGGACCGATTGGACAGCAGCTGGTAAAACACGCAGACTTCCCGTTTCGTTCTCTGGAGAGCAAATGCCCAAGCAACATGTGTGGCGATGTGTGTGACTTGTTCTGCTTGGTGACTTTTTGCGACCCGCAAGTTTTATGCACTTCTCGAAAAGGAACGAAGACACCACCGTGTGTTTGCACCGCGATCTCTGGCAAGTGTTCAACCATTTGTGCAAAGAGAACACTTGCAAAGGGACACTCATCCTCACGCAAAGAGAAGACGGTGCAACAGTATTAGGTGGTGAGGTGACGAAGTTTGCACGGAAAGCAGACAAAAAAGATTGAACCGGGTGCAACTATGCAGCTAATGTGAGCGATTCTTGCTCAAGTATCTTGCCGACAAGGGAGCCGTGGTTCAGGATCAGAACGCTGAACCAGTGATCACCGTCCAAACGAGATTCAGCCCAAGGGCACAAGTTTTCCCTTTTGTTGGCAAAGTTACAACGTTTTCCCTCACGGCTTGAAGGCTCACCAACCTCTTTCAGCAAAACACTTGGTCTGTGTGTGTGTGTGTGTGTGTGTGTGTGTGTGTGTGTGTGTTCAACGCTGATGTATTTGTTCCTCGTTTTCTTCACTGGCCACGTTCAAAACGGCGGGCGAACCTCCAGACTCTCAGTTCACGAGTTGATTTCAAGGTTGAAAACACTTGAGTTATTTGAGCGCATTCAAATTAATTTTTGTTGGTTACGTCTTTTGATATTTGTATGTCGCATGGGTCCCGAGAAAATCTTCAGTCGCCGTCAAATTGAAACTGTCGCACGTAATTGAATCAGTGGTCCACAGAAATAAAACAGCAAACAGCAGACTGAGTCGCCTGGATGTGTTTGCATCGCGTTCCGTCTGAAAGAACATGTTTTGTGGAAGAGTCTTCACCAACTTTCTCGGCTTTCTTTGGCTTTATTCGCAGAGCAAAAAAAACAGAATCGAGGTCGACACGCGTGCAGAACTGGAGGGACGAGGGACTGAAAGGCGCTGCTTTTCCGCGGCATTGTGTTTCAAATTGTAAATCTTTGATGACAGCACTTCTTTCCACAATTCGCAGTCCAGGTCCTGCTGAGCTGACCAGCGCAAACGACCCATTTTTCTGCGCGTTGCACACTCCCCTCATCCCGGCATTGGCACTGGCATTGGCTCCTCAGCACGCCCCTGCTCTAACCCTGCACCGACTTGGAACTTCACTCTCACCTGTGTGTTGCAGATCACTCGACAGGCCTCAGTGGATACGGCACTGCCCGTGCTGCAGGATCTGCCTGCCGGCGGCGTCGCCGGTCCCAGTAACCTGCGAAGAGGCCTCAACTCGCGTGGCTCCACCGGCTCTAAACGCATCTCACTCGACTCTGCACTCGCCGCCAAACTCAAAGTGGCGCCACCACCAACGCTTCCGGCCTCTTTCTCGGTACTTGTCTCCAGTCACGCACGCGCGTTTGTTTCACCCAGACTCTGTGGCTCTTTTTGCATCCCGAGGGTTTCTATCTGTTCGTGTTTTGTGTTTTTGTCTTTCTTTGGTGGAAACCTGTAACCCTGTTTTTGTGCAGTCCCTCTGTTTGGCTCCGTGTGGAGCGCCACGGCGTGGTCAGTTTTGTGCATGACTTGGACGCCACAGTCCAGAGTGTGCGCTTTCTCCTTTGCAGGTCTGGTGTGTCCTCTGTTGTGATAGAAGTTAAGACTGCACGCTTGTGTGTTGCATGCACGCATGCCTTATTTCAGGTTCTGTTTTTAAGTTCAATTGTAATTTTGTTGTTGTTCGGCTGTCATTTTCCTCAGAGTGGGGTAATCGCTAAAAAGCGGTCCGAGTCCCCGGTGGAACCAGCAGACGCCAAGAAAACGATCAACAACAACACGATCGTGGACGAGGACGGACGGCCCAAGGTGGTACGGGTCAGTAGAATCTCGGGCGTCGTCCGTTCGCGCTGGATGCGTGGTTCGTTGTGTTGCAGTACTCGGTGGGGCGCGTTGTGTCGCAAGCAACCTTCGCAGCGACCACGCGTCCGGCGTGAAATTCCGTACTCACGCGCTTCAACCTGCGCCTTCCCGACCCGAACAGACTGTTTGCCAGAACGTAGTCTCAGCAGTGTGGGCTGTTAGGTACTGGTTGGGTTGGTAGTAGCTCTGTGTGCCTTGCATGTTGATGTGTGGAATGTGTTGCCGTTAACTCTCGTTTTGGGTGGAGTGTTTCCTTCACTCTGATCTGTGTGTTACTCTGTTGACTGACAAACGATTCAGATTTCACGGGGTGAAAGATAAAACTGCACGCGGTGTTGGGCTGAGCGGCGTTGATAGCGTGTAACGCATTGTTGGGTGGTAGAAATGCGACGAGCTTTCTCAGTGGGAAGTATGTAGATCTGAAGGTGGCGCACGGTCGGTTGTCCTCGAGGCTCGTCTCACTCTGGATGAGCTTTGCGTTCAGTTCCTGCACAAATGACCCTTTCTGGGACACCATGCGAAGCGCATGCATCGTGAAGGCAACTGACCATGCGCGACGTCCAGGGGCCGCGGACTTGTGTTTTGCGACCCGTGATCACATCGATTTGAATTTTGCCCATTTGACCCCTGAAACCGTGGGATTTTCACGGACTGGCGCTGCATGCAAAACACAAGAACCGGCCTGAGGCAACGTTAATTAACCTGCACCGAACTTGCTGTACTTTTAACCCGGGCGGCGTCGCGTTGCACCTGCAGCTGGCGTCGATACCGGACACGTGCGAGGCTGAGCCCGAGTTCCCGGGAACCGACTCCGGATTCCAAACCCCCTCGGTATGTTTCCTCCACCCGGTGCCGGACTTGTCCTCGCATTCATTCACACCTCTCAACCACCCTCCCTTTTCCTGGGAATCCCTGTTCGTTGGTTATTGGTGGCCAAGTTTGAGGTTGAAAGGGGAAGAATATTTTGCGGTGAGAGAGGCAGGGGGATGTTTCCACATAAGTCAGCAATGTTTCTTGGAGTTGGAAGCACGCTGCAAAACGTGACTCATCTGTGTTCGAAGACGCTTCTAGATTCACCGCAGTTGTCGTCTCACGCAACTGTTTTGTTGGAGTGGCTGCGACATTGAAATTTGTTCACTTGTTTTAACCAGCTAACAAATGCACAAGGTGACAGTCTTCTCACAACACGCGAGAACCGGTATGTGGGTATCAACAGTGGATGCATTTACTTCTATGCATTGTGTTCAACTTGACATATTTATTGCCAGATGGTGGAGAAGAAGGATTTCCTCAATAGGACCAAAGTTCTGGAGAACGGCAAAAAGCTCAGGTTCGTCCCTGACACGCTGCGCCGTGGAAAGTCGAGAAATTGTATTGTTCGTCTCACTCGAGACACCAGCTGCAAATGGGTTCCACTTCGCACAAATGTTGCACACCAAAGAACAAGGGGGCGACGTGTGCATTTAGTTTGTGCTTTCCGTTTGTAAACTGCAACAAAACGGATCTGTTCCTTGCAGGAAGAACTGGGCGCAGGCGTACGTCGTCACCAACGGCTCTTCTGTTTTCTTCTACAAGGACCCCAAGTCCGCGCAGCCTGTACGTACCGACCTCCTCCTCTCTGCACGGCCTACGATACCGGCGTGTCCCCGGACGTCTGATCGAAGCTTCTTGCATAATTGATTGTCACCGGGGCTTGCAATGTCTGCGGGTTCTCGTTGAATGATACTTTATGGATGTTTTTGATGTTGCTGACACTTGCAGAAGCCAGGCCACCCGCACGGAAAACCAGAGGGATCCGTCGATCTCAAAGGCGCCAAAGTCGAGTTCGGGAACAAGGAGAAGAGCAGCCGCAAAAACGTGATACAGGTGAGGCAGCTGACAGAGGATGGACGCCGCGCAGCGTGCGGCAGCAGGTGGTCTTTTTGGTGCGCGAAATACACTTGGTGGTAAGGTATAAGTCACAAATTCAGATCTTGTGGTTCTTCGCGTGTTCCACAACGAAAAAGACACACGCGCAGGTTTTTTGAGCGCAATCACGCAAATGTGACTTGCGCTCGTGCATTTGTTGACACTGACATTTGTTTTGGCCACCAGGTGACGTCCATGTCTGGGACGGGATACCTGCTCCAGACGGAGGACAGCATCAAGATCCACGACTGGTACATCTCCCTGCTGCACAACACGGAGCTTGTGGTCAGTGTCCGCACGACGCATTCACTGTTCAGTTGCACGTCGCAGCTCGCGTTTTGTTCGTCCGGTCTTGTTCTGGAGGTTGTAAACGGAAGTTTTCGTGCAAGAGCAGCAAATGTGAGAGAGCTCTGGGCAACAATCTGGTCAAAATCTGTCTCACATGCGGGGTCAGAAATCGCCCACTCCACGCTGTTTGTGGTCCGACTCTCCAATTATTCTCTCCAGTCGCACGTGGGATTCACTCAAAATGTGGTACGCACGCGTTCCCGTGCACGTCAACAAGCACTGTGTCACGAATCGCTCGAGACACCGGAGGACCCATAGACTTCAACCTGTTTTTGTGCACAGTCTCAGTCGAGTGAGGACAGCCGTGGCTCCCGGGACTCGCTGCTCGACCACTCGATGGACTCGGAGGAGGGGCTGGAGGACCTGCCGTCGCCCGACCAGCCGCCCACCTCCCCCGCGACCGACACCGGCAGGGGCGGCGGCAAGAAGAAGAAACCGGACAAGGGCAAGAAAGGAGGTGCGGGACATGCCAGCTTCTCGTTTCAGAATTGAACAGCCTCTGAGAAGGACCCGCCCAGAAAAGCGTTTGTGTGATTGCAGCAGTGAGCAGCCTGGAACGCGGCGCCAACCTGGAGGACGGAGACAAGAGCGGGAAGATCAAGGAGAAGCTGCGCTTCTTCTTTCTCAAGCGGCCCGGGCTGGAGGCGCTGCAGGAGAAGGGCATCATCAGATGTGAGTGCAGGCGTGCATGTCGGCGTGTGTGTATGCGAGTATTGTGCACTTTGCGTGTGTGTGTGTGTGTGTGTGTGTGTGTGTGTGTGTGTGTGTGTGTGCAAGACAGGCACGCACAAGTTTCGATGTTGACTGCGAACTGTTGAAGGTCGTCAGATAGAAGACAGATGAGCCGCAACGATTGTTTCAGACGGCGTGTTCGGGTCGACGATCCCGCGGATCTGCGAGCGCGAGAAGTCGGTCGTGCCGCGCTTCGTGGCGCACGTGACGGCGGAGATCGAGCGGCGCGGCCTCAACGTCGACGGGCTCTACCGCGTCTCGGGAAACCTCGCGCAGATTCAGCGCGTCAGATTCATGGTCGAGACCAGTGAGTAGCGACTTATGGAGCCTGTCCACAGTGCGCTGGCGTTCGAAAATTTGCAGTCACTGACCCGTTCGTAAAGATCTGTTCGGATTTGACGAATCGACTCCTCGAAGGAGATGATGCTCGATGCAAAAACCTATGTGTGACATGTGAGATTTTGTCACCAAATCCAAACAAGCTGACCCTGTTGTTCGCTTTGCAGATGAGAAGTACAACTTCGACGACCCCGACTGGGACATCCACGTGTTGACCGGTTCTCTCAAACTCTTCTTCCGCGAGCTCAAGGAGCCGCTCTTCCCCTTCCGCCTCTTCAACAAGTTCCTCGACGCCATCAGTAAGTCGCGCTCTCGTCGTCCCTCTGGGATACAAGCAGCTTGTACCTCTCAATGCACACACACACATACATACATACACACACGCACACACACACACACACACGCACACACAGTGTGTTTTCACCACCAAACGCCAACATAACAGCCTGGTTCTGACGTCTCAAAATTGTGTGGGGGAGATTTTTCTGTGATTTCACAGGGTCTTGATTTGTAGTCGCATTCTGTAATCAACTGCGTCTGGTGTTGCTTGTGACGAGGGAGTTTGTGTGCGTGTTCTCTCGAGTGTGTAACAGCATCTGTGTTTTGCTGTAGAAACGACGGTGCGGAGCGAGCGGCTGCGTCTCTTCAAAGATCTCATCAAGTCGCTGCCGCGCTCCAACCGCGAAACCATGAAGCTAGTCTTTGCGCATTTACTCAAGTGAGTCGCCACGACCGCCACTTTCACACTGGACACATCACACAGAATTAGAATCCTGTCGATGAGTCAGTACAGCTCTGACCGACTTGTTTTGCGCAGCATTTTCAACGTGTTTTGACAGTCATTCTGTTCGTTTACAACTCCGATCGCTTGGTTCAGTGGCTCCAATCTACAGCGCTGGGACCTCGACCTGATAACAGCTCGACTGAACAGCTCGAGTGATTCATGCTCAACTGATTGATTTGTAGGGTGATCGAGCGGAGTCGGGAGAACCGGATGCAGATCCAGAACGTCGCGATCGTGTTCGGCCCGACGCTCATGTGGCCCGAGGTGGAGACGGCCAACGTGGCCGTCACGATGGTGTGTCAGAACCAGATCGTCGAGTTCATCCTGCACGAGTACAAGCAGCTCTTCTGAACGTGCGACGTGCGTCAGCTAGATCTATCCTGTATGACGCAACGTCCGTGGACGTGGCAGTATCCGCTGGTTCCTGCGCGTGTACGCGTGCGCGATGACGTGGTGTGAAGCAGGACTGACAAGAACAGACAGCGCTCTACAGGAGGTCCTGACTCAGGGGACGCCAGAGACAGAAGTGAAAAGTGATTGTGATGTATTTTCTCGACGTGGGAAACGCTTGTCGTGTCACACGAGACTGTCGGTCTCATAGCCGTCAGGTTGAAAATGGAACAATGAGGACAATCTACAGAAACTCTCTTGTCCTTCAAACCAACTGGCAGGTTTTGTGCAAACTACTTTGTAAAGTTTGCAAGTAGCTATTCTCACGTGTCGGACGAGAACGTCTCAGCAGTTTCTTCCTGCGCTGTGCGCGGAGGGGTTTTCAATCCCGACTCCTGAACACGTCGTGCGCTGCGTCCCTGCACAAATCTAGGGGGTGTCGGTCACTGAAGCAACGCATCGCCCTTGGATTTGTGCAGCGTAGCAACACTCTCGGGTTTTGTGTCTTAACATTTCCAACTGTTCCTGAACTTGTCAATATCATTCCACTGGCCACTTGTTTCCTGTCAAACTGATTCCTGGGTGCTAAATACGTGTGTACTTGTGTTCTGCTCCTGCCGACTGTGAGCTTGTTGTTCACGCAAAGTGAACACAGTCGGTTTTGGACTGTTCGACGTGGTTGAAACACGTTTGTGTGTCACAGGGTGAAAGTGTTGTGAGAGGAGCTTCAGCGGACGGGGGTCCCTGAGACACCTGAGTCCGCTGAGTGAACTTTTTCCACTTCAATGCAAAAACATTTCCATTGCAATGCAAAACGTGAACTGTTCAACAGATTCATGCAAACAAGCGATAAGTGATCAAGAGAAACATTTCCTGTCTGTGAGGTACACTTTTTAGGCATTTGTTGTGCGTGAAATTATTTACAGTCTTCAAGTGTAAGTTGATGTGCAAAAGGGTTTGATTTGGTTCGCAAACATTCTGTTATGACCAACTGCATTTTGGTGGTCCAGGAAACCTTTCTTCCTGTCGCGCGTTGTTTTGTGGCAGTTTTTGGTGGAAAATGCAGTTTGGTGTCAAGAAGTTGTGTTTGAGCTTGTGCCTGTTGTCAGCAGCGGCTTCAAACCTTGTCTCCCAGCAGATCAGTGTTCAGAAGTCGATTCGGCACTCATTTCCTGGTGCAGGCAAGCCACACTTGCAACCTGTGCGAAACGTCTGATAATCGTTGAGGTCACAACATACTGAAACGTTCAGATGACTTTTCTTGCACAGATTGACCTGTCTGTATCACCCCTGTCGGAGTTACAAACGAATACGTTATACTCTTCCTGAGATTCGAGGTTCAGCTGTTGCAATGAAAACGACAACACTCGGAGACGCTCCGCCTCGCGCTGCCTGGCTGCCAACAGGGAGAAGCTCCCGTGAAGTCGTGTTGTTAGATGTGTACAGATGACGGTGCATAACGCCATGATCGAACGTCTTTCATTTTTCGAACGTTGTACATGGAGAGATGAAATATGTCGATGATAAACTATTTGTGAAGATTTTCTGTGTCTGTACTAAATTCTTCCCACCTGCTTGCAGCCACGTTTTGGCGCCAGAACTCAAACGGAGACCGTGTTCAGTACAATGTTTTTATTTCAGCTAAATATGTATAAAATTCTGACCAGGGCATTTTAGTAGTTCGGCTTGCAGTGCACACACGGCCCTCGCCCACAATCCAATTTTTCGGAGAAAGTGACCGTGGAGAAGAGACCGACACTCGCGGTGCGCGACCCAAACGGAGGCGCGAGCCGCTCGAGGCAACGACGGGCGACGGCAGGGTGAGAGAACAGGGCGCCACCAAATGCAATTTTGAACGTGACAAGAACCATTTTGTATTTGACCAATGATGCCAGACGAATTATATGAGACGCAGGCTGCCCTGTTTGACCACCCTGCCGTCCGCGCACGTGATGCACACAACTGAAGCAGCGCGGAATTAATACTTGTGGTCAGAGAGAAATTTGACACACCAACTTGAACCTCAAGCTGTGAAATGCACATCTGTTCAACTCGTGAGTGTGCGATGGTGGCCCTTGCATACGTTTTAACACAAAGCAAGAAACAGTGTGGAAAACTTTGAATCAATGCGCGACAAGAATCGATTCGCTTTGGGCCGGGTTCGCACCAGACAAGTCATGTGCTGCCACCGTCCTCGTGACCAACTTGCCCATGACACCTCCAGTGCGCGCGGCCTCAGCTTCACGATGGTCATGTATCACTCCACAACATTGGCACTTTTCAAGATTCACTCCACGAAAACGATAATCTGGCCAGATGTATCTGATCTCTTCACAAAAACTGCACCCTCGCCTCAAATCTAGCGAAGTGAAATTATTTTGCGACAATAACATTCAGCCGATCAAAACCTCTTCGGAAGTACACGTACGTTTAGTAAGATACTTTGAATCAAACATTCTCAAAATATTATGCTCATCAGTGCATTTCACTGGGTGTGCACGTTTGGCTCTTGGTTGTTTTCCATAGCAGGACTGGAAGCGTTCATGGCGAAAGCGCAATTTCATTTGACCCAAACTTCTCTTCCCAAGCACTCACCCGTTTTGAGAAAGCATCCGCTGCACAGACGTGTTCGCTGAACGCAAATGTTTTCTCAAAACTAGAGATTGAAGGCCAGACATTCTGCACATTCTCTGGTAACATAAAAGAACAAATTTATAAATTCAAATAAATATCCTAGTGATTAGTGAGTGATTACAAATGTTCACACCTGGTACAGCACAGCTTGTGCCCACTTGCTGAGAACAACTTTCTACAGCGAGATCCTTTGTCAGAGCTACGAGTATGTTTCTCGAGTGTTTGTTCGCCGACAAAACTGGGCAAATGTGTGCTGTCAGTTTGAGGTACGTGAAGGTCAATCGGCGCACAAAGAAACAAACACGTGGCTCTCACACAGTTACTCAATATTTCACTCTCATTTGCCATTCTTCTCATAAAACAGGCCAGCTTTGTCCTTCAAACAAATACAAAAATCTACAAACGCAGTGTTCACACACTTCAGTGAAGGCTGCATGATTGAGCTACATGATTCGGGAAGTTGATAGAATTCAAGTCTTCTAGTTTGACTGTAAAATCTACACTACAAATGGACATGTCAACGCTGCGGTAAAGTTTGACCATCAAGGTCGGCACATAACATTGCAACAAACCATAACATTTTTGGTTATGTCCATCAGGCTCAAAGCTCTAACATCCACACCGTTACAAACTCATTCACACGAATTCTATCATTTTGATAAAAATTCATACAAAACTCCATCGGCGCATCGCAAGCTGCGATCTGGAGACAAAGTGGGACACGCAGCTCACTAACAACGTCCAGTCATCTGCATTGTGACTCATTTTTGTTGATCACTCTTTGAGCTATTGCTTTTTTTGTGAAATTCGTGATTGCACTTGTGGTTTACCTCATGCGTGGCCGCTTCAGCACTTCTGGACCAAGACACTTCGGTCGTTTCATTCCGCTTGTTTTGCACGTTGCAAATGAAGCAAGGGATACAACACACAGCGCACCCAACAGGCCTCACCAGACGCAGCAATCAGGAAGACATGAATGAAAACCTTCACTGATCTTCACACAAACAGTGTCATGAGATGACAACTTGGAAGTTTCTGCAGAAACAGGAATCACAAAATCTACAAACATACACGTTCACCAGATATTCTGGCATTATCCTTCATGCATCACGCACAAATTCGACGCAAAATTCCGACTTTTTTCATTGTTAGACCAGTGAAGGCGTTGGGCACACTCAGCCACAATCTTGATTTAGGTCACGAAGCCAAATTCAGTGCATTGGGGTCTGCGTGCAGTGAAATTTTGTGGTGGTTCAGGAGAGGGAACCGTCTGTACAAATTTACACAAATGTACACTTCTGTACAGTAGTAGCACCATTTGTACTCGTAAAAATACTCTTCCACAAAAAAAAACCACGAAAAAAACAAACAAAAACAAGACACATACTTTGAAAATGACGATGGAACAACCGATGAAAAGCCCCGCCCGAGCATCCATGGAAGGCTCCTGAGATTGTTTCAGTTGTGTGTGACGTGCGTTGAACACAACAAGGCCGAGTTCACACTGAATGCACCACGCGTTCGGCGCTTGTCCTGCGTCGCAACACACGGTACATCCAGTCGGGAACTGGCTTTGACAGATAGCACAAGTGATCTTGACGACCTTCGTCAATGTAAAACCCGCTGACCCGTCAGCACCCCACCCCACCCCACCCCCGATTGTTTTTTTGCATAGATTCTGCGCAACAAATGAAAAAAAGGTGAATAGATCTTTTTGACACGATAGGGAGCAGTGAAAACAATGAATGAATGAGACGAGCTCAATAAACCAGGCTTCCTTTGGGACTTGCGCACGCACACACGTAATATCACTGTTCGAGCGATGATTGGTCGGACTGGAGGCTCCGAGACGCGACGCCCCTGGTGACGGATGACGTCATCCCGACCTTCGTCGCTGCAGACTTGATCCCAGTTGACGTGCTGGACGCGTCTCAGTTCTTCCCCCTGTACGTCGGGTTGTTGAAGGTGGTGGTCGCCTGCTTGTAGATCGGGTTCTCTCCCTAAACAAACAGAAGAAAATGTGTCGAGGTTCTGTGCTGGTTGACGTGACGGTTGCTTTTGTCTGACACGGCTGGATTCTTTCAGCGTCCATTTTATCAAGCTTCGAGTCTTTTCGATTGTCGCTTGGGGTCTGTGTTTTTGTCAGGGATAAGGCTCCACTTGGGAGTTTTAACGCACCAAACACTCACACACACACGCGCGCGCGCGCGTGCGGCTCCACAACAGGACTCAAGCATTCCGAACCTGCTGCCTGTCCACCCGCCCACACCCCAATGTCCGCCCTCTCCCTCTCACAAGCTGAGCCTCATTTTTCGCGCCCCCCCTCGGCCCACGTACCGTGTCCCACTTGGCGTTTTGTCGCTCCTTCTCGAACTTGGCGAACTCGCGGCGGTCGATGAGCGTGGCGCAGCACTTCCAGATGAGCAGCAGGATGATCCCGATGAGCAGGATGGCGAGGATGATGGCGAGGATGATCCACCACAGCTTGATCTGCTCCCGACACTCTGCAAAACCAACCTTCCCTTCAAGCCGACCATAACACAACATGGTATCAAGAAGAACAATTTTTTGTCGAAACAACGGTTGGAAGAAACGTCCGAGTGCTTTTCTCTGTTCCTCCGCACACGCAACTTGCGCCGCGGACACACACGACGCACCTTTGGTTTTCTGCGCGTAGACCCGGTCGCTATCGTATTCGTACGCAAAGTAGAACATGCAGCCATCGTCGTCGCTGAACGTGCACAGCTTCCGGTTCTTCGTCTCTGCAACCAACAAAATAGTCAACCGTCTTCAAAGCATCGAAACATTGATTCTCACCCGAAACACTTCAGACCACCAGTTACATGGGTGCAGGGCTGTCTCTCAAGATGACGTCTCGTAGAATTCCTGCACCAGGTTACACACGCATGCGCAGCGCACCTTCCACGGAGTCGACCATGGTCACGTGGGAGCAGTTGGCGGCGCACTCGTAGTCGTGCTCGATGGGACCCGAGTCGAAGGCACGGCACTGCACGCACGCCTTGTTTGCGTCGCATTTACCCTCGCACGTCTGAAATTGGAGCGGTCAACACGTTGAAGCTATTCTTGAGCGGTGATGTTTCGGTGTCTGTTCCGCTGCCTCTTCTGCGCAGATCTGCTCACGTGTGGGGCTTTAATGCGAACAAGGACGTGGCACCCAAGGTTTGTCGCAAAGTGTAGGACGAACACTGCACTGCACACACATCATCTGTGTTTGGCCAGAGTTCAGGAAAAGGAGCCTATCCAAGCAGACGAAGAGACACGCACCGGGCAGTCTTCGCACGTCCGTCCCCTGTAGTACGTGTCCTTGTGGCAGGTGCAGCGCCCGCACTTACACGTGCCCTTCCCATTGCACAGCTCCTGCAAACACAACAACGTGCATTGTCTTGATTTTCAACCCTTGAATCAGGTCTTCCTCGAAACACAGTTTGGCTCACGTCTGCTTCCAAGTCGGACCTTTTGACTGATTCACGCAGAAGTTACTGAGATGCATCCCCTTTGTTTCAGATCTGTGTTTTCGTCAGCGCAGGTGACTGTGCATATTTCCCGAAACTCACCCCATTCTCCGCCATACACGATTCATTGCTGATGGGACATTCGCACGCCGATCCCTTGTATTCCTTCTTGCATTTGCACACACCGCAGTCGCACACGCCTCTCTCCGGTCCTGTCAAATGGAAATAGGGTCTGAAGAGGCCTCTGCAGGCGTGGTTCGAACCTTTACCCAGCCATCCAACGCCACAAACTCACCCCCACCCGAGCAAGCAAACTCAAAGCCACACAAACCCAAACACACCTCTGGTACACAAGTTCAACAAACACGTGCACTGATTCACCTGCCCACAATTCACCAATAATCCACCCACGCACTCCTCACACACGCGTTCACAAACCTCATTGCACGCACACATTATTTGCTCACGCACACACCTTCCTTGATGCACGCACACACACGCTCACCTCCGCACAGCTGGTTGTCGGAGTAGTCGCACGAGTAATCGTCGCACTGACAGAAGGCGCCCGAGTAGCGCTTGTTCGGGTCCGTCGTCGAGATGGAGAAGCAGTCGCAGGCGCCGCACGAGCACGCGCCGCGCCCCTCGCACACGCGACTCGTGTTGGTCCTGAAACGCACGGTGTCCACGTCAACATGAAGTTTCATCACGCATGGCGTCCAACAGTCGGTGTCAGTGGTGATTGGTCAGTGACTTTTGGCTCCGTGAGCGACACCGCATCCGTGTGTGTGATCCACCCAGAGGGCAGCGCCTTCACACTGGCGACGCCAACCTTGCGAACATCCTTTGGCCTGGTACCCTCCCTCTCTTTCCATATTTTTGAGTGGCGCTTGCTTCCCCTCACCACGGCTCGGAACGGTGCCCTCCCTCTGAGCGTGACACATCCACACCCCCTCACCTCTTGCAGGCGGCGGTGTAGTCCTCTCCCTCCTGCTGCGACCCGTCGCACTCGCAGTTCTTGCCGTAGTACTTGCCATGGCACGTGCACGCGCCGCACTCGAACGTGCCCTGGCCGTTACACTGCGCGCTGTTCGGTTCCTGGGGAAAACAAACGCCCTGATCAGACGGCGTCTCTTTGCTGCTGAGCCCACAGCTAAAATATAGTTGTGCACTGTTTCTGCGGTAAGGTAAGAACAGGGAACACCTCACTCCGGCCTCTGCGCGAATTCAATCACACGAACACGAACTCATGCGCAACACACAGAGAGGCGCACACTGGCGCGCACAAGTCATACTCACAGACGCACGCACACATACACACGCACGCACCTCCTCGCTGGGCTGCTCGCAGTCGCACTCGCAGATGAGATCGAGGTGGACGATCAGCGACTCGGTGAGCCCGACCGGGTAGATCTTGAGGTCCTTGCTCCACTCTTCGCGGTTGACCGGACACTCCGTCACCTCGATGCTCACCTCGAACGTCACGTTCTGCCCGATCCCGAGACCCTTACACGCCGCCGAGTCCATGGTCTCGTTCCTGAAGAGGCAGTGCAAAGACGAGTGTCACACACTGAGGAATTCCATCAGCGGTGAGTTGGGTTGCACAAGTCGTGGGCGCACACATGAAGGACGCTGAGCCAAAGAAGATTGTGTGTATGTCAAAGTTACGAGGAAGTAACATCCAAGTGTTGGCCAACTTCAAACTTTCTTGGGGAGGGGCGACAGAAGGAGTTCACGTTCTTTTGGCGAGAAGACGTTCTGAAATTCACTCGAACGATGTGGGATCTGACATGTGAAAACGCCATCCATTCGCTGCACACAAACTGTCATCGACAAAAGCAGTACATGGAGATCCAATTCTGTTTCCTTTGAGTGCGTCGGATCTGCACCACGCATCCTCCACAAAGCACCAACATAAACAACAAAACCAACAGAACCAAAATGCCAAAACACAAAATACCATTTTGTCCTGGTCGTTTCGCCTGAGCAAATTTGAAAGAAAATCTGCCAATTTTCGGAGTTTACACCGAATGATAAGACAACCAAACAAAAACTTTACAACATTGACACCGCTACAAAATCCCGTGTATCAATGTTTATATGAAACAGAAAGTGAACAGAAACACGACAAGAATTCTCACCCGAACTTCCGCTGGCTATCAATGGCAAACAATACACAACATTTTCAATTCTGAGAAAAAAACATCACGCGTCGGGAAACTTCTTCGAAGGACGACCACTTGACACATGTCTGGTGCTGCGTTTCACGGCGTCAACATTTGTCTGATAAACTTGAAGGCCGGACCAACCAGGGAAATTACCACAATTTTGTTCTCACGTCAGGTATCACGCATCCGACCCACGTGACGCGACCACGTGACTCACCCGAAGCAGCGCGTGCGGAACGTCACGTCCACGTCCTCAGCGCCCTCTGTCTTCAGCTCCACGATCGACGAGATCTTTTCGTAATTTTCGCGGACGAGTGTCACGACGTTGGACGAATCGTTGGCGAGTTCCCCGACGGTGGAGCCCTCAATGAAGGCACTCAGCTCCTTGTACATATCCACCTGGTTCTCCGTCACCGCGAAGATCACGTTCACCTGCGCGCGCAGACAAAACACGTGACGCACAAAGTCGACAAGGAGCCGTAAAACACAGGCAATGACAGAAAGTGATTCTGTTTCATAACTCAGTGAAGTTCGAACAGCCTTTGAACAACAGAAGAACGTCCCAAGCTTTCTTTCAATTTGTCTGAAAATGCCCTTTCAGGCAGAACAAACTGCAGCGAGTGCTTTGACGGTAGAACTTGCCTTCTTGTCCGCGATCTTGTTGGATATTTGGGAGATGGACGGGTAGTCCTGGTTGAGCGACTCGCTGTAGTAGCCGGCGGCGTCCAGATGGCAGTCTCCGTCGTTCGGCTTCACGATCCCACCGAGCTGCGTGAAGTAACACAGACCAGGTCAGCTGCTGCGAACACGATGTCCGCGCACAACACGGAACGAGTCACACGTTGCGTCAAACAGCAACAGGCGCAGCGTCCCCCAGGACTGAACAAATCTTACATGTGACTATTTGCATTTCAATCTTGTGATTCCAAAACATATATCGGAGATTTCTAGGCGAATATACACACAAAAATCTTTGATTTGGGCGTAGATCTAACGCGCCTTCTACGACGAATGACCAACACCAACGAGCAATTGTTGCTCCGATCAAGCGACGCTGTTTGCCCCAATGTAACTTCTGGTCTTGCAGCGGGAAACTAAATCTATCTGCATGCTGTTACTCGGCAGATGGCAATGCCATGCAGTTAACGAAGCTGCTTTTGAACATCGCTGATGATCAACGACACCAGGTCATGTAAGAGGTGACTCCAGGGAAGAATGAACAACTCAAGACGCGCGGGAAAAAAATCATAACCTGTAAAATCAATGCTCTTCGCTCAAAAAGCGGGGTACGTATATCCTTTCTAGACGTGCACTTCGAAAATGCACTATGATCCCTGTTCAAATGTGCTCAAGAGAGGTTGGAAACAAGTCGTACGATCACAGAGCAACAAAACACCATCACGCACGCACTTTTGAAGAGACAACGCGACACACACACGCGCACACACAGCCTAGACGCACGCACACACAGTGTGAATGAGGAATGTGTGTGCACGTCGTGCAATCCAAAGAAACGATCCTGTAGTGATGGCCAGCAAGTAGTCCTAACAGGTGCCCCGATCAGCAAACTTTTGTCACACTTACAGACGAGCGGGATGTGCAGGGAGATTGAAAAACTCCATTCGTTGAATGGAATGGTGCTGTATGGAGCCCCCAAACCCATCACAAACCTCCTTTCTACTGTGGGTGGGGAGAGTTCGTGGGTGATTGTCGGTGGTCGGAGAAAAGGGGTTGGGAAAACAAACACTCCAAATCTACCAAATGTCACTGCAGCCACACGATCACGCAACCTGCACACTGGTTTGTTTGGACTACGGAGAGCCCGGTCCCGTTGTGTACCTTTCCGTCGCCTGCGTAGTGAAAACCGGCGTCCGTGGAAAAGAGAAGCATTTTACGCGACTGCTCCCTCCATCCGACTTCATTCTGTCAGTTGTGCGCATGAGAGACGCAACGCGAGGCGAGGCGAGGCGAGGCAGGAGAAACGATGAAAAGACAGCAACATAAAGAACGAATGCTGGTATGAATAAGATCAGGTCTGTGGATGAGGCTGGACTGGCTTATTCATGAACAGAACACAACACAGTGGTGGCACCTCTGGTGAATTCTGACTCGATTTGACGCACTGACATCTCTCTCGGAGCGTCTGGTCGAACCCCGCCAATTGTGGCAACATTTTGATCAGTCCGGTCACCGCCGAAGAGATGTGAGGTGCCCCCCCAAAGGAAAGTCAAGTTCTGGAATCACCAGAGGTGACGCGCTCTACGACAGTGTAGAGAAGTGAGGAATCGAACTGCGCGGTCCGCTACGCGTCTGAAACGCAACCAAGACGTCAACTGAGTGAGGCGATGTTCCCTCGCGCAAGACAGCAAGGGAACAATCAAAAGAACGATAACAATGTGATATCAGAAAGTATCACCTTCTTGGAAAGCAGTGCAAAACAATGGCCTGCAATTGTCGTTTGAGTTGCGCCAACTTCATTCCTTTTGGATGAAATGCTTCGAACCTTGATGTGATACTTTCAACATAAACTGCGATCGACTGTGTTTTCGCTGGAGATGCGTCGCACAACATACAGCTACAACAGATTGCATGGCAAGGCGGACTGAACTCAACGCTTGAAGACCTACTCCCCGGCCCACAGCAAGCAAGAGGAAAGGTGAGAGGCGCCACGAAGCCCCTTCTCCAAGACTCGGCTCTGGTTCCCTGTGTCTGAAGAGGCTCTTATCAGTAACGGCGAGCCGGCCCGTGTTGAGAAAATGAGTTTGAAGATGCATTGATGGGTGGGAGGGAGACCGAGAGGCCTGTATCTGTGCGCGAAGCCACGCACGTCAAACCTGGGTCTGCAGGTTCATCGAAAACGTGAGGTCTTTTCCAGGCACTCGTGCACGACGCAAAGTGTGTGGAGTGAGTGGATGGGACCAACAAGAATTGTGTGATCTCAACACGTGAACGACAGCGGCGATTCTACGTTTGCGAAGACACAGTCGAAACAAAACAAAGTGATTCAAGCACGAGATCTGACTCAAGATTGAGGCAGCACAGATCTACAAGGCAAAGGTCGCCAGCGTATTGGAGACGCGGCTGACGTCAGCAGGAGGGACAAGGCGCGGCGCTGACGTCACGACGTTACCTTTCCGTCGCCAGCGTAGTGGGACTCGGCGTCCGACGCAAAGACGAGAAGTTTGCGCGACTTCTGGCGCCACCCGACCTCTCGCTGTCGTCACAACCACCGAGAAAAGTGTCAGTCTGGCGCATCAGAGTCCCCTCCCCACTACCGAACCATGCAAGTGCACTGACTTTTCTTCAAGCCCCTCAATAAAGCAATTTTTGCCCAATTCAGTTGAACTCGGAATCACGAGGAACAGAACGTGACCAACGCGGGAGCCTCTGATGGGACCGACTGAACTCTTCCGTGGAGAATATCACCCAAAGTCACTCCACAACAAGAAAACAAACACAGAAAAACATCAATTATTCACAAAACAAACAACGGCACAATATGCAACTGTCATACCCTGCAAGTGAGCAATCTGTCAACATGATTGCATCGTGTCATTGTCATAACCAAAATGTTCTCCCTTGAAAATAGTCAGGTTTTCCTGACAACACAATTCCCCAAAGTTTCGGTTCACCTTTTTCATCTTTTGTGTTTGCAAACAATACAATTTGAACGAGAAAGGTTTTCTTTTTGGTGTCTTCTTTTCTCACACAATGGTGTGTTTTGTTTTGTTTTTTGAAGAAAGCTAGCTGTTGGTGACAAAACGAGCTTTCCGCATTTGAGTGACTTCTGTCTGTGCACTGCACAGATGGCGAGTGCATGCACCACGTCGTGACAGCGGCACGCCTTTGGTTGAGCTGAGAGCGAGGGTGTCGCGCACGTACCTTGCACGCGATGGCCTGCATGATGGCGTCGAAGCCTCCCTCTGGTGAGTCGAGGTTCCCTGAGATCGGCGCCGCCAGCACCTTCGTCTACAATAAAGGAGGGTGACATGTGCGTCCAGTGAGGGGCAGCGTTTACGCCGCGCAGGGTCTCACTACCTGCGCTGTTCGTGTTGGCCATGTTTTGAGCGAGCAGCACAAGAAGCCTTCATGGAATCTGTCCCCGTTCAAACTCTTCCTCTTGGCCAGATCAATTTCGTATATTTACCCGGAACTGGGACGTGTCGTCGGTCAGACGAAGCTGGTTGTGGAAGCCGTAGGGCGCAGCACAACCTGTGCACGGCGTCTCCAGTCTGAAAACGAAAAGATCAACGTCAAGCTGGTTGTTAGTGGCACAAAAGCTGCCACATGCTGATCACATCCGTCGGTTGCGAAACGCTTTGCTGGAAACGACTCAATATCCACAACTTTGTGGGGACGCAAACATGACGCAACAGTGTGAACGCGTCCTCACTTCTCTGGGATCATGCTGACGTAAGGCATCGTCTTCTTGTCGACGAACGAACCGAAGCCAAGACGGAAGTTGGTCGTGATTTCTGACATCGACTGAGCTGTGAAGAGAACAGAAAACTGTGAAAGACCCAAACACACGCTCACGCACAACTCGTGTGTGACAAACATATTCGCAACGCAAAAAGGTGTTCGTTTCGATGGTGCGAGAAACTAAAGTTTTCTTCTGACTCGAAGTTTTGATTGGTTACTGATCTCGGAAACAGCACACATTTTTGGTGACAAGATACACACACACACACACACACACACACACACACACACACACACACACACACCACACTGACCGAGCAGGTCCCCAAGCTCAGCGAGTTTGGACTTGTCGTCTCCCATGGAGTAGGACAGATCCATGACGTAGTACAGGTCGACTGGATAGTTCTCCGCCTGACGGAACGTCACGTTGAACTTGTACGGCTTGTCTGGAAACGTGCAAAAGCATCTCAACTTGGCGCCATCATCACGCGAACGAATTCGACATCAAAACCCGCTTGTGCAATTGTGTGTTGAAATTACACTCAATTGGTCGTTCATTCACTGGACTCCGTGTGAACGTCCAGCTTCGACCTGCTCACTGGGCCTCACTTTGACGGTTCGTTCTACAACATGGACCCAGACATCAGAGCCTCGGCGTGAGGTTTGTTCAATGGATCCCAATTCGATGTTCCACTCACTGGGCCTCAGTTTGATGGTCATCTCCTGCGGTTTCAGCTGAATCGCCTCCTTTCCGTCCTCTGCGTTCCGCACCTCCAGGTCCTGCGCCAAAACAACACAACATTCAGTTCCGGAACAAGGTAAAGAGATTTCCAAACCCTAATTACACACTATCCGAACGAGCTGCGTTGACGTTTTGGCTCGCAGTTCTCCGCCCTTCCAGATCGTGATGTTGAAAGCACTGCACTGCAATGTACTCGTACGACCAAAAGACTGATGCAACCGGTGCGTTGTGGAGCGGTGCGCGCCACGATGGCGTACTGGGCCAGGAGCACCCCAGACACGTTCACCCGATGACACTCTCTCTATCAAAGCACCCCTGGCAGTCCACTCACCTGGTCGATAGTGATTTCGTGCTCAGGGCGCTTGATGAACGAGTATTCGCAGCCGAGAGACACCAGGTTCTCCAGGATGTCACAGCGACGCTTGTTGTCTGCATCGTATCCCTGGCAACACAAACAATTGTTCTCATCACCTTGGCAACAGGAAGCGACGAAAACACTGCCATTTCCCTTGTTGTTGCCATTTTTGCAGGGAAATCAACAATGGCTATTCAACGCAGAACATAATGATGTGGACACAAGTCATGAACCCACAACAATAGCAACATATCATGGGAAACAGAACATTACGGAAGCACGTTGGACAACGCAATCATGAAAACAAGCAATCAACCACCCATTAACAACAGCAATTGCCCCACAATCGTCACGTGACACCTGCAATGCTCGTTTTGTGTTTCCGACAAGTTTTCAGCCAAGCTGGAAAAAGATGTCTGCCCTCCCACCACCGTGTATCAGCGCAGCGCCCACGGACTCAGAAATAGTCGCGCGGCAGGTCCCCTCCAGTGTGAAGCCGTCTGAGAACTCACCTCCTGTGTGCACCAGCCGCACTTGGGCCCCGCCGCGATGCACGCCCCGCACGTCTTCTCCTCGTGGCACACGGCGGCGCTGCGATCGTCGTCTGCAACGTGACACGTGACGCGTCAACGTGAAGTCACGATGAGAGCAACGCGAGTTCGTGGTAAAAATAGCAGATGCGTAAAATGATGGGTGATTGTGTTCATCAAAGGGCAAGGCGATTTGGCCGACGTCAAGAAAGCAAGTCGAGCGCACTTCTATTATTTTTTGTCTTCCAAAAATTTCAAAGAGACGTTTGTGTCGTTTACCTTGCGATGAGACGAGCGTGATCAGCACCAACAGTAGACAGCACACAACACTCAGCAGTTTCCCACCCATCTCACACAAACTGAAAAACAAGAGGACACTCCGTCAGCCCCACCACAATCTGCCGTCACGGACACACTGCTTCCGAGCACGGACACGCCAACAGACTGGCATGGTCCAAAAGTATAAACTTCTACGAGAACACTCCCCAGCCCCAACTAAGTTGCCAATGTGTGTCCACCATGCGCGTTCTACGAAGCTGTTGCCCGGACCGGCTGCTGTACCGTTTGATTTCACGTCGCCATGCAAAGCGATTTCCTGTCACTGGTGAAGACTGTAGATCAGCCACTGCTGTTCTTCACCTCCCCCAAGTGTTTGCAGACCACTCCACTCTTTATCAGCAGTTTCTTCGGTTACCGACTTCGGTTTCTGACGTCGCTGTGAGATTTGCTTGTGTCCCACATCCTTCCCGAATGATTTCTCCACTGTTCGTAAGCATCATCACTGCGCCGATTCTTTGCTCTTCAATAAGAGTCAATTGTGCACGAACAGTCCAGAAATGCATTGCTGCAAGCAAAATCTTTTTGGGGATTCGCACACCGTCGAGTGATGCGAGTCCAACGTTGAAAATACGCAAGCGGCGGTGAGAGCGCGCGGTGGCGCCGTCTCCTCGGTCCCGCCGAGTGCATGTCGAGCAGCTTCCGACCCTCGCGTCCCATCTCCGCTGTTTCGGATCCAACCGAGACAATCACCGATCAATACCAACAAATTGGGTCGATCAGCAGCTCGATTTGCAAAACCAACATTGACAAAGCGCGCACCGCTCAAACTCGCTTTGATTCAGCGGTTTCCGTCGGTTCACGCTGAACGCGTCGCGCGTCGCTGCTTTGAACACGTCAAGAGACGCTGTGGCGCTGAGTCAATGGAACGCGTTGAATGGCGTCGGAACGCATCGCACGACGTTCTCAGCGAAGAAAACAGGGCTGAAACTTTCGATGAGTAAATGCCGCACCGCGTTGACAACAGCTGCTTTTGATCTTCCCCGAGCACCGTGAGGTGTGTAAAGCCGCACTCGATTGATCTCTTCCGAGTGTCGTTCCACTCGCACTCTTCCCTGTTTTGCCAACCCAATTCTGTGCTGTGTTTGTACAGGGCAGAAAACTCAATTCATATTTCCCCTGGAAGGCGACGATCGATAAAGCTGTGATGTGCTCTGTGTTGCAACAAATGGACGAGTCAAAACACCCCAGTGGTCAGGCGGAATCATCAGGCTCCCGGCTGTGCGCGTTCTGCTCGTCAAGAGCGCACGTTGTAGTTTGTCTCTGGACAAATGCCGATTGGAACCTCGACACCACGACGTCAAAGCTGAAATTCGTGAGGATGTTCGAGTTTGAGTCCCTTGCTGCAAGATTCTTGAAATTTTTTCAATTGAGGTAGACCAGAGACAAATTTGAGGCAAAAAGATGTGATCCTCTCTTGTCCATTGCGGCATTACAGAACACTTGTCATTGCCTTCACCGCCGTTGCTCTTGCTGCTTGCTGCCCTTTTATGCGAAGGAATGGACATGCACCAGGCGAGGGTGAATCATCGCCAGATTCGAGGAATCTGGTTTTCCGAGGACAAAGCGACGGCTTCAAGACTGCATTGCTCTGAAGTATTGCGTGCCATAATGCGAGCAGATTACCATTTATAACGCCTCTGAAGCCAGGACAGACGAGAGGGAATTGCATTAGTGGGATGATTCCCGTCCATTGTCGAATTGCATTGACGGGCAAAGGCCCCTGAAGACCAATCCCACCAAACACTGCAGAGAGTAGTCCAACTGCATGCAAATCGAAGCTTTTGGTCGAACACTGAAGTGAACAGGAAGCCACAGCTGGGAGCAAAGTCTTGTGGATTTCTTGTTGATCAGGTCGGAGTTTCCTGTGGCTCAGCGTGAAAAGTTGCGGAATTACGCGCTTTTTGATTGTGAAGTACTGAAGGAAATATCCGTCTGCGCCACACCTGTCGCTCAAAATACTCGCAAAAAATTTCATTTTCAGCAAAAGAAACTGCTTGACTCGGCAAAATGCCTCTGTTTGATCGCAAAAGCACTTCACATTCTCCACACAAGACCCACACAAACAAAGGGCTGGATCTAAATCGCGCGAAGAAGGTGCCAAATGGAGAAACTGGGATTGAAAACCTGAGCACGTTTGACCTTTTGGCACTTGTCTGACCTACATCAAAAGGCGATGCGCGCGAGGGTCTCTGATCGCCTTGCACAACGCAGACAACAATGCGCCAAACAATGCACCGCTCCAGGCCCACATCAACCACAACTGAGCAAAGGCAAAGCCAACAAAACATCGGAAAAGATGGCAACACTCTTGAAAGCCCACAAAACTTGTCCCAAAAGTGAATGTTTAAGTCAGGTCTGCTTTGCATTGAAGAAATGCTTTCTTGAGTTGAGACCCAACCAAATGCGATTTGAGCAAACAACAAACGAAGCAAAAGCATTGACTGCTGTGCAATTTTACGGCACAAGGTGAATGCTTCAGCTTTTTGACATGTTCTTCACGTCGGTTTCCAAAAGTAAATCGTCTTGAAAGCTACATTAGCATTCCATTCTCGTACGAACCCACACATACTTAGAAGCATACTGAGCATTTTGGGCATCATCAGCTGAAAGCAAATCGCGTAGAATTTTACATCTTGTACATTTGTTTGGATACCAAGCCTCTCGGGTGGAGTTCTGTCTTTGACAACTGTCAGCTGTGGACTGCACGGTCCTTTCTGAAGTTGTTCACAGAAATGGCAAGTGCTGCGACACTGCTGAAACGAGCAGGCCGTGCACAAAATTTCATGTCACAAACAAACCTATCCTTTTTTTTCCAACACACTCTGCATCCTTTTTGGCGAAACCCAAAAAGATAGTCATTTCAAGTGCCAAAAAGAATGTTATTTGTTTACATGAGTCAGTATCCTGCTGCATACTTGGTGTACATGCTTTGGAACGGAAGAGAAGTGTACAACGCATACTGAATCAACCGCTCCGTCGACAAGTGCAAACCATTGCCAGAACACGTACACCGGTCGCTGTGAGGCAGCCACCTTTATCCCACACTGGAAACGCGAAGAGCCGCACAGAATGAAAGGGCAACAGAAGGCAGATCCAAGTACAAATCAATTCTACAATAGTGAAACGAATGAACAATGCAGTAACTTTCCCCCCACTTCTACACCAGTTCAATGGAGTAAAATGAGGCAAAATCTGTCCAAGGATCCAAAGCCATCAAATACCTGAAGCTGCTACAAGTTTCCACACCGGCTGAGCAGGTGAAGCGATCCCAACACCGCACACTGTGCAGCCTGCAAACTTGCAGCTGTCCACAAGGAAGGAACACAAACAATTTCTGCTCTGTGCCAGTTCATGCCGTGAACTATGGTTTGTGGTGTACAGGTGGTGTCTGTGAGACACAACAGCCCGAATTCTCAAAACTGCAGTTGCCCTTCTCGCCTCTGCGGGTGTTGTATTCTTTGCCTGCGTTCGCTGCAACACAGTGGCACCAAGAATACAAAGAAAGCTGACCACCAGCAATGAGCGACAGACTAGCCCGCTCTGTTGTGAGAATACGAGAAGTCTAAAGACCGCTGTTCAGCGCTTTGACGCGAACAACGCTCAGTCCTGGATCTGCTCAATGGGCATCAATCTCTCTCCGCAGATAAAATACGGGCGGATGAGAAGTGAAGTGACCTCAACTATCAACTAATACCAGACAGAACAGGCCACTTGTGATGTTTATCCATTTCAGCTCATTCTCCTCCGTTCTGCATGTATTTCAATAGTTTCAGGACTCCGGTGCAACAAGATTCTGTTCACGGAAAGACGACTGAATTTCAGCAGCCCCATTTGCTTCGCTCCACGGGTTGTAGTGATATCACAAACACGTTGGTTGGTATCTCGAGTGAGACTGCGCTCGACGGCAGGAACCGCCCTATTTATTTTGTATACAGTGGTGCCATCTATCCAGTGGTGGTTCTATTTCACAGCTGGTGTGTCACACCACACTCCTCCCCCACTAGGGGGTGCTGGCCTCGTTGGCCTTTACAACCAATTTTAAATATTCTGAATATTTCTACAATAAATATATATACATTAGATAGGGAATAGATGCATAATATCAAAATTCTACTATTTTGCTGGAATTTACCCAGCATTCCCTCCCCCCCCCAGGGGCTGATCACGTGACCCCTTGTAGTTCTCCCTCTCTCTTTGACTGTCATGGCGGCGAGGAACACGTACCCTCCTCCACAACAGAGTCAAGAAGAACGAGAATTGATTGCGTTTCTGCGACAGAATGTCACCCGGCGATTGGCTTGGGAGTCGCATCTTCAAAGGCTCCCACAGACCCACCCCCGGGTTCTACAGGCCGTTAGGGCCTGTTTTAATCTCAGCCCGATGAACCACCGAGGCTTCAACCGGCTCGTATGGGCGGTCGCCCACGGCCAATAGCGGTAAGTGGTTCTCAAGTCACTCCACAGGTCGCGTCCCACAAGAAACGAGGGCCTCAATGTTGGTTGGTCGTCTGTCTCTGAACAACTTTGAAGATTGAGGCGCTGACCAGACATTCGATGTTGAAGCTGTCAAGGCGACTTCGTAATTCGCACACACCTACTCGTAGTGGAAAGACGTTCAATGGGCACTAAACGCATGCTTCTGCTTCTGCAACGTACTGTTGACACTGGGACAGTTCGAAGACCCAGGAACGATGTGGACGCGCGTCTTCACCTCACGAACAAGCATCAATGTCCAAACGGGAAACATGTCCTGAAACCGTGACTGCTGGAAAGTTTCACAGCAAAGCAGGCGTGGGTCGATGACGGGTCAAGGAGCCAACCCCAGCGTGACCAACTCAAAGTTTGCAAAAACACTTGCCAAGCGGAAAAAATACGAGTAATTTGATTGGCGGGGGGGTGGGGGGGTGAACAGTTGATTTTTCAATGCGGATCCAGTCCCCGCTTCCCGGGCGCCGATGATTTATCCCGCACAGTGAGTACTTCAGTCCGATTCAGCTCTGAGCTGGGATAAGTCACCACCAGACAAGCCACGCATCCTGTTTGCAGTGAGTGAGATCTTGGACCCAACCCCTTCACATCTCAACGAAGTAGCGCCAGCAAGTCTGGGGACGCAGGGGTGGGGAGACAACCACGTATCTGCTTCGATGGCATTTCTTTTGTCGAGAATATGGAGTTCGATCAGTCTGTTCGCCCATTGAGATTGTTTTCAAACAGTTTTTCTGGCCTGGAACTGTGCCTGTTCCATGAAGAACAGTCAGGAGCATGATCATGATACCCGTCTGCAGTACACAAGCACCTGCCACTTCAACTCACTTTAACTCTTGAAGTAAGACAAAAAACAAAGTATACTCACCAACACAAGGGACGTCCAACACTTTAATCACTCCACAGGTACTTTGATTCGGGTTAAAGGCACAATAAGGGGCAAATTTGGGGAGAATTTAATCCGGTTTTAACATACAAAAGCCCCTTCCGTGTCTAAATATGGCGAAGCGCATAAAACGGTGACGTCACAGAAACATGTGTGGGATTTCCGTCGTCCCCTGCAACATTGCGCAGAGTAAACAAGCACTTTGTCAAAAGTAAGTGAAACGTTCTTCTTTGGGGGACAAAGCAGCGAAACTTTTCACACAATTGGCAAAACAAAAGTAACTGGGACAACAGAAATGCTGTGGATCATTCATTGTGTGTTGAAACTGTGCCAGTGCCCAAGTTTTCCTGTTCAAAATGACTGATCAATTTGAAGCAAAAATTCACTCGATTGTGCAATCACTGATCCAGTAGATCAAGACCTCGTATAACCACACAACAACAGAACAAGCCTGTCCTGTTCACATTTGTCACACGACGTCAACCTGTGACGACTTGCACCATCTGGCCCACACGTGAGTGGATTCACACAATTCAATTGCAGAGTTGAAGTGAGAATGCCTGCAGCCAAGAAGCCGAAAGGAGCCAAAGATCGAAAGTTCGTTCCCTACGTGAAGGGCTTTCATCCACCAAATGCTACGCAAAAGAGAAACGCTCTTGGAGGCACTGCAGCTCCAGAATTCGATGACAGTGAAAAATTCTTCGAACCGATTCCGAAGTGCACGTCCATTGATGACTGGTTGGCCCAGTACGACGAGGATGCCCAGAGCTATTCGGATTACCTAATGCAGAACCCATGGCTCTCCAACAGAAAAATCACTGGCTGGAAGAACACTTTTCAGGCAAAGGGCAGAAGTTTGTCGGAGAAATACCCAGACGGAAAAATTTACATTTTGCCGCTGGGTCTGTTTGATTCTGACTCCAGCCCGAAGTTCGACGCTTTGATTGACTATGCCCGGTCATTTTTCTGTCTGCGAGTGGAAAGACTGCCGACGATTGAACTAGAGCACACAGGAAAAGACACGTATTGGATGGACGACAGAACCGGTGAAAATTGCAGTGAACGAAAGCTTCGGCTAGGTTCCAGATTCGACCAGAAATCGGGCCGACGCCAACTGAAGGTAACCTGAAATTTGTTCGATATCTGGTGATGACAGGATTGCTTATATTGTGCCACGGCACACACGTGCAGGTCATTGAGCGTGAGTCATTTAGAGTGAGAATAAGCCCCCCCCCCCCTACTTGCATTGCGGCCGGCCAACCCCAAAGTTCTTCGAGAATTCTTGCTGACCAACAAAAGTACAATTTTTGCACATGATTCAACAAAAAATGGCGTTTTTGACCAGAGGGCAGGCCCCCCCCCCCTTGGATCCGTCCCTGACATGTATGTTCTCTGAACCCCGTCTCAGGTGGTGGACATTCTGGCGGCGCTGCGGACGCGACTCCCAGACGACGCTTTCTGCCTCATTGCTCTCACCATGTGCGACCTGTACGAAGAGAAGTCAGATCTCTTGTACGTTCACATCGTTTTATGTATCGACCTTTGTTGACACAAATGCCACCGAAGGAAATATATGACGATTGTATGCAGACGCTTGTTTCCATTTCCAGTTTGGCGGGCATGGCGGCGGGGCGGCATCGCGTCGCTGTGTTTAGTCTTCTCAGATACGACCCGAATCTCAACTTCTCCAAAGAATTCTGGCACCAGATACAGCGCACCAAACTGTACAGTGCAGAGGTACGTTTACCCAACAGCATGGCTTCTTTGCAGGCTGTGTGTTTTCGTAACTCGTTGCGAACAGAGTCAGAAATAGATTTGTTTCGTTGCACAAAAGAGGGTGGCAAACGTTGCCCAAAATCGTGTGGTACGCACCAGCTGCGTCGTGGGTTGTCTTGCATCCTTGCCCAAGTCCAGACGCTGTGTCCACTCAGCAAATCACCGCCCGTTGATTTGCGCAAGGGCGTCATGCAAGACGCACCCAGTGTAGATTCCTGCAACGAACGGCAGTACATTCTTGGTCTCGCAGGAGCGCGCGCGGCTGCTTCTGCTGCGAAGCTGTCGTCTGTTGGTGCACGAGACGAGTCATCTGCTCGGGATCGGGCACTGCGTATACTATTCCTGCTGCATGAATGGCTCAGGTACTGACGCAATCGCCGCCTGCGCTTTTCCGTTTCTGTGGATTGACCTTCTCCATCGGACACACAGATAAGTTGCAATCACTGTGGACCGTGCGCGTACACCAGTAATCGCAAACAACTTTCTGTCTGCAGAATGCATTGGTTTGGTTCACTGCATTGGCTGGGTGTGTCGTCAGCTGAGACAACCACAGTTACAGGGTGTTGCCACATTCCAGGTCACCTGGAGGAAGACTTCAAGCAGCCAATGTACCTGTGTCCAATCGACCTTCGCAAACTGCAGACGCTGTGCGGGTTCAACGTTCTGCACCGGTACCGCGGGCTGCTCGACTTCTTCCGCGCTCACGGCATGGCGGATGAGGCGGACTGGACCGACAGAAGGATCCAGTTCATACAGGACAAAGGGAAGACGCAGTAACTGTGTCGAACATCAGGCACATGGAACATTCCAGAAACAGTTGACAACGCGAGTGCAGTCGCGAATGAGACGTTCACGGAAGAAACAAAACAGGGGAAAAGATCTTTGTGTTCTTGACCACAGTTTGTATAAAAATAAACAGATGTCACTTGCGCACGACGAAATTTAAAACTGCATTGACACAACAAGTGTTGTTGAAGTTTGTGCTTTCCACGACGCCATTTGAACAAATAAAAATATTCAATGCATTCAGTGTTTTCTTAGTGTCTCTTCAACTCCTGTTGTTCTTCGATCACGACCAGATAAAACACACAAGCAGCACTGCAGCACGTCGCGCTTGAGGAAAGTCCGTGTCTGTTCTCTTGAGTGCCGGGCACTCATCCGGTTGAGTTTCGCGCACTGCCACGTACTGGCCAAGGTTGCGAAACTTGACACAGCAGCAAGTCTGGAGAACGTGCATTGTTCGCCACTGATCGAGATCCATAGCGCTCTCTGTCTTTGCGTCGAGGTGAGGACTCAACCTGTGAAAACCAGACATCGAGGGGCGATTTTCTGGAATGATCCTGTTGTTGAGCAAACCCTCCATCATTTGATGTCCATAAACTGCACGTCCTCCATGAGAATAAGAATGTTTCTGGGCAGTGGCCGCGGAGACGGAGACAACACGGAAAACGATTTCTTCTCCATGTCAACCGCCGTCCTGAAAGATGACAGCGGCCTGTGAAACACTATTTTCAATGTGATTTGTCCCTCAGTGTAGTTTTGACTGAAGCATAGAAACGACGTTCGACAAAATACGGAGGAGCACAGCTTGAACGGTGTTCCAAAATTCAGACGGAAAACAGAATTCCCTGAACACCATTGTTGGATCACCCTGAACTCTCAGTCACATTAGTGCCAATCGAGTGACGCACACAGCGTGAACAAACAAACAGACGCCACTCACACGACGATGAAGCCGGCCACGTTGGTTTGCACGACGTCCTCCTCCTCGGCGGACGCCGCCGTCGAGATGCTGAGGACGCGATGCACGAGTGTCGGCCCCGGATCCACGGCCACCAGCTTCGTCTTGCTGTCCGCCGCCGACGTCCCCAGGGGCAGCAGCGACGCGGGCAGGTCCGGCGCTGAAACGCGTCGAAAACGTGCAGGTTCCCAGAAACTTGCACAAAAACACCCACACACCGTTTGGGAATTCGTTGGAATTCGTATGTTGCCGATTCTCAGCATGGTGAACCTACTGTGCGTTTCCTCTGACACGTGATAGTTCTTGTGTTTTCAGCACAAATTTTCTCTGACACACGTGCAGTGAAACAACTTGGAGAAACTCTTCAGTCAACACAACGGAGCCATCTGCAGTCAAAGATTGCAGGGCCTCACCCCCTATTTTGTAGATGGTGACCTCTGAGAACTTGACGTCGAACGTGTGCGGGTACAGCTTGGCGCCTGAGCCGTAGAAATATTCCCGAATCTTGGCGTCTCGCGTCTCTCCTCGCAACTTGTTGCTTCTCTCCACAACCTGAGGATCAAGAATGGCACATCTTGATTGTTTGCTGCGTGGTGTCGGTGACACAGCAGTCACGTCAAAGATATTGCGACTTATGTTGCGAATTCCATTCTCGTCCCTGCACACCAACTGACGCTATATCACATCAAAGGGAACAAGTCACTGTTTCAAGGTCATTTCGCAAAATTGCATTCGTGATACAAACGACAGAATGTAATTTCCTAAAATGAATGTTGCACGCAACAGAGAATTACGGTTCGGTTCTTCTGGCACGTACCCCTCCCGACTTGGGCAGCAGGATGACCTTGACGAAATCTGGCATGTCTCGAGTGAGCTCGTTGTGCAGCCGCTCCTGGTCCAGAACGATTATCACATCCACTGCAACAAAGAACAAACCACAAACATCAAGCCAGTCGTTCACACATCAACTGCAGCGAAGGTAACAAACATCGTTCAAGAATTGTCAGGAACACTACAATCAAAGTCAGCTGGTACACAAGAGGTGCAGACTTTGCGGGCCCCTCCCCAAGAAAATGAACATCCCCTGATGTTTCACTGGAAAACGCAAACGTGTTGCGGATGTGGCGCTCATCCACAGCCTACCTTCGAACGCCCCCGCAGTGTGTACAAGAGATTGGTATCCTGCTCCGCGCACCCATCCGCACGTGTTGATCACGCACCCGCTGTAACTCGCTGCAAAAGGCAAATAGATCTAACAATTGTGCGCTGCGATACACAATGAAACACAATGATATTTTCGAATCAATAGCATCTGTGCGGAAAGAAGGCCGTTGTTTCCTCCCAGTCTGTTGCGTCAATGATCGCAACGTGGACCGAGTGACCAGGAAGCGCCCACCGACTGGCACTCGGATGCACGCAGAGCGTATCCACTGCACTTGAAACAGGTCTCACCTCTCTTGTTGCTATCGCAACGCATGTTGACGACCTCAGCGAGGCGTGTGACGAGCAGGTTGTACAGCTGCACGTTGTCTGACGGGCTCTTGTGTCCGAAGTGGTAGACGAGTGGCGCCGTCAGATGGTAGCCCTCCTCCGGGTCAGCGGGCCGCTCCACGACCAGCGCACCCAGCGTCCCCGGTATCGACACCGACGGCTGCGGAACGGAGGCAGAACCAGTTACATTCCCGGGCAAAGGTCGCCCCCCCTCTCCTGCAATTTGGTACCAACAGAAAACAACAACCAGACAAAAGGTCGAATGTCACACCACTACCTGCAGTGTTGCAATCAATGCGTCGATTCTGTGTTTCCAGCGTGAAGGAAGTTCCAGACATTCTGAAAGCCCCTCGCCTGCACCACAGGGAGATTAGAATGCGGAATGCTCACCTGTCCGACGTCGAGATCAACGAGGATGGGCGCACGACCAAGGCGACTCGCGTAGCTGACGAGCAGCCGACACAGCGTGCTCTTCCCGACATCCGTCGGACCCACCACCATCAGCTGTAACAAAATCTCACAACTTCAACTTTCCGCACACACTGCTCAACCAGCCGCGTGTGCACACTGTTCGTAGTTTCAACATCGTGTGTGTCCGTGAGACCGCTCCATACCACTTGATTGAAACAAACTTAAATCTTGTCAAGGAGGAGCAACCAAGCCCATTTGAATACGCTTCTAAACACACGAGCATGTTTCGCACACAAAACACTGGGAAGCACCGCTCGAGGTGCCCAACAGGCCTACCCTGGGTCCGCGCGTCTGGTCGCGTTCGGCTTTGGCGCGCATTTGCTCGGCAGCGGTGTGTGTGTTGAGATACATTGTCATTGGCGTCTCTCGCGCTGTGTACGCAACTTCTGTCTTGCCGGTCAAATGCAATGCGGTCAAGGAAAATGGCAAAACATCGAGAAAGTGTCGGTGTCGAGAGACCCGAACGTGTGCGCAATGCGGCCCAACTTCCGACAACCCCCCCCCCCCTGCACAAGCTCCTCAGTGAAATTATTCCTTGGGGAGCGGGAAGGAGATTGCTGCGCAATCACATTTTCGAGCCCCAAACAAACATCACAATTTGTCATTTCTGGGTCAAACCGATACGTCAGGGGAGGGAGGGGGCTCCCTCTCGAATGGAAATTGGATTCTGAAGTTTTTCGACGTTGGGAGGTCCTCCTGTAGAAGACGTTCCGAGATGAGGCGGTCTCCCTTCGTTTGTCTCAACAGAATTACGGTCACAAAAAAATTGTGCGCCGATTCTGAAATCGTCAAAACCGGTCTTTGTACGAACGAGCTGGGACGTTTCAATTTAGAACTGAGATTCTCTTATTTTCATTCTGTTGAGGTCAGCAAAGAGCGGCTGAGATATGAGACGTGGGTTTCAACTGGCGTCAAGATTTCTGTTCGCGCGAACCCATAGAAAACTCACAAATTTGTGATTCGGGCAACACTGACAATCTGAAAGGATATTGTGATGACGCATCCCTGCCAGCTGTAAGCTGCCAATTTGGCTCCTGGATAAAACATGTACTTCTTCCCTTTTGTGAGTTCCGTTCCAAATATTTCTGCGTGACCATCTGACAGCTGGAAAACGAGAAACGTCTTCAACAGTGAACAAGACAACGTTGTGAAAGGGCTGAATTCAGGAAATGCAAAGCAGCAAAGGAGTTGAACCTCAAGTTGCACATTCTCGTCGTCTACTTCAAATCTGAGTTCTGTGTCTGGCTCCAACTTGAACTCTGCAATGTTTGTTCCCTGCAAAATCAAACCGTTCATGAGGTGCATTGACATCACTTGAGACACAAACGCAGCCACAGGTGTTGCATTGAGTTTTCAAACAAAACATCCCAACAATGACAAGAAGTCCCGGCAGTGGGGACCCGATGGTCGCGCGCCATATTGTCGTATGATTGGGGAGGGGTCTGGCTGGGTGTGGGGGGTCTGGCGAGGTGAGTGGGTTCGTCTGACCAGGTGGGGGTGGGG
>JAAUXT010018435.1_pt1 | contig 43353 bp, 44 predicted proteins | sample 7278171 | NCBI WGS metagenome assembly JAAUXT01 (sample SAMN14350112, study PRJNA611818) | marine sediment metagenome | isolation source: surface marine sediment (1.8m) | place: French Polynesia: Moorea | collected 2018-08
TGACTTATGTGCACACTGACTGGCAAGGTTGATGATCCTTGATCCAAAGAACAAGCCTGCAAAACCAAAAAGTCCAAAAACCAAATTTGGTACCCATACCGGAGCGCAATCGGTCTATATTGAGACGATCCTCGTACTGGACTCAACTAGCAAATGGAAAAAGAAAATTTGCTCTTTGCCTGGATCCGCTGAAGCAAAGGCGGAAGCCGCATCAACAGCACTAATTTGACGCGCTCACAGATGCGGCCTGGAAACATTTTCATGCACAGTCTCAAGCAAGGAAAGGAAAAAAGAACATTTTGTTGCTTCCGTTAATTGGTGAAGATGACAAAGTTCTGCAGCATCTGGTGGCAGCCCTTGTCAGTTGTTGGTGTGTGGAGGGACTATTGTTGGTGAACAGTGTTGTCATGACAGTGGAGAAGCACGCAATCAGACCTCATGTGCTGAGTTTTAAATGTTGTTTGTTCAAGAACCAACAGACACAGAACAGCCACACAACCGTGAGGGGTTCCTTTCCAACCGACAGCAGGAAGGATGACTCCGTAGACGAGGCGCGAAGACCGGAAACGAGAACCGGGCTTCAGTGGGCCGCACCAAAACAGCAGACCACCCACCGCCACCGAGAGTTGTATACCACGCTCCCAGTTTCTTGAATGTCGGAGCCTTTTATCTGCCGTTCAAGTTTCTCCAGAAAAGAACAGAAACAATGACCTCAGTGAGTATCACGCGAGTATCTGACGGTTCAGGAAGCAACCACCTGCGTACACTGTGAACATCTTGAACTTTTTTGCCACGGCTGAAAACTCTTTTGCTCGTGAGGGTTCGACGAATTCCTGGATTCTGATTGGAAACGCCACCAAAGACTCACTCCATCCTCAAACACTTGTTTACTTTTTCCGCGCAAACGAGAACCTTCAGGTCAAAGAGTCTCAGAACCTGACCAAGCAACATGCAGGTGGGGCACGTTGGAATGACTCGATATAGATCTGCTGAACTTCCTAGAAGTCGCGTGCTTTGTGTGTCTTTGTGCGTGTGTGTTTGTGGTGTGTGTGTGTACGTGTTTCAACTGCACCGCGCACAAAAATGCCGTGACATTTTGAGTTCGTGTTGCATTCGATGAACTTCCTTTGCACCTCGAACAACCAGCCCACGCATGAAAGCGTTGCAGGAAGAAAGAATGCAATCGATTTCGAAAAAAACCGCCCTCTCCATGCTGAAAAGTGGCAGACCTAATCATGGAGCGATCAGAGAAAGGTTTAAATTTGAACCCTGTGATTCTCACCGAGAAATACGAAAGCTGCACATGTGCTGACTTCACCTTGTCTCCAAACACAATCGGGGCCCCGGGCAATCAATCACTGCTCCGTGTTACAGTTATTTGCCATTTCCCCTAAGAAAGTGGTTTGTCACTAATGGTGCCGCCTTGCAAGTCTAAAGGCTAAATTACTGTCAATCAAGGGAGAATGGTTTTCTGTCGATTCCGAAAATAAATGGGTTTCTTCTCTAAAAGTGTAATTGCATGTACGGACTGCTGTGCATGTGTGTTTGGTTGGATGAGTCTCGTATTCACCCTTCTGGAAAAGGAGCCTCGATGTCTGGGAGATGAGGCAGCAATGGAATGTAATGGATCCTGTATGGATACAATAATCTCTCCACATGGTCATTTTGGGCGGTGCGGAACATATGAAGAAGAATCGGCCCCCGGGTCCCAGAAGAACAAATGTGTTCGCCTGTTGTGTGTCATAGTTACAAGCACCAACGAGTACACAGGCTTTTTGACGCACCAGTACGAGACACTTGTTTTGAACAACAATATGACATCTTTTGTCTGCTGATGTGTGGATCAAAGGAAACGCTGTGTCGTCTTTGAAAACGCTTTGCTCTCAGACAATCGTTTGCTTGAGTAAGTTATTGGCACTTCACTGCCTCCAAACTGCTCAAAGCCACGCTTGGATTTTCCAATGTTCCTCAGCTCTGTGAAATTTCCTCAAAACCAGCTCCTTTGTTGGGAAGGAAGCTAATTTGATCAATAGCCGCACGAAGAAGGCGGGTTGTGTGATTTCTTCCTGATGAAACCCGCACCAAGGGAGAGATGTCGGGACATGATTCAACAGCCAAGTTTACCACGCTATTTACTGGAGCCAAAGCGGCGTCCAACAAACGTGCAAGCATACTTCAGTTGTGGCCAAAACGTACGTCATAAACCCTGTTGATTCTAGTTTGGTGCTCAACATGTGAAACTTTGGCACAATCTGATCGCAGATCAATTGCTTCAGTGATAAGATTTGTCGTCACGGTTTGATTTTGGTTGCAATGTGAGGACGGCACTTCGTTCACCAAGCAGATACGAGATGGTTTCTGTGTACATCAATTTGCCTGAGTTTTTTTTCAGATTTCTTGATCTGGATCCCGTGGACTTCTGCCTGTTGTCATGTGCACGGCAAAGCCCAAGAAGCTTTCAGCTAGTTTCAGGACCTTTCCAACACACCCGCCCGCTGCCAGCTGGATCCAGCAAAGGTATTTGTATTCAGTTCCAGGGACACCAACCTCTTCAAAATGCAGTGTACAGGTGCTTGTGGATGTTGAAAAAGCACCGCGTGAGAAAGTGGGTCTCCGATCCCAAGTCTCGTGCCCACGTCTTGCAGAAAAATTCTCAGAGACTTGCCTCCAGGTCCTGCTCCACGTTCAGTCTGCTGACCACAAAAAATGTCCCAAGCGGGCAGCGTACAACTGGAACGTGTGAGATACAATCACGCTCAGGTCGTGGAAAAAGCTGGAGCACAAAATGTCCTCTTCACCTGTTTCTGAGAAACGTGTGGAACAGCAATTTTCTTGTGCTTTACCGTCACACGTGGATGCAAGATGAGCCTGTAGAATATGACCACTGCCCCTAACTTTGAAGCTGTTGGCTCTTTGCAGAAAGTTCTTCCGTCTTCTGGCTCTCGTTCCAGACGGTCTGTCTTGCAATGCCGCGCTTGAAAGTGGTGTGTGGAAAGAAGTCAAGGACAGTCCAAGAAGTCAGGAGAAACTTGGAAACCATCTCCATAATTGAACAGAGTCAGCTTTGGGGACGTCAATCATCGCAAGACCTGGTGAGAACGCAAGTGCTTCACACTAAATTTTAGTGTTTGGTTTTCCAGTACTCACGGCCAAAATGCACTTCACTCCTTTTCAACACTTCCACGATGGTGTTGTCCTGACCCCAAGTTCCAACCTTCTCTTTTTGCAAAGGTGGCAACCTGTTCTTCAGCACAGGTTGGGTGGAATCTCGCCAGGTGATATGAGGGACCTTTCTTCGAGTTATTGTTGGATCCTTGCAAGAGACCGACCGGCTCGTTTACTGACTCAGTCATCGACCTGTGCGTTCATCATTTTACACACACACACACACACACACACACTCTCTCTCTCTCTCTCTCTCTCTCTCTCTCTCTCTCTCTCTCTCTCTGGCTTTTGCCATGCACGCAACGAGACGCAGATCCAAAGACTCCCACGAGAACACAGTGACGACGGCGCTGCAGTCCCAGTTTGAGCCCGGTGTAAATCAGGCGTGTTTAATCTGCTCTCGCTGCAACATTTGTGTACATTTACCCAAATAGCTTTTCTGTTTGAAGTGGCTGCCGGCGCTCGGGTTCGTGAATGGGATTTGTGTTTGCCCCGTAGCTGCTCGGCTTGAAGAGAACAAACATGATTTTAACATCCTCTGCCAAGACAAATGGTCAAACGTCTTTTTCGGGACACATCCTGCGACAAGGGGCCCCTAGATCCCACCAGCCTATCATGACATGCAGGGCAGAAACATTCATACCCTTTATGAAAACAGGCGAAAGTCACATTTTGAATGTGAATCCGTGTCGGTGCCACGTTGCTATTCACTGGGCGACTTCGTCAACCCTGGCTCAAAAACAGAGATTCAGGACTCATCTGTTATCACTTTACCCTGGAGTTTGGTCCAGATTTTGATGGCAAAGTTGCACACGGAACCTTTTCTGCTCATTTGTCAATTTTTTTGGGTACATACTTGGGCGAAACCTTCGACAGACTGGTGGGATGCAATCGACCAAGGACACTGCAAGATCTGGATGACCAAGGAGTGCAAGGACTTCTGAGATGGTGCAGTGGATCCAGGAGATTTGCATGAAAAGCACCGAGTCTCTGTGAGAGGCATTGCAGACCAGTTGCCCATTGGGAAGACATTAGTACGTGTGATCCTGAAGCAGCCCATTGAGAAAACAGTTGTGCCAAACTCTGACAGTGTTCTTCGAAGGTGTGTCATCGCCGAATCCCTCATCAAGTTTCTCCAGCACTGGATGGGTGTGGGATGGGTGTCTCTCTCGTGAGAGACTGATGACAGTCTGTTGCTTGATTCACTTCTCCATTCTGAGGATAGGAACAAAAGCAACAAGAACAAACATGGTCAAAACTCTTGGAAACATTTCAGAAATCACTGCTTGAAAACATGCTTTTGCCGATGTCTGGGATCTGACCCAATTAATGTATATCTCAGTGGCTCATGACAAAGGTCAAATGCCTTTGGGATCATAAATGGCACGCCACATAAAGGCAGAAGAAGAGCATCCAAACAGTTCCGTGGTCAAGAGACCTGAAATAACTTTTTTCGGACATGAAATGGAATTTTTGGGACAGAGCTCGTGACCAGATTTGCGCTGAATCTTGTTTCTTTTTGATGAGTCCATTGAGAGGGGAAAATCAGAGATCAAGCTGATATTGTCTCAAGGCCCCTTTTGACACCACACGAGTCCTCCATAATTCGCGTGGTGAAGAATTCTTGTGATTAAGAGCACATCCTGACGAAGACAAAACAGTTCCTGGTGTTCAGTGAGTCCCGTAGGATGCTATTTGATTAAATCCTTTTCCTCGGCAATCTAAGTAGCTTCATTTTGCCCCACAGGCATCCCAAGCTTGTTGAAAGCCTGCAGAATCCAAGTGGATAATTTCCTACAGGTAACACACCAGAAAAAGCTTTAAGTGGCACTTTTGTCTTGTGAGAAAACAACATGTTGCTGCCGTTTCTGCTTCTCTTCGAGGAGCTAATTGCTCAGTGTCTTGAGTTACTTATAGAACAACAAATAGAGTTCTCTCAGTTTTCTTGCACCGAAATGACAGACAATAAGAAACTAGGTTTTCTTCGGGGAATAATGTCTCAGTTGGAATCTCGACCCCTGAGGGTTTCTCTCGGTTGCCAATGTGCGAGAGCAAATTTCTAGGAGAGAATAAAACGAGAACAACTGATGACAAATGTCCGGGTCCAGAACAAGTAATTCTCACGGGAGTGGGGTCCTTCGCTTCGGTGCTTGGTTGGCAACAACTCTCAATGGCCTGGCTCACAATTGTCATTTCTGTGCAATCATTGTTCACACACAGAAGAAAAGATCATTTACTCTTGAAATTTTTGGGAAAGTACAATTTTTATTTGACCTGGCCCTCTCACACTGTGATAAGGTAGGTGCGCGTGCACACTGCAGGTGAAAAGAGACTTAACAAGCGTCATTCCTTGCACAATAAAAGGTAAGATGCTTTCTGGAGGGAAGGGATTGAAGTTTGTGACATCTGGGCACACGCCCAACTCAGTCAAGATTGCTTCACACAGACTTCTGGCATGGCAGTCTGTTTTCGACACCTGGGTCACCTAGATTTGCAGCAAACAGAAAAAGACCCTTCCAGTTTGGAGGAGAATCCGCGGTTCAAACGCAACTTGCCTTCTGGTCCCTTGCGTGGTGCAAGATCTGCCGAAGGAGTCACGTCAACAGTTCGGCTCAATTGGTCTTGTGAGACGATTTCCCTGCACATTTCTCGATCACTTTGTTTCTCTTTCCGATCGAGGTGTTATGAAAAGCAAGGCCACAGGAAGAAGACACAGTTCTGAAAGTCATTTCCAATACAGAAGCGGGACAAAAAGTGGTAGGACAACGAAGGCCTTCCCAAAGAGAACCCTTCTCAGTTGTCCTTCGCATTTGTCGACATTTTTGTGGCATCTAGCCAACACCGCCCACCGGTCACTTGACAAGTCGGGCCCAGATCTCTACAAGTGTGGAGTCCCATCTGCACATTCCAAGAAACCTGACTCCAAATAATTCATTGCATTGGCCAATTCCCTCCATTCATATGCATTGCTCACAGCACGCGAGAAACCGTGTCTGCAGCTGGGATAAGGCAATCAAGCTGTTGCTCAGTGCGCGGAGAATACCTCGGCCTCCGACAATGGCTCATCATTGCCAAAGTGGGTGATTTGCATAATAGTGTGTGATTACTATTGTAAGCGGAAGATTACAGCTCAGCGCATCCGCGCAAGATTCCCTTTCTTTCCTCACGCTTCTTCTCAGCACGTCTCGGAAGCAAGGTTTTCGTCAGAAGTCAGACCAAGCTGACACTTTCTGATAACTCCGTGCGGCATCGAGTGTGACTTGAGGTTTTGTACTCGTCAATTGGCACATATCTCTTGTCCGTGTGTTTTGCTGCTCTTTCTACAAGTGAGTGCTTATTTCAGTGGATGGTCGGTGTCTCAACAGACTGACTCTGCTCGAAGTTTGAACTTGTTTCGTGGCCACATGGACAAGTCACAAATTGTGTCTGCATCTGCTTCGGTGCCATTTTGGTGCTTCAGTGTTTTGATGTTTAAAATACAAACATATACCACACGACTGCAGTCAGCAAGATTGGATACGAAGAAAATACGTAACGTGTAGAATTTATCGAGCGAGTTTCTTGGCTTGGCCATAAACTACAATTTGCTTTGGTGCCACAGACACCAAATAGCTCATGTATCTTTTCATTAGGGACGGGATAGCACAAACCAAGAGCCGAAGAGACACTTGTTTGCTCGTTCAAGAGGCCCACTTCCAACCCCAACAAATGTTGAACCGTACAAAAATCAATAGGTTCCACACAGAAAGGGCAGCTTGTCCAATTTGTCCCTGACAACATCGCCGGTGAAAGAAGCTCTGCAGAGAAGGCATTGTCTGGCACAACGGACGAAATAAAGAATTGCCCTCTCCCAGAGATATGGCTTGCTTGTCAATTTGGATGGATTTTCCGTATGTATCTTCATTTCTGTTGATTGAACCCGAATCTGCAGTGCAGATGCGGAAACTATTTGCTGGGTCTCATGTGGAGGTCCCAGGCAGGGAAAAAATAGAAGACAATTCCATTAAAGTAACAGATGGGAGTCGAGTTGTCTGAAAGCCTCGCATTTTCATTTGCTCTTGTGGTTTTTGTGTCGGAGAAACAATTGAATTTTGGGCAGAAATGCACACTGTGAGATCGCTGCTTTGTGTCCGCCTTGTGCATTTCGACATGTTCTGCGCAACATGATCGTTTACGTGTTTGGAACAAACCTTTTTGTGGTCGAAGTCAGCTTGTTTGATTTCAGCGAAGTTTTCGCCCAACGGTCTTACTCAGGAGAAGAGATTGACTTGTGTTTTTTTTTTGTTTCTCACTGCGCTTTTGCATGTCTGTGTCCCACCAGTTGCTGTTGTTGTGTGAACACCAACACAGGAAAGTGGTGACGCAAACGATGTAGCCATCTGCTTGTCCTTTCAAGGATAAGTGACAGCAGGGCGACGGAACCATCACTGTGCGTCTCAGCGTGGTCTCGAGGACAAAGCGCAACAACCTGCGACTGCGGCCGTGTCTTTTTTCAGAGTCACTTCAGCCTCTGAAACACGGGATCAAATTATGTACAACAGATACCGGAGAGGCACAGTGAGCGCACATGGCTTGTCCGGTGAGGCCCACATGAAAGTAACCGGCGACAGGCTGGTTCTGCTGTGCTGGGCCAGACCTTCCTCGTGACAACTGCAACCAGTGGCGGAACAGAACCCGAGCTTGATGTGCGTTGGCTGTAAAAATCTCGCCCACGAAGAATGCAAGGAATCTTCAAACAGAAATCAGAGAACACTCCGCTGCGCTGCTGGATGTCGGTGAGGTCACGTCCGCTGGTGTGAACAACAACGCATGCGGCAGACCAACGGACGTACGGGAGTATCTCCTATATCTCATCATTTTGCACAATTCATTGCACCTGTCGTCACGGCAGCTCTTTCGTTTTGGCAGCATATACCAGGTTTTCAGTTTCTTTGCAGACTGACATGAAAACCATTTGTCAGAAGACAGGTCTACGTGCATGCAGTCTGCTCCAGCTGGTCTGTCTGGAAAGTATCTGGAGGAACGAATCAGCCAAACTCCCAGCTGCTCCAACGCAAGTGAAATTTGGACCACTGACATAACTGTGTGCCTTTTGTGAACTGACAAGTGTACCTTCCATGTGTACGCGGTAACGGCTTGTCCACACAGGTTCCGCCGTGCGATGTTCCGCCCAGTGTTCCGCTGACGGAACAATTTCGTGCAGTGAACGATATGTTCCTTCATGTTCCATCATGTTCCGTTAACGGAACCAGTGTGGTGGCTTTTCTCAAATAACACTTCGCACACCATTGCATGAATTTTTTGTTCCGTCACGTGCACGCACGACGGAACATCTGGCGGAACCTGTGTGGACAAGCCGTAAGAGCCGCCAAAGTGTTCCCGGTCATTCCTGCCATTTTCTGTGTGTACCGATCCATCACAGTCGGTTGCGAGCTTTCTCTTGCACCCCGAATCGATAATGTATATAACGGAGCATTGCGTGCTGAACACCCGCACTAGCACTCAAGACGTGGCTGAGATGCATCTCAGCCCACAAACAGAAGGTCCGCGAGGTCCGCTCCACTGAGCGTGGTAGCAGGGCCCCGGACTTCTGGTGCAAACCCATCGCCCCTTTCATATTCTCTGGATGGCCCCAAGGTTTGCTCGCTAACACAGAATAAAGAGATAACATGCCTCCAGGTAAGGAGTTGATCTGCTTTATGACTGTCTATGCGGCAAAGGATGCGGGAGGATGAGAAATGCGGAAGGTGGGTGGTGAAATGAAATACCGCCTGGATCTGACATGCCTGCATGGCGTGGAGAACTTTCGGCTCTCCCCAGTTCGCTAGCTGGAAAGATAACGGTGTGTGTGTGGGATCACGTCAGACCACCCCAACCCAGTAAGGCGAGATGCTGCGGGAAGGATTAGCGCCCATCAGGATCCGCTGAAAAAGGGTATTGGCATTGGGTGTGGGAACAGTCCCCTCGGGTTCTGTATCCGTTATGGAGAGTATGATCCAAACCACAAGAGCCCCTCTCTTGGATGTATGGTCCGCACTGTACTGTGCGTGACCAGTAGGTACTCACGTTGTAAGAGGATTCATTCTGTCGAGGCAGATGCTCTTGCGATGTACATAGCCAGGGCCATTCCATCCCGCTAGGGAAAGGAACGACCCTGTATTGATGTGCGTTTCCCTCCATCACCCCTTCATATAAAAATGATGTAATGATGCTAGCATCAGAACTTGGACAGAAGTATGCCACTCGAAATTATCCTAGTCAAGGCACCCCAATTTGCAAGTAGCACGGCCCTAGCATAAAACCTCGCAAATTTTTGGTGACACTCACCAGAGCATAAGTGTCATTGTGTCATGAATAATGAAAATGTGTCAACTTGCAGGCGACTTCATTGGATTTTTCGCGTAGTAAGACACAGTGGCAATGGGGTTCATATTCTGGATCCCCCACTTGAATAATGATATTGTTTGTAACTGTTTTGTTACACCCCTTTGGTCCGCAGTGCACATGATGGGTACCGACACAAATCAACCACTTTTTACACCTAGAAGTTTGTGACAGTCCAATCCATGGAGCCTGAGAATGTCATGATCTCTTCACCCATGGATAATTATATTAGTTTTGGATCCTGCAGCAGGGAGATGCTCATTACTCTCCCGCTGAGACTGTCTGCACCCCTTGATCCGGATGACACTTTTATGACCACTCTTCTATCCCTCATCTAAATTGTTTGGATCTTCGGTATGTATGAGTACCCATCACATCGTGTCGGACCCTCACTCCTGTTCTGGACTTCAACTCGGAAGGACCGGCCCAGGAAGTGTTCAACGTCTTCGGACTTTTGTCTTCAACCAACTTCAATTTTCATCAGAACATTAGCCTTTCAACTTACTTCACTCATTCAACAACTTCAACAACACCTTTGCCCGCTGCACAAAGCCTGTCTTTTACTGCACACCTCAACGAACCCGCATCATCCCGCTGCACTTTCCGGATTCAACCAAGAAGGCATGGTGAGTACATGCATTTTGTTCTTAAGGCATGTGATTTGGCATGGCTACGCAACGCGAGGCAGGAGATGTGCCGCCGCGATGGTACAACACTCGGTACCAGACCCGCTTGGCCCAGGCTCGGGGTGTTGTCCACTCCGATGATGAGGAAACGCATCCCTCTCGCCGTACTACCCTTCCATTTACCGAACCCTTATCTATCTTGAAATGCCCCACCACTGATCCTTCGTCCGCATCCATGGATGCCATAGATGAATTCCTCTCAAAAAGTGCAGTCATGCTGGGCCTCCACTGACCTACCACTGGGTCATCAGCTGGACGGACTGCAGACCACCTTTCGGACACAGTCTTGTCATTATCCACCCGTCACATGGAGCCCAATGTTTCCACAAAACGCCCCCGCCCGCGATCTGGCATTCAAACTGTGGACACCCCTGCTGTAATTCAGGACCCTGTCCCTAAAGATCGAAAGAAGGGAACACAAGGGATGACCCCGTATATTACCCCCGATGGTTCGGTCCCCAGTCCCGTAAATCAGATGATTTTCTGGTTGGACCCCATCACAGGAGGGTGGTATCAAAAACATCCTGATATGGGCTATTGCCGCGTCAAATTGACAGAGGCTGAAGCAGACCGTTTGGTCCCACATGATCAGACACCCACAGCACCGACCATTGAGTCGAGGCTGTTTCCGCCTGTGCACAGTTTGTCATCCATTGCACAGAGTACTGCAGAACCACCAGCCCCAAATCCAATGTCCCCTGAGCCATTGGCCCCAGCGGAGAGTTCTTTGACAGATCCTATGGTGGTAGTGGTCAGCTCGGCCATCCCAACAGTCCGGTTCAACCCAATGCAAACCCCAGTGTATGACTCCACTGTTGTGGAAGAGGTTGCAGTCCTTACGAGCACCATTCGCCCAGAGCTACCTCGTCCTCCGACAATCAAGGCATTGGTGGATGTATCCACCCCAACCTTGACGGTTGTTAGTTCCGTCCCAATGTTGGCTCCCCTCACTACGGTGACCCCTTCCCTGCAAGCTGAGAAGTCATGCATCAGCCCGTATATGCAGCTCCCGGGAAAGCTTGGCGTTGACCACTTCTATGAGTTCACTCTCTGCTTGAAATGCAGAGAGACAGGGTCGCACGCACTTTCTTGCCCATTGCAATATGAGTACCCAATAGCACTGGTGTTGGATTCCAAGGGGTTTTGTTTGCAAGCACAATTTCATGCCCAGGCCCCAAAACCCAGCAATTACGGAATGGAGCTGTATATGTATTACCCGACATGGGGAATCGTTGCATATCAATTTCGGGAACAGCAGGGGGTATCATGCAGCTGCTACCTTCACAAAATTGAGTTGGGAGCGCCGGTTTTGTGACGCTCGTTGGCGTCTTCAACTCCCGTGTATGGACATGAAATTGACACGTTGCATGATGGTGGGCAAGAAAGACTACACCCACTGGAAGAGGTATCTTCATCCTCCCCAGATTCCAGTTGGGTTGATGCTGCGAAAGACCTAGAAACCTCACGCGGTATGAATGAAAGAAAAACGGGTGAAAGCGTTGATGATGTAGAACCCAGAGAGAGGGAGTCCTTAGAGGCAGGCGAATATGACACCGCTCAAGAACAGCCCTTCAATGGCACGGAGGCGGAAGGAGCCACCCCTGATGTGGAAAGTCCCAGGGAAATGAGCGGGAGGTCGGAACATTTCCACTATTGCAATCTACCAATGTGGACCACTCCGAAAGGCCTGATCTTGACTGGGTGGAGGATGCGATGCCCTGTCTGTTATCATCAAGATGGGCATTCTTTGAAATGTTCCGAGTGCGAAGAGCTGCCTGTCATTTTGTGGATCCAACTGATGTTTATTCACGGCATAGTGCACTACATGACCTATGCTGATGGGGAATGGTGGTAAGATCAAGATCCAAAGCCGTGACAGTTGTGGGGTAGAGGTCACCGAGTGCACAGACTTGATGAGGGTACAGATTGCTTGTTAGAATGGGGAGCGTTGTTTTCCAAGGGAAAAAGTGATGAACAAATGGTGTCAAGGAAGTTTGAGAGTGAGACGCCCCACTTGGATGTGACATTTGACAGTACGCAAGGGCGAGACAGGTATATAGATGACCCATATGTCCCTGGGGATCAAGGGTATCACCCCTTGCTGCAATGGGAACAAACCTGTCTAAATCGCACTCAAGGAGCGCAAGAGGCACCAAAGCAGCCTGTTGCTGCTGGTGGTGCTTCGGCGGAAGATATGGCAATTCCATCTAGAGCAGCCGTGATTGCCAGGCGTGTGAGTGCTGGAGGAGGTGGACCACCCGAACCACCTCCCAAAGACAAGTTGTGTGACCACTGCCTTCAGGTTCAACCTTGCCCCTGTCCCCAGTATGATCAGCATGACACTCACGAATGTCCCTGTGATCATTGGAATTCCCAGCGTGAGAAGGAAAAACATGAACAGTAGAAACGCCAATGGGAAAGTGTCTATGACCACAGACACCACCGGTTGAATGAGTGGGAAGCAAGGTTACGCAATTATTTTGCAGATCTGTCAGAAGAAAGGCAAAGAGAGGAAGCACCCTGGTTTGTACCTTCCATAGCGGAATGCCAGGAATTGGCAAGGTCAGTGATACCGGCAGTAGAGCACCTTCCCCCATTTCAACTGCCCTCGCAAAACCAATGGGAAAATGTTGAAGCCTGGCACTGAAGACATGTGATCCCTTCGACTGAAATCAGGTCACCAGGCACGTTTTGCCCAGAAAGAAGACCTGAATGGGAGGGACCCTGTGATGCGTATGTAGGAATGCCTTTTAGAGCCACAAGCACTGAAGAAGAACATCGTCTTATGGAGGAACAGGATGCCCCCACTCCCAGGGTTGCCGCGACCCTCACGAGACAGACCACCTGAATGCCGACCAAGACTTTCGCATGTGCTGTCTTCTGTGCATGCTACATCCATGCACCAACATAGTGTGCTGGAAGAAACAGTCCAACAGCTGGTCCACATGAATCAAAACTTTTGTACTACCATTGAGCAACAGCAAGCGCAATTCAATCAACTTTTGCGTGAAGGCAATATCCCCAGTAGAACCAGGACCCCTTCCATGGCTGGGCAAGAGAAGCAAACAGGCCTGCAGTTTTGGCTTGATGCAATTCCCCACTTTGACAGGAAGAAGCGCGAAGACTTCTTAGAGTGGATCAGCAAAATTGAGGATGCTGCACGCCAAGCTGCTAATTCAGCCAATGCCGTCATTGGACTGAATATCGCATTGCCACTTTGAAAGCATGAGGGTCAGTTTTCACACATTTGAAAGCCAAGAGTGAAACAATGCCCTGGACCAAACTGAAAGAAGGTTTGCAGATGGAATTTTCTTCTTTGTCAACCATGATAGATGCCATCAATGCATTGGAAGAGCGTATTCAAGGTCCGCATGAAACTCTGGATGAATACACTCAAGAGTTCTTCCGTCTGAATTACATGGTGCACGGCACATTGCCTAGTCTCACACACAACAAACACATCTTCAACAAATACATACGTGGCCTACATGAACCCAAGCTTTTGAGAAAGTGTGCAAAACAACAAGGGTCCTTTGATAATCTCCATGACGTGGCTACCTATGCCAAACTGCAATCTCAAAAGCTGCGCATGCAGGACATGACCATATCCCGTGCACCTATGCAGGATTTGATCATGCCATTGCAAGAATCTCCAAAACAGGCGCCTATTGGCAAAAACAGAGGCGCAAATAGCCAGACTGCGACTAGTAGCTTTCCCGCTCCCATCCCTCGAGTGACACCATTTACCTTCTATTGAATGGCGCCTGAGGATTGGACTGAAGATATGATTCGCAGCGCAGCCGCTTGGTGGATTGACTGGAAGTGCCACGCATGTAAAGAGTTCGGCCATGCAAAGTATGTTTGTGATACCCCAGAGGTAAGAAAACGCCTGGACATGATACAACTTGAAATGCATCCTTCTTTGGCAAATGATTGCAACAAGGCCAAGGCACTGCAGAGTGTGTTCCATGCGTCTCACACCCACATCATGCAGGTCAATCCATCTTTGGTGTCACCGGAAAGATTCAATCAGCAGATGAATCAAGTTGCGCATGCAATGAATCCCAAGCCAAAACCAGCACCTAAGATGCCCCCTTGAGCCACATCTACCCCGACGCACACACCGCCATGCTTGATGCCTCCTAAGCCGAGCCCACCCAAAACAAAGAATCCCAAAACAGTGACCATCAAGGACAAACCCACTGTGATTCCTTCCTCTGGTCCCACCACCAGGTCACAAGCTCAACGTGACCTTAGTGCTCAGTTCAACGCATTTTTGCAAGTGCTTGAACTGCAAGATGAAGAGGGAAACCCTGAGGAACCAGAGGATGCGGTTGAAGGTCAGGTTACTGCCGTGGAAGGAGAAGAGCTAGAGGTTCAGTATGATCCTGAGGAGGCTGAGGATAAGCCTTTGGAAGAAAATCCCGATGAAACTGGGGAGGTTTCAGTGTTGGTCCCCACCTCGGCCCAGGTGTCTGCGCCTGATGACTTGGAAGCCATCAACCACTGCCTTTTCCCCATCCGCATACATGGGCATGCGTCCCGAGCCCTCTATGACACTGGGGCTACACACAGCGTCATCTCAAAGGAGTTGTATAACACCTTGTGTGACCCACCAGAGTTGATGCCAATGCAGTGTAGCTTACAGGTAGGGAACGGTGAAACATTGGCTTTGGCTGGTGAAGTCACCCTCGGTTTTACCCTGGGACCACAATGCTTCTCGGCCCAATTCCTGGTGAGCCCTCATTTGATTCACCCCGTGATCCTGGGTACAGACTTTCAATGGATTGGAGCTGTGTGTCTTGTATACAAGAAGGGGAAGGCACATTTGGTGTTTCTCAAACAGCCCAAACACACTCCGACATTGGCAGCTCTGACCATGGGGGAACCGAAAGCTGTTCGCCGATTGCATTTGAAGGAGGATATGCGATTCCCTCATGATGCAATCATTGTGGCCTGGACCCAAGCGGCACCTGTAGAGTTGCCATCAGATCCATATCTTGATGTTGAACCCACAAGAAAATTTCTGCAAGAATGTCCCAACCTGGAAATGGTCCCTGTGGTGCATTGCCCTCGAGGTTTGATGCAAGTGTTGACAGTCCCAGTGACTATTATCAACAAATCCTTGCAAGATGTTACTCTGCCAGCGGGATATCATCTTGCCTCCCTTTTGACACCGAAAGTGGATGCCGACATCACACACGTACCCTTCGCTCAATGTACATCCCTGCCAGCTTGTTCTGAGGATACTGCTGCAGTGGCCGATGGACAAATCACTACACTCATGGTCACTCATCTTTTGGACATTCATGAGCCTGAGTGGGACTTGCCAATGGCAGATCTGGGTCCAGACCCAGCTTTTGCAGACCTTCCCAATTTGGAGGAAATCCCTGATCTGCCCAAAAAAGATCATGAGGTGTTGACAGGCCCTGTGGGAGTGCAATACCTAGACGGTTATCACATTCTCAATATTCCCCTTGCGCCTGCGGGAGAAGCAGTGGTCCCTGCTGAATGTGTTGCCATCAGTGAAGATGCTCGCCTTCCCTCAGATCCTCAGGGTACTTCGATGATGATGTCTCCCGAGCACGCCCCCAAGTGCAAATGGCCTCCTCTGGCTGATTGTCCTTGCACCCCAGTGCAGCAAGAACAATTTGAACAGCTCTGCGCTGAGTATGCAGACATCTTCTCAACCAACCACCTGGATGTGGGCCATACTCGGTTAATTGAGGTAGACATTGACACTGGTGACTCCCCGCCAATCACCCAGGCTCCATACCGTGTTGCACTGCGCCACATCGATTGGCTGCGAGAAGAGTTGACCAAGCTAGAGGAAGCTGGTGTCATTGAACAATGCATCAGCCCGTGGGCCAGTCCTATTGTAATTGTGCCCAGGAAAACCATTCCTGGTCATCCACCAGAAAAACGCATGTGCGTTGATTACCAGGCTCTCAATGCGCTGCTTCCGCAGGTCACAAACCCCACCACCAAACAAAAGGAGTGCTGACGTTTGTTCCGTTGCCGCGAATCGATGATTTGCTGGGTCAGTTGCGTGGTGCCACCATCTTCAGTGCTCTGGACCTCACCATGGGATACCATCACATGGGCTTGACACCAGAAGCCCAGCAAAAGATGGTGTTCACCACACCCTTGGGCAAATACAAGTTTAACAAGTGCCCCTTTGGTCTGGCGCAGGCTCCCATGTATTTTCAGTCCTTGATCTTCGTGTTCTGCAAGGATTGCCTTTCACATTTGCATACCTGGATGATGTCCTCATCTTTTCGAAAGACGTAGATACGCATTTGGGACACCTGCGCCAAGTGTTTGAACACTTTTGACAAGCCAACCTTCATCTGAAGAAGGTCAAGTGTGACTTCTTCAAGCATGAACTGCAATACCTGGGTCATATTCTGTCCCCTGAAGGTATTCGCCTGCTGCCCGATAAGCTCTCGGCCATTCGAACACTGCCACGGCCCACCAATGCGATGGAAGTCCATCAATTCCTTGGTCTCACAGGGTACTACCGAAAGTTCATGCCACACTACTCCACAACCGCCAAACCTTTGTCACATTTGACTAAGAAAGATCTGCCTTTCGAGTGGACCACTGCTGCTGAAAACACGTTTTGCCTCCTTCGAGGTCTCTTGCAAGAACTGCCTATTTTGATCTACCCTGATCCTATGAAACCTTATGTCCTTTTCACGGACACATCCAAGGTGGCATGGGGTGCAGTTCTAATGCAAGAGAAGGAGGATGTCCTCACAGCCGCAGTCGTAATAGCCATGACAACTTTGCCCCAGGCATGTGATGTTGGCGGGTCAAAACCCCAATGTCTCACTCAATTGGCCCAGCAGGTCCTTCTTATTCGGGACAAAGCCAAACAAGAACATCACCTTCACCCCATTATGTTCTGCAGTGAACAGTTCCAAGGCAGCCAAGTAAACTGGGCCACTCTTACCAAAGAAGCATACGCCATTTTTCACTCCCTCCACAAGCTGTGTTTCTACACAAAGGATGCCGAGGTCACTATTATGAGTGACCACTTGCCTTTGAAATGCTTCCTGCAAAAGAACACTGCCAGCACCATTGTTAACAACTGGGCTGTGTCCCTGGAGGAATTTCGACTGACTTTTGAGTATGTTCCAGGCAAACGTAACCTCCTCGCAGATGCCATGTCGCACCTCGTAGCACAGAATCTGGCTGAGACCCCCGAGCCAGAACCATTTGGCTATGAGTTTGGCAAGTACTTGTTCGAACCAACTCCAGAGAGTCAAAAGTACAAGCAAGCCAAAGAAAAACAGGCCACCTTGCAAGCATTTGCGAGTGGTGTGAAATACCACCCACACACTGCCACAGCTCGCAGTGAACATTGCCGTGATGCAATCCTCTCAGCTATGCAAGGTACAGGATTTACACAAGATCCTGAGGTGCTCAATTATCTCTGATTACCTGTTGATGGCTCCCCTCCACCCACAACGTTACCCATCAACCAAGAGCTGGATGCTGCCAAATTCTTGCCTGAAGGCTTTATGACAGCTGAGTTAATCACCTATCAGCGCGAAGATGATTTCTGTCAAGAACAGCTGGAACGGATCGAATCTGACAAGGCCCCAACACAAGTGATCCCCTTCTTTTACTTGGATGAGGATCAACAGTTGTGCCGCAAAATCAAAACTGGGTACAAGGTGTTTGACACATTGGTCATCCCTACTCATCTGGTGCCTCTGGTACTCAACCAGATCCACCACTTGACTGGTCACAACGGCACACCATGAACATTTGAGTTCACTCGCCACCTCTTTTGGTGGCCAAGCATGCTGCACAACATCAAAGCAGCCTGCAAACATTGTCCCAGCTGTCAACAGATGAATCGCGTGCCTCAACAGTATCATGCGTTGAATCTCCATGTCCCTTCCCAACCTTTGCAGCTTGTTGCCATGGACTTGATTGGCCCCTTTACTGAAACTTCAGCTGGACACAAGTATGCCCTAACCATCATGGACATGCTCACCAGCTATTTGTGGGCCATCCCGTTGCACAACAAAAGCGCAGACCATGTTGCACGTAGTTTCATCACACACTTCTACACGCATGAAGGCAGTGTGGTTTGGATCTTGACCGATAATGGCACTGAGTTCAAAAACAAATTGTTTTGTGAGGTGGCCAAGATGTTGGATTTTGATCATGTGTTCACCAGTCCATACCACCCCCAAGGCAATGGCAAGTTGGAAGCCGCGCACTGCTTCCTCAAAGATTGTACTTGGAAGTGGCTCCAAAACTGTCCTCTGGAATGGGATGAGATCTTGCCCAACACAGTGGCAGCATACAACTTCATGCCCAATCAAAATTCCTTGGACATCCCATTCTTCCTTCTTCGTGGTCATGACCCCATCACTCCCCTCCACAAATTACTTGGTGTAAAGCGTCGACACCTTGGTACCGATGTGTGTCACATCTCCCTTGAAGCCTTGCAGCGTGCATGGGCCTTGGCTGCCCTGAACATTTGCATGGCCCACACCAGTTGCCCAGAACCCTCCATCACCCCAATGGGAGATCTGCATGTGGGCGACCCTGTCATGCTCCGAAACCATGTGCGTGTTGGTTTTGCGCTGCATTTCAATCCCCAGTACAGGATTGTCCATTTCAACTCGGACCACCAAGTCTTGCTGGTGGACCAGTATGGCAAATGCCGCACAGCTAACTTGCATGACATTCACTATCAACACCCTGTGGATCACGTCATTCACACAATTCCCAAAGCCTCTGCATTTGGCCATGCTGCAAAATTTGTCTACCACCCCGATCATGTTCCCAACCTTCACTGGACTCTCCATCGTCCAACCCGCCATTCTGCTAAAACCACATAATCAGACTCCTTTCCATGGGAGGAGGTGAAGTGTTATGCGCATGGCATGCTGCATGATTACTGACCCCCTTACATTCTGCGTGTTATTTGAAGCCTGATTCTGTGTTTTAGTGTCATTACTTAGTACTTTTTCCTGTTCTTTTGTAGGCTACTACCATGGCAGCTCCGACACATCCCATAGTAGTCTTCGTCGTTTTCTGCTCCATGACCATAGTATTCACACAGATTCCTCTCGAAACTATGACTGTACCTACAATGACAGCATGGGCCGAAGCACCATTGCAATTGGAAAATGCAGTTCCCTTCACTCAGCTCCCAGTCGACAACATGATGAAAGATGGTGAGATCGACCCGATTATTTTTGAACCCTTGGAACAAGTCCGTCTGTCCCTTTCGAATTTCCAAATAATGACCATGTTTGACTTGGCCCCTTTTTATACTGACTTGTTGCGGTTGATGGATTACGGTTGTGCATTTGGCGTGGATCTGTTTAACACCCTTTCTGATCGGCATGACACCAGCCCATGGCATGGAAACCAAGAATTGCGCTGACATAACATCGATCAATTGTTGGCACTAATTCAGACAACCCTGAAAGAAACCACCTCAGAAGTTACCTGTCTGGTCCAGACGTTTGATCTTCTTCAGGTGCACCCGAATGCCCTTCAGGAAAGTGCTGGCGAAAGAGCCGATCCAAATTGACAGGTTTTGAGTTTGCAAAACTGTACGTTGGAATTGGAAGTGGCTATTCGCTTGGGGAGATCACCTAAACGTGCCTGGGAAATTTTGTGTGACTGTACTTGGCGTTTGCCCACAGCTACAGCCCCACAGGTGCAGAAGATGTGTAATGCCCCTTTGGTACCCCATGACCCCATCCAATGGATTGGAGGCAAAAAGTTCCCAAATCTGGACCAGATGGCCGCTTCTCCTAACCCCATGATGTATTATGAAAGACTGGTATGTAAGAAAAATTACCCAATCGCCCAAGAAATGGCAGTCCAGCTCCTTCTCCATCTGTGTGTTGCACACCCTGAGGATGTTCCTCTTCCATTTCACCCATGTGCTTCGCATTATTCGACACCACCCGAATGGCCCATACCACAGTCCCAGTGCAGGTTGGGAGGAATGACAATCCCTGATCGTAATGTACATTGGAATGGTCAGAGGTGGGTCCCTATGTATGCTCATGCACGCCCGGGGCAACACACAGGAGGATGAGGAAAACATGAGGCCGCCCCTCACCCACATCCCACGGATCCTCCGCAACGTGGCATGGGGACTGGTTTCTTGACCACAGTCCACTGCATAACCAGCTATGGTCGTTGGCGCATGTGGCTAAGGAAGGCAACACCAGAACACTGTCCTTCTAGATCCATTCTCCTCAATCCTTTTTGAGCTTGCCCTGAACATCATGACCTGCGGCATTCTGTGGAAGACACCTGCATGAATGCGACAGTGTGGATGCTGTGTTTTCCCCATGCTATGGAGCTGTGGCGTGACCAGTGTATGGTACGAGATTTCTGTCCCTCTTTTTACTGGCAACAGACCCTGCATGGTTTACGAATGACCCAGGAAGAATGTGACAGAGACATGAGTCACTTGGTCCCAATGGTGAGAATGAAAAGAAGCACACTGACCCTTCATTGGCCCCGTGGTAAAGGGTTGGTCCTGAGAGGTCCCCCATGTTCTTACTTCATTGGGATGAGAGTGCAGTCTTTCTTCTCCCATCAAGCGCGAGTACAAACCATCACTCCTACTTACTGCCCTGCACATCCACCTCTGGTGCATGATCCATTTGTGATGATGAATGAAGAATGGTTTTCATGTCAGACTCTGGAATGCAAGTGTTATCAGGCAGCTGTGGACACTCTGTGCCGGCCTCGGGCCATGCACCTGTGGTGCAAGCACTGCCTGGTCTCAAACCTTTGCCCTGCCCAGTATGACGCCATGACCTTCCAGGACATGCACCTCACCCCCGGGAACTGTACCATGAATGTTACTAATGAGGACCAACAAGCAGCCTTGGCGCATTTCCACAGGTGCAGTAGAGCCCTACGGACACCCCAACAGCAAAGAAGTGCTGTGCTCCCTCATACCCCAACTAACTGCATCTCGACTGACACTCCTGCTTCGCGACTGCACGCTGACTTGGCGATGGAAAATATGGACCTGAGGGTTATAGTGGCTGCTGCGCAAAAATACCAGGAGGATTGTATGGTCCTTGCAGCCCAACAACTTTGCAATGGCAGGAATGCGTGTGGCTTGGAAACATGCCCTGACCATTTCCGCCACTTGACCCTGGATGAATTTCAAGTGCCCCCAGCTGTGTGCCAGCACATCAAGAGCCCCTGGAAGAAATGTTTTCTCGGGATGCTTTTGGGTCTGTTCAACCTTGCCCATGCAAAAAGGTATACTGATCCAACCTTGAAAATGCTGACAAAGAATGTAAACACCCTGCGGGAAAACCAAGATCAAATCCATGGGGACTTAGCCAAGCTGTACTGGATGGTAAATTTATCTAAAACTGAACTGGGAGAACACCGGCACCTTCTGCACAAGTTGGAACAAAACGCTGTAACCATGCATATACGCATGGACCGAGTATTTGATGCTCTGGGTGAACTACAGTGCCAGGCGATTGGTCAGTATCTCCTTACTTCAGCACAAATCAAACTTGGGACACTTCAAGATGGAATCCACCAGTATGAGCGTGCGGTCACTACCTTGTATGACAACCTTTCAGCCATCAGCACTCAAACTGTCACCCCTGCTGTACTAACCCCACACCAGCTTCACATCGTGTTGCGACAAGTGAAAGAACACATACTCAATCAACCAAAACTTGCCCTACCTGGCAACCCAGATGCTGATGTGTGGTCTTACTACGGGTACATTCGTGCAATCCCTGCTATTGTTGGGCAAACCCTCTTGGTTTCCCTCCAAATCCCACTGGCTGATGTGTCCACTACACTATGCTTTTACCGTGTTCATTCCTTCCCTCTGCTGGACCCCCACACTCAACAGCAATTCTCCTATGAGCTTGAAAGCCCTTACCTTGCAATTGCAAAGACTGACTACTACACTCTCCCAGCAGAAACAGAAGTGACCCTTTGCATCGCCACACGTGGCAAATGGTGTTGACTGGCTCAACCTATGTATACAGTTGATACGTCCTGTCATTGTGTTTTGGCCCTCTTTCTCAGACAGAATGCACTGATTACAAAATTTTGCACTGTCCTCCGTCACAGTTCTGATGGAATATATGCTGCTCAGCTCCAGCTGCGTATCTGGGTGGTGAGTTTGGCCAAGAGCAAACTGTTGTGCACGGAATGCGTGACAACTGGAAGAGACCACTGTATCCTAGAACCACTGTATGCATTGGTCAGCCTTCCTCAAACCTGTTATGCCCACATTGGTGACTCTCTTTTTCTTCCGGCTTCCACTGAATTGTCCCTCACAGTGAACAAGACACTCATTTCGACATACCCTCATTTGGCTTTTCATGCTCAATATCATCCGATGAGTTCATTTTGGCTGTTCAAGGGACTCAATAAAACTGTGGATCCTGAAGAAATCAAAGCCCTCACCACAAAACTCTTGGAATATGACAAATTACCCATGCCTCAGATGACTGAAAAGTTGTGCCAATTGGATTACAACTATCCCAAACCTTTCGGCCTGATGGAATTTTTCAAGAGCAAGTATTTCATCATTGGTGTGGTCATAGTCACAGTTGTCCTTCTCTTGGCTGGCATTGGCCTGGCATGCTGGAAGTGCCAAGTGTTTTGAATGTTTTGGTTTTCCTTGTGCCAGAAAAAGACCAAGAAACCTGTTCCTGTGCCAAGACCACGACTCCACCGCTCTTCCCTGGACGCCACTGGGAAAGAAGAGGAACGCTGCAAGCGAGCGGGATCTGTTTCCTCCTCCACCTCTTCTGCATCCACGGGAAAAGGGCACAAGCCCCCTCCGGTGTTTGGACATGTGTCTGCCCACCTGTCTGGCCAAACCTCAGCCCAGTCTTCTGACTCTGAAGTGTCACATGCTATGCTGGACCCCTGGATTTGACTGCCCATTACTCCACGCTCCCAAAGACGCAACCCCTCTTTCAACGAACCCCTTCTGAAAGAACTTGTTTGGCAGAGACTGACAAAGCCCATCTGGATGCTCTGGAGAAATTCTCCACCCTGGCCGACATCAAGCTAAGAGAGAAGGAAAAGCGATTCCACTCTTCTGCCCATTCGGCCCAGCTGTAATGTTGGGGAAATTAAGTGAAAGAACTCCATTGTAGTTACCGCCTCTCTGTACCTCTGTGTACTTCTGTATATTTCTCTGGGTATTGTGGTCAAAGCGACATGTGATAATGTATATACATCTCACTTTTGTAGATGGCAGTCCCTAAGATGATGCGCAAGAGGAAGAGGTCCTCTTGGCGATGGGCCTCCTGGAGTATCCTCTGTCTCCGCTATCACTCCAGGAAATGGTCCTCCTAGATGGGCCCTCCTCTCCCTCAGACTGCCTCATACCCGCATGTGAGCATTTGTCTCTGGCCCCTTTTGTTGGCCCTCCTACCCCGAAGCAGGAATTGTCAGTGCTGGTACCCGCCGACCCTTGGGTAGAGCTGGGATCTGATACCCCACCTACATGTGAAGTCCCTGAGGCCATAGCTCTGACCTCATTCTCTATTTTAAATTCTGATTGGGAGTGCCTCCCTGAAGTACAGAAGGTTACCACTCCCTCCACTATTGAATTTAAGTCTTGCAAACGGGAGGAATTAGACCCACATACAGGCAAAGTCACATGTCTTCGTGTAATTTATCCCATCATAACCCCATGAGACAAAGTAGATTCTAAAGGTGTTTGTATTTCGGTTCCTTCCCTCTCAACAAACAAAGGGCAATTAAATTTGTTGTCTCTCCACTCCTCTGCCTCGACACCTGCGCGTGTTGATGGTGTACCTCCGATGATCACAACGCCTTGGAGCCCGCCAGCACCTGTGACTGACCGGACGACGCCAGAGCTGACCGAGACGACTACTACTGCCCAAGGAGAAAACATCTCCTCGCCACAACACACGATGATGGACGAGCGGACGCCTCTGCTGATGTCACCACCGTCGAATGAGCCGGACCTTCGGTGGATGCCTCTGCCCTCCCCAGCTCAAATCACCCTGGGTTCGCCGCGAACAACGATGCCTCCACCCAAGCCGGTGCTTGGTCTTCTGCGAATGCCTTCGCCGACCAGCACTCCGCGGCCTCCAATGCCACTGCAGACGTCCTCACCATCACCATCAAGCCCTATACCGGGACCCCAGTGGATGCCTCCACCGGTGTTGTTAAAATGCCCATTGACACCCAATCAACACCTTGAACCCGTGGGAGAAGAGGGACAATTTGATGACACCAAGGAAGGTGTGACAGGTGAACCGCCCTCGCTGCCACCGTGTGAGCAGTCGCTGCCACCATCTCCCTCCCCGACACCATCACCACCACCACAATCTGGCCAGGTAACGCAGATGGTATGGCGTATTCTGTCTGAACACCAAACCTCCAGAGAAGACACTCTGGGTACTGTGCTGGAACCACCAGAAGTGCCTGAGTGTCCGCGGAACACAGGTGTGAATGACGCGGACTTGCCAACCGCTGCTGGCCCAAGGAATCCGCCGAAAACCCCGTGTTCCCCCGATTGCCAAGGCCAGGTGGAACTCTCTTCCCCTGCTTATATTCCGTTGCCCCAAAACATTGGTCAGGGCACTCTCATCAAATGTTTGTTTGCACCGGATGTGCAGCCGAAGCGGGTAGACCACTTACTGCCCCAATCGCCAGGAATTCAAGACCCCAGTCTCCCTTACCCTGTAGGACAGCTGGACCCCCGCCTCAGAACGACTGCAGCCCCAAGGATGGTGTGCCCTTCGTCAGTGCCGAACCTGTCCACAATGGCTCGCAATGCCTCTGGACCGTTGCCAACACTGTCGTTGTTGCCTTCGACATATGTTTGCCTGATGACAATGGATGTTGACATTCCATCATCACCTTCGTTGGAGCGTACGCCCATCCAAGCTGCACTGGACAAGGTGTCTTTGCCTAAAAGGAAAACCTCCTTCCCACTGGAGCAGCCCATCCCAGACAATCTTGCCTTGCCAAAGCCGTATTCGATGCCCGTTCCTTTGCCCAGGATGTCTCCTGTGACTCCAGTTGCTGATGCAGTACCGGTAGTGCCTGTGCCATCACCAGTGGATTCAGAAGGCTCATTGCAACTGAACTCTATCCCTGTTGCTGAGCTGATGAATGCCCACCTGCCTGAGGATGCATCGCTGATGCCCATCATCCTCAGCGGGCCTGGTCTTCACGGACCAGGGGCAGTGATGAAACTTCTGGTGAGCGCTCCCAAGACGCTGCGACATCAATACGGCTGGTCCCAGAACCAGTGACACCGTGCCGCCCACACCAGGGCCCGTGAACAGTTAGTGCAGGAACTGGAAGAAGCTGCCAACAACCGCTATTATGACTGGTTGGAAACCAAAGAGGAAGCACCAGATGCTGAGGTTGCGAACATTCTTGCCGGTGTTTTGACGGAACAAGCCCCTCAAGACGACCCCGCTGTATGGTCTCCTCTGAGCCTTTCATCCCCCTCTCACTTGTATCAGTCCCCTCTTTCACCTGCGGATGAAGAGATTAATAAATATGATGTCGAAAGCGAGTGGATGGACTCGGAATCCGAAAATGAAACGGGTCAGAGTCCATCCCCCTTTGTTTCGTCTCCTTCCGCATTTCGACCAGTGGCACGACCACAAGTGATGTACGTGACTGGGCCGGCAACTTCAAACCCTTCGTCCCCTTTGTCTCATGTAGAGGGCCAACCATCATGTGATGGACAGGTCCCCCACGCTCTCCTTGGCAAACACGTTGAGGGCCACTCGCACTGTGATGCAGAGCAGGACCTCTGTGATCACCCCCATCCGCAGAAGTACGCGAGGTCTGTTGCCCCATTGGTAGCTACATTCGAGTTCACAGATGTTCGTAGTCATGAACCTCACGTGTTTGATCATACACCTACGCCAGCGCGATTGCAATGTGCGAATCCAATTTCACGTAATGAACGTGTACCACGACAACCACAGCCGGTAACCCCTTTTCGCTCCGAGGCATGTGCCCCAGACTCGCGAGGTTATGCAAATGTGGTGCGTAAACCTTCCATCTCTGTACCCATTACACCCAGTACCTCAGTAGCCCCCACATGGGTCTGGGAGCCCGCCGGCAAGCCAAAAATACTGGCCCTTATGTCCCTCACCCTTGAAAAGCCAACACGAAATACCCAATTCGGAAACAGAAGCACCCAAGAAAATTACATGTGTCTGCTTCAAAATGCGCGGGAGCAGGGTTGACCCCATCACGAGGATCACCGCAATATTCTGGCGGGCATTCACGGCGCCCCTTTAAATTGTCCAACTCGCCAAATATCTTGGAAGGACCTCCACGCAAATTCCAGACCAACTTCCGTGACCACTCACTACCACCCCAGTTGATGTGTAAAGCCACTCGAGGGAGGCCATTTCCCCAGAAAATTTAGGCCTTGACCAAGGGGGTATCATCAAGCCTGTGGGTTGCATGTAGGATGCGTGAAAGGTGTTGCTTCGAAGGGCCCCTTTTTGTCACGTTACATATTCCCTTCAAACCCCTTTCCATGGGAGGAATTGTATGCGGTAAGAGCCGCCAAAGTGTTCCCGGTCATTCCTGCCATTTTCCGTGTGTACCGATCCATCGCAGTTGGTTGCGAGCTTTCTCTTGCACCCTGAATCAAGAATGTATACAATGGAGCGTTGCGTGCTGAACACCCGCACTAGCACTCGAGACGTGGCTGAGACACATCTCAGCCCACGAACAGAAGGTCTGCGAGGTCCGCTCCGCTCCGCTGAGCATGGTAGCAGGGCCCCGGACTTCTGGTGCAAGCCCATTGCCCCTTTTGTATTCTCTGGACAGCCCCAAGGTTTGCTCACTAACATGGAATAAAGAGATAACATGCCTCCAGGTAAGGAGTTGATCTGCTTTATGACTGTCTATGCGGCAAAGGATGTGGGAGGACGAGGAATGCAGAAGGTGGGCAGTGAAACGAAATACCGCCTGGATCTGACACGCCTGCATGGTGTGGAGAACTTTTGGCTCTCCCCAGTTCGCTAGCTGGAAAGATAATGGTGTGTGTGTGGGATCACATCAGACCACCCCAACCCAGTAAGGCGAGATGCTGCGGGAAGGATTAGCGCCCATCAGGATCCGCTGAAAAAGGGTATTGGTGTTGGGTGTGGGAATGGTTCCCTCAGGTTCTGTATCCATTATGGAGAGTATGATCCAAACCACGAGAGCCCCTCTCTCAGGTGTACGGTCCACACTGTACTGTGCATGACCAGTAGGTACTCACATTGTAAGAGGATTCATTCCGTCGAGGCAGATGCTCCTGCGATGTACATAGCCAGGGCCGTTCCACCCCGCTAGGGAAAGGAACGACCCTGTATTGATGTGCATTTCCCTCCGTCACCCCTTCATATAAAAATGATGTAATGACGCTAGCATCAGAACTTGGACAGAAGTATGCCACTCGAAATTATCCTAGTGAAGGCACCCCAATTTGCAAGTAGCACGGCCCTAGCATAAAACCTTGCACATGGGGTACCAAGACAGAGAAAACAATGCAGTCTGCAGCTGTGGTGGTGGCAGCAGTAGTCAACCATGAGCTGCCCAAGCAGGTGTGGACGTAGCTTTGGTCTTCCATCCTCTGAATAGAGTCAGGATGAACTGGCTGCAAAGCATGATCTCGAGAGAGAAAATGTTGATGGCACCGTGAACAGCAGAAAACTCTGAACTTCTCATGCACAGACGGCCAGTGTCCTTGAGGTGATGTGAAACTTGCCAAGCACACAGAGGGTCCAAGGACCGACTCCCACCCACTGGTATCCCTTCCACCATTATTGCGCCCAAACAGAGGGACACAGGTATGTAAGGATCTGTGATTTCAAGTCTTTGTGCTGACAGACGCACAAGTCTCATCTGAGGTCCTCTCCTCCTGGATTCATTGTGGTCCGCCACGATCCCCGACCTCTGGTAATGGGGCCTGTCACGCATCTAGTGACAGAGGAGGCGACACGACGGAGCGCACCACTCCGCAGCACAAGCACAGCGCCGCGGAATGTCAAGAGCAAAAAAAACGTATTGCTGTGCCCAGGTGGTGAATATTGGACTGGATGAGTCGCAAAAGGGCAACAATGCTGCCAATGTTTGGACATGCGTCGATTTGCTAGGGTTGGAAAGAAAACTCCAGCACACAGTTGACCAGCGAGAAACAACCTTGCCAATCTGTGCCCCTATTGCGTGTGTTTCATCGATTTCAGCAGAAGAACTGAGCCATGCAGTGCGGAAACAGGAATGTGGCGCACAAAGGAAGCATAACACATGTCAAATTAAAATTTTCAACTTGTAACGAAAAACGTTTGGCTGTCAGCTACCAGTTCTGCACCGTGCGTGAGTGTGTTGCCTCGGGTTTTGTTCGCCGAAGTCCCAAATCCCGCGGCAGTCGGAGCCCGAGAAATCAAGGCTTTCACATTTCCCTAATGGTGTTGCAGCACCGAAGTAATTCGACAGATAGTGTAATCAGAGGACCGCTTTGTTCGGGCTGCGTGAACGGGAAGCGCTTATGAAGTGGCTTCTGCGCCGGAGAGTGCTGCTTCATGATGGCATTTCGTCGCACTGAAGTGAACTGACGGCGCGTCGTTCTTTGCACACATTTTAACAGTTTTTCCCCTCATTTCGCACTGCAAACAGTTCTCAACTTTCATGTTCAGGTTCACAGATTCAAACGTGCGTCGGTGTCTCCGGACAAATTTTTGAGACGAATTTTCTGCTGACGATTTCCTCCTTGATTGAAAGGAAACAACTGATGTCATTTTGATCATTCGTTTTTATTCAACAAGCAGAGAACGAAAACGGATTATGAAGAAGGTTTGGTTCAGCATTTCACTCTGCGCCCAGTGTGAACTTGGCTTCAGGCTGCGAGCTTTGTGTGAGGCGACGGCACCACAAAGCCAGTTAAAAACTGCCCGTGCAATTTCCTCTGCTGCTGCAGGTGGCCAAAGGAAAGAAAGACTCAGTGTAATCACTTTTTCAATTTCCACAAAATAGCAGAACAGGTTTGAGGATATGAAAGGAACAAGACTGACACGAGTGTCTCTGCATTCTTCACCCAGTCAACACTTTGGTCAGATGGTACTTCAAATAGGACATTCGAAGAGGCCAGGGGGCTTGCAGCCTCTCATAAACTCACAGCAGCCAGAAGCAATACATTGGACAAAGGTTCAACAGCGAAATGACGGCAAAATGGTGAACAGGTGGGAACAATGACTTTCACGACGTAAGACTATTCACGATGTTGCATTCAGCATAAATTTCACATTGCCCGTCCGTCTGCTGTGTTGTGACAACGGTGCACATGAGAACAGAGGAACTGTGGTTGGAATTTATCTGAGTGTGCTGGAAGTCACTGGAACTGTGGGTGGTTTATTTCACACTCGGAAGTCTTTCGGCTTGTGAACCCAGTTTTGGGGTCTTCACTCGTGAAGCCAAGGACCTCTGGTTCGTCTGTTTGTTGTCGACAACTTTCCGGGCGTGCGTCAGGCAACTGCGGGTGCGATGTCTCCTGTGAGCCCCCTTCTCGCACCCCGTTCACGCACCCCTTCGCATGCCCTTGTGTGCCCATTTGGCATTGATGTAACAGGTTGGGATGGAATATTTATGGGACATGTCACACACGAATTTTTGAAAAATTTTCATGGTTTCAACCACATGGTGCTCTTGCCTTGAAGGGGCACCGTACAAGAACACGTTTTGGAACGCTTTGATTCAGTTTCTGTTCACACACTGGATTGTAACTGGTAAGAACTGGCTAGTTTTGAAATGTCCACTGCGCAAATTTTATTGTGAAGTTCCCCCAAATGAACCTCAGCTTTTGTTGTCTCTATTTGGCAGCGATTTGAATGGTTATAGAGCAAGCATACGCGACATTTGTGCTGCAGACCAGCATTTCCAGATTCACAGTCTGTTCGTCGCTGCACCAGACTTGCATCTATGGCACTCTGCTTGTGAACTTTCTCATTCCTGTCTGCCAAGACACTTGAAAGTTTCAAGACATCGACTTGGAAAAAGGAAACTTGCTGAAGCAGCTTAGCGAAGGAACACTTTCACCACAATCCGCTCTCGCTGCTGCTAAATTTTTGTCACTTCATGTAACAGAGGAACCGAGACTCCGACAAAAGTGTTCTCATATTCGTCGTCAAGTGAATTGCCATTCGAGGGTCTGTAGAAATATTCGTATCTCTTCACGTCTGAGGAGGAAGGAATCTTCGCGTAGCTCAGTCTCTTCTTCCTCCTCAGCACACAGAACACCCCGAGGATGAGAACTGTGACGAAGATGGCAATTCCAGCGGTGGCGAATCCGGCCTCCATGTCGCCGTCTCTGAACATATTGAGAATCACATTCCCGGGGTTTCTATCTCCTCTGTGGTTGTTGTCAGTCAGATTCTCCTGCACAAAGTTTGGGTGATTTATCATGATCCCTGGACCGGTGGTTGGGGCCGGACTTGTCTGGCCTCTGTGCCCGTGCAGTAACTGGGCAATATTAAACGGTGGGATCCTGGCCTCGAGTCCGGTTACAGCGGTCGCCGCGGCTCTCGAGCCCAAATCCATTCTGGCTGATGATACATGGAAGTCCCGTATCTTTTCCACCGCTGCATTAGTAGAAGTAATGACTTCCATTGGACTCGTTTTTTCCACTGCTATTGACGTGGTCGTTTCGTTGAATGAGGTCGTGGATTCCATTCTTTCTGTGCGTAAATCTGCAAAAAGAAGAAAACTTACAAAACTCTTCCACGGAACTGTCGATATGACTGCTGGTTTGCCCCAAAAGAATTTATTTGCGTTCACTGCCTTGCCTCCCAGAATTTGTGAAATTTGAGCTGCATAGAAAGATGAACTCAAAGTTTGTTTGTGGGCCATGGAAGCGACACGTTGTTGATTGACAATTTCGATTGAGGTGTTCGAGTCTGCACTGTTTGTTGTGGACGAGTAGTGTGCAGACTGGAGAGTCTAGAGAAGAACAACTGAAGAAAGCACGACTGTGAACAGCAGATTTCTGTTTGAGCAATGGACGGAAGTGGACCTCATCCATGGCAGCGCCCTGCAAACATTGAATTATCAGCAGCGCGCAAAAGAATGGACTCTGCAAAAACCTGGGGGGATGATAAACATTGACCCCTTGCAGTGAATGAAGACTTGTTCACAGACCACATGACAGGACAAAATGACCAAAGGGATGCACTTGGGTTCACGCTGTTGAATCTGATTCCGGTTTTCTCTCACTCGGCCCCAGCTAATTCGAGCTCGGCTGATTCGACATCAGGGCTTGTGCTGACAAGGACCTCAACCTGGGCGAATTCAATCTCCAGGTTGTTCATTATCCCGACCATTTTCATCCAGTTTTCCACGCGTACAAATCGTTTCTTCTCTGCCATGGAGGCTGTTTTGGATCATGAATGTTTTGGCTGAGGTTCCAGTGCATTTCACGACTGCCTCGTCGGTTTCAGCATGCACTGCGTGATTTTCTCAATCCCTGTGTGCCTTTTGTGCAGTGTTTTTTGTCTCGCAAATTTCTCAACCGTAACCTCAGTTTACGCTTTTTCAAGTTTTGTCAATAGTCTTGCCACGACACATTCACACAGAAAAATGTGCACTGCGTTGGTGAATTCTTGACTGCTCTCGTCACATACGAGTACGAACCCTGGCTCAATTGGCTTTGTTCAAAGCAAAAGCCAAGTCATGTGCAAGTTCGTTGATGTCACCAGTAATCGCAGTCATTCTTCCAAAAACCCAATGTTAGAACTTTTGAATTCCATATCCCTTGTTGAACAATTTCTTGGCTCTCTTGACTGGAAATTCGGAAAGTAGATTTCGAAGTGAGGTTCAGTGTTTGTACTCGTACACTTGGTTTTCGAGTTGGCGTGTCTGGTGAATCAAATGTGTGAATCAAAAGCTTTCATTATTACCCTTGTTGTTTTCTGCTGTTTCGTCTTGGAACTGGCGCAGTGGTTGGAAATGAAAGGCAAATTTTGTCAATATATTCCAAGCATGCCCACTCCAACTTCCAAGTCCATGCAGATTGTCTGTGTCAAGTATCTCAGTTCCTCAAAATTGGACAAAACATGAACTGATTTCAGCCACGCGTCTTTTCCGGAAGCCGAGGAGACGATCTGAACGCTGATCAGAGTCGGTGTACTTTACCACAAAAGAGCCTTACCTTCGCACAAAAGCGCAATTTTTCCACAATTATTCTTGCCACATCCGTGCCATTGCTTACGATTATGTGTCAATTGGCGTTGTTGTAGCTTCCTTTCCTGCGCCTATCTGATGTTTGAACAGCTTTGGCTCAGCCCCGTGAAAGTGGCTCATCTCCGTTCGGCGGAAGCTTCTCCCCACTTCTCTCCACACATCCACACACGCCGCTGTGTCCCTGGATTTGGTTGGCTCTGCATGTACAAAGCGGGATGTGGGTTTCGTGCACTGGAGCCAATCAAGCACCATTTTCTTCATGCAGTCATGGAACGTGGATGCGGATAGAAGGTTGAACCTCAATAATCGGAGCTGGGCAACCATGGAAGAAAATCCAACGTTCTTCCTTGTGCATGGTCAGATGTGAAAATTTGCAGCCACACAACATCCAAAGCTTCCCTTTGCCCCCTCTCCGCCAAAAAGTTTCACTCTGCTGGTATCAGGTGACAAACTGAATGACTTTTTCCGACCAATCGCGACAGGCAGTGAAGATCACAGGATTCCTGCCACTCATACCACATTTTGTTCTGAAAACCCAAACGTTTCCTTTGAGCTGACAACGCACAGAAAAAAACATTTCGTTTACACTTTGTTTCTTTCCATTTGTCGAAAACCTTGAAACCCGTTCTCAGGGCGCACTGAGCAAGGTTCATTCAGCAAATCGTACAGCTGCAGTCTTCAATGCGTGAGTCCGAGCACACCCAGATGTGTCCACAATTGACGCGCTGGTTGCGGAATCACGTTGACGCAGCTGATCAGCTGAGCGCTGTTTGCTCACGACCTGTAATCGCCGCTTCATCCGTCATCCCTCGGGCCGCGCCGACACTGCTCGACTTCCGCGAGTAATGAAGGGTACATCCGTGAGATTGGACGTGGCTTCCCGCCATCTCCAGGTCAAGTACGAGGATCGTCAATTAAATTTTAGTTTCTTGATCGACACAGAGGTGCAGTTCGATTGCGATTGAATTGGCTTTAATAATTGCAAATAAAAGGTAACAATGAACATTCTGAGCATGCCAAAAATGTCCAAACATGACAACAAAATGTGGAAAAGTCCATAAGAATGCCATGGTTGTCTCTGATGCCGCTGGCATCACACATGCAGTTCAGTCCTGCTCAGCTTCAGATTCTGAGTCCTCCATCTCCACAGTTTCATAGTGGACACCCAGGTCATCCCCTTCGAAGTAGTCTCTGTCCTTCAGAACACACTTTTTCCACCAGACAGGGAGGTCCATCATGGCTTTAAGGAACAACTGTGGATCCATTTGGTGGAGCACTCTGCGGACTTCTGCTTGAAGGGTTTCCAAGTTTGGGAAGTGCCTCCCTCTCAGCTGCTTCTTCATGTGGGGAAAAAGGAAGTAGTCCACCAGTGCCAGGTTGGGGGAATAAGGTGGGTGGGGCACCATTTCAATGTCTGACTCCCCAATGAATGCCAAGGTGGGCGTGGACATGTGTGGGGTGGCATTGTCATGCTGGAGAAGGAATTGGCGCCCCACCCACTTCTGTGGTCATTTCTTCCTCAGCCTTTCTTTCAGTGTCTTGAGTACCAGGCAATATTGATCAGTGTCCACAGTTTCACCTTGCGGAAGGAAGTGAGTCAGAATGACACCATCTGCATCGAAGAAAGCTGTCAACATGGTCTTTTTGACACTCCTGCTCCTGAGAGCCTTCTTAGGCCATAGATCCCCTTTGGCAATCCATTGGCAGGACTCATGTTTAGACTCCGGATCATAGAGAGGAACCCATGACTCGTCCCCACTGACAATCTTGTCCAACATGCTTGGATCCCTTTCAAAAGAAGCAAGGTTCAACTCACAGAACTCCTTCCTGGTCTTCTTCATTTGATCAGTGAGTACATGTGGAACAAATTTGGCACTGATCTTGGTGAAGGAAAGATCTTTGCACAGCATCTGGTGAACAGTTGTCCTGTTGATTCCACTCTTGTCCAAGAGGGTCCTCACACTGTTTCTCCTGTTCTGGTTCACCAAATCATGCATCTTCTGGATCGCAGCGGGAGTTCTCACACTTCTGGGTCATCCAGGGCATGCCCTGTCTTGAGTGTTGGTTTCCCCTCCTCGGATTCTGCGATGCCAGTATCGGACAGTGTTCTTTGACATCCCATCTTGACTGTACATGTCTTGGAGAGCCTTCCAACTCTGGATTGGGGTGTGGCCAGAGGTGACCAAAAACTTGAGGTTATTTCACTGCTCCTCATAACGACGCATGCCTTTCCTCTGTGCCATGGCAAGGTTAGTGCAACACAACCAAAAACAGAACAAGAAAGTCAATAAAAATTCCATTCCAAAACCAAATTTACTCGATGCAACACAAGGCAGATGGCTGGCATCAGCATCGGCTCGACACTGACCCATTTCAAGGATCGAGGATAGTCGCACTGTTCACCTTTGATGGTCAAGATCACTTTCCAAAGAAGGACATGAGCCTTCTGTACACATCCAAAAATTTGCACATTTCTCTGTCAAAAAGCACCCCCAAAATCGAGCAAGAAACTAAAATTTAATTGACGATCCTCGTAACACTCGCTCATATCTCTCGTGACACGTAGATATTCCAAGTTTGACCAGAAAATGAAACTTGGCAAAATTGTTTGCTTGTGCCCACAAAAGGCGTCTTCAACGTACACTTTCCCTTTTGGTGTCCACCAATTTTCGACAAAACAAGGGAACATACAGTACTGACACTGATATATCAATGTAATCTCAGTAACCCAGCAGACCAATTTGTGCAAAACAAGGAACAACATGTGGTTCAATGAAAGAATTGTCGACGACGTCTACTCACACTTACCAGCCTGCTCTCTGACTCCGTGTGCGAAGCCTTCAGAAATTCCCGACTTGTTCAGCGAGCCACCACGGCCGTGGGTCCGTGGATGCAACAAAGGCCTCAGATTTCAGTGCGCGCTGCCGTATCTAAAGTCGCAGTGATTGGCTCGGGGAGCTGCGGAGGCAACCAGGCAATCAATGTCGCTCTTCTTGGGCCCAGGAGGCAGCGGCTTGAAAAGTTTCTTTCAAGGAGATCGTCAAGCCTATTCAAACTTACGGTACTCAAACTGGATCAGTGGTTGGATTGCGAAGACCACCACGCTGTGTTGCAAACGCAAACCAATTTGATAACCAGTCAAGATTCTCTGCGGTAGTTGAATCTGGAAGACACGGTTCTTCACAAGGCTTTCATGAAAGTAAAGCCACACACTACAACCTTGGGACCAACTCAGGAGCCCACATCACAAACAAGGTGTGACCATCTGACCAGCCACATGTTCTTCCCTGCGTTCCTTGACAGATAACATTCTCTCGCCTTGCAAATTGGATAATCGATGGGAAGTAAGATGCTTCCAGGATGGAGACCGTTCTCATTTGTACTCACGCCAATCTGCATGAGCGGAGAGTGTTTGAAGCCTCTGGATATTACCCAGATGGAGGCAACTCCGCGTAATGAGATAAGGAGGGGACGACCGCAAGGCGGACGGAGGAAACAGCCTGCAGTGCAGCCTGAGGTCCAAACCCGGGGACCCCAGCACCTGTGAGCCCCGTCCGTTGGGTTTCAGGAAAGTAAGAGCGATGGTGAACTCCAAGGGACTCACGAGATTTGAACGTCTCACAGAGACTGAATGATGCATCCTACACCTGCAGGGTGTTGCCGATCCGGAGCTGAACATTCCTCTCAAGTTTGAGTTCTTGTATGGAAATCACGGCTCAGACTCACGCAACAGGGCGTCTCACTGAGCGCTGCATGTACATCAAGCTTTGTTCCCAGCAACCTTTCACACAAAAATTGGCTATGAAAAATGCATGGTTCAGCAGCACGTAGATCCTGGATGCGACAGTCCAGCAATCAATTTTAATATCAGACACCAACAAGATCACCTCTGTGGGTCAAGTTTCGTTGAGCGACAACGCGCGCCCTTTGAGTACGCCGCGAAGAGTCCTTAGCCGACTGAAACAAAAAGAATCAGATCAGACCAGACTCCACAAAGTCATAAAACACCAACAATGGAGCTTAAAGTCTCGATCCTTTTTGCCCTAAATGTCAGCGTTGCTCGGTTGCTACCAACTTCAATGCTTTGGCGCTCACATTTGGAAGCTTGGGGCGGATTCCCGATACTCTCAGGCTGAGTGCAGAACAGCCGAGTTTTATCACACGTTAATCTGATATTTGTATGCGCAGTGCGCTCCTAGGTCTGAGATAACGTATGGAAAAAGTGGCCCAGTGGACACCGGAGACATCCAGTTTCATTCGTGAATGACATTCACCGAGACAGACCGGATTTATGTGTCGCTGCTTCAGCATCGCGTGTAAACTGAATGCGAGTCGCTTTGTGTTCGGTGCAACCATGACCGTCTTTCCGTCCAGCTTCCATTTCCAGCAGAAAAGGTTTCACTGCACATCACTGAGGCTACATGGTTCAGGTCGTCACATTTCTTACTCGTGGCAACATAGCAAGAAGTCCAAAGCCTTTTCTCTTCGAACTCCCATTCCACAAGAGGCACAACAATCAGAAAAAGTAACCAGAAGAATTGTGCAAAAAGCGATAGTTGATTGGGCTGGAACATGTTGAGTTGATGCTGAAGTAAACCGCATGTGAATTTCACATCGATCATTGCTCTTCAAACACTGACCCCGCATTCGCGAAAGCAATTTTAACAAAATTAACAGTGTTCCTTTTGAGCACGAAATTCCTTCGGGTTTCGAGTGTTTCAAGTGGACTCGAATCAGACATTGAATCTGACAGGGAGGACGAGTGATGGGCCGCCACGAGCCAGTCGGATGTCGAAGTCGTGAGTGATGATCCAGCTCAACACTGACGGAGCGAACATTTGGTTCACCTGCGGAATTTTGTGCAGGGAGTTGAGATTGTGGAATGCGGGAGCCTGAGTGTGGAAAAGTTCGACAATTGATAATTTCAGTCCAAGTTGTCTTCGTATCCATCGGACTGAGCTCGTGATGCTGTTTCACAACTTGGACTTGTGACAGTCGAACTTTCAGATGAAAGGTGAGACTCAGAATTGCAGAACCACAAAGTTGAAGAGTGGAGCAAGAACTCTTCCACACAATCCGAATGTTTCAGCTCCACTTGCGTTTCTGAAACAATTCTCTGTTGGACACATGCAGCTGCATTAGATCTGGCCCAATCCTTACAGCAGAGGGCTGAGATGTTTTTGCCAAGGCACAACCCACAACCAACGGAGGGTCTTACATACATGCAGACTCTGCTGGCGGAGTCACATTCCTCTTCTCAGTGCACAGCTTGTAGCTTTTGTAGCCAACTCTTTCTCCCAGGTGCCGAAACAATCCTGGTTGATTTCACCACCACAACGCAAATGATTTGATGGCCTTTTCTCAGACAAACAACAGGGAGATAGACGGGCATTGTGGCAAAGGCCTCGCCAGTGCACTGGGTCCCACAACACAAATTTCAGGTTTTGGGCGGACGCACATCTGTTCGGCCTGAGAACTTCCCGACGTCGGGCAAGGCTCGGGATGTTCCCGTTGCATTGTTCCCTGTGGAAGAGCGCACTTCTGATCGGGATGTTCCAGCCTGATCAGGTGTGCGTCCGCCCTCAAAACAGAGCTTCTGATCGCCTTGTTTTTTTCTGTTGGAATTTCAGGGAATGCAAATGAGACATATCCTTTTTCTGGTACTGAAAATTGCTTTCCGTTGCATTCATTGTCAGTCGCAACAGACAACGCAATGAAATTTGTCAAAAATAACAAAGCTTGCTTTCAACATGGCGAGCTTGCGTGACGAGAAGGGTGGCGTGCAGCAACTTATCGTCTTGCGGCGTCTTGCGGCCCTGAAGGAGGCTCGTCATCACCACAGCGCCAGCACGAAACGTTGCCTCGGGTCCACCGAAGCAGGAACCTCTATGCCTCTTGCAAATTTTCTTGCAGGTGGCCAAAAAAGCTGCAAGCCTCTGGCCCACACTGGGCGTACCTGACCTGACGAAAAACGCAACAATCTTGTTGCGAGGTCACATTTATAGGACAGATGACAAGTGTCAGGTCAACAAACCAAACCTTGCCTTTTGAACCAGAAAACGTTCTCAATTTAGACGAAACAAGTTTCGCGTGACAGGCAGACCAACTTTGTTGATCAGATAGTCCGCACTCTGAAGGTCACCGGACGTCTTGTGAGTGCACGTGTGTTTGTGTTTTGTGCGGTGGTGTCAGCCCAGAAGCAGAATGTGTCAACCAGTGCGCTTGACGCGAGGGCAGGTTACAGATCTTGCTGTGGAACTGTCCACTTGGAACCCAGTGCCGTACTCCCTGGAGTACGTGGCAAAGCACGAGCTGCAGTGTGACACAGGAATGGCTTTCTTCGTGGATACATGGCCAGGGTGTAACGCGGCTGCGGCAATGGCGACCTCCACCTGCAAACTTCAATTTCTTCAATCAGCACTTTACATAGACGCGAAAGATCCTGATATTTTTCGCGAGTTTTTCAGCAAAATTCCTGTAGACTGGTCGAAAGAGTTTTTCTTTGCGGCTGTGCACCAAAAACATTACGAGGCGTGCAGACAGGTCAGCAGCCGGTTCGGAAGCGTTGGGGGAGAGATTCCTGAACTCACCATGGTGCAAGTGAGGCAGAACGCTGTTCCAGATGTTCCAGTGCCAGATGGCTACACCGTTGACCAGCTGCACCCCGACGAGGCCGGGAAAGCGATGCAGCAATGGAAATTCACCGGCAACTTCAGTCAGGAGGCAGTGCAGCAGCGAGTGGAGCATTGTATCCAGTTCCACCCCAGCGTGGCCATCCGAGACCAACGCGGTTGTCTTGTAGCGTACGAAATGATGTCGCCACACGGGACCATGGCTATGCTGCACGTAAACCCAGCCTGCAGGGGCAAAGGGCTCGGCATCCTCACTGTGGCAGAGTTGTGTAAGAAGTTGCAAGGAGAAGGCTTGAGGAAATACTGTCACGTGGATGCTGAGAACACTGCGTCCATCAAAGTGAACAAGAAGTGCGGGTTCATCGTCGAGGACGGTGCTGAGATAGTGTGGATCTTCTTCAAACCCTCGTGACTCCTCTTTACACAGACCTTGGTTGCAGCAGACACAAAGACGAATCAGACGTGCTCGCACTTGGAATTTTCTATGGGCGGAATGTGCACTCGCTTCTTGTTTGTTCTTGGCAGAAAAAGAAAACAAATGAGTTCCAAATGCTTGTTTGGTTGCGACTATAAATTTCTGGACTGACTCTTGTGACCCTGGTTGTATCAAATTCAAAAAGTTTTGGAAGAATTGTCAAACCATTCAAATTAAACTCGTGTCAATGGATCAAAGGTCCGAATGACCTGTTCAAAGAGTTCAAATCAGGCGCACCAAGTGCAACATTCGTTTTGTGCACGGCTAAACGAGACATTCTTGGTGTAAAGATGCTTCTGTTTCATCAGGAAATGTGCTTCTGTCAGCGTGTAATTCTTCGGTTGAGATTTGTCCTGTGGTTCCGAGTTCCGTCACACTCGGAGAGTCTTCGTTCCGGAGCGTTTCGTACTTCCTGCAGCACCAAGTACGAGCTCATTACAAAAAGTACACGGTCAAAGATTTTGTCTTTTGTAAGGCCATCGGAAGCGCTCATTGTTGTTTTCGTCAAAAACTGAGAATGTGAGTCGGCTTGCATTGTGACTTTTGCAAACAATCGGTTTCTCACCCTTCGTGCAAAAATTACCTGCACATATTGAAATCAACAACTGCAAGAGTAATTTTACGTTTGTGCACTCTCAATCGTTCGAATAGTCTTGCTCACCCAAAGCCCCTCTGTATCGTTATGACGAAACAAACCAGCAGCACAGCAATCAGTGCAGGTGCCACCCAGTATGCTACCACCAACAGAATTTCCTTCTCTGCAACAAAACTCACAGGGACAACAGTGTTCAATTGGCAGAGATCCTTTCAGTTTGTTCGGACAACTTTGCTTTCCAGTTTTTACGAAGACTTACCTCTGGTGGTGTTGCTGTTACTCGCATCTACAGTGGTTATGAACTCCAGGGACAGCTCTCTTGTGTTGCCGGGAGGGGTGCCTGTTTCCAGCTGCACTTCTGAGGATCCTTTCAGACATTTCTCAGTGTTATCGACGGGAGTGCATGACAAGTGTCTGCAACTGGAACACCTGTTCACACCTGGGTTCCCGGATGGCAGGCATCTGTCATCTGAAGTTGAAAGAGTGAACTACAACAAGCTATTTTGTTGTTTTGTACCAGTGTACGAAACACAGTCAGGCTGAGGTGACACGCGCGGGGCAAAGCCACCTGGTCCGGCTATTTGTGAGCAATGGACCCACAACCAGACCCGCAACTAGCCCCATGACTTGGTGATGCTGATCTGTCCCGCAGCAAATCTGTTCAGTGGAACACACACAGCAGGGCTTGTAGCAACCTGCAGGACCAATGAAACAGTTTTACTCACTGGATTCTGGTACTTCTCTTCACTTCTGGGGTCTTCCCCAAAATTATTCCAGTAAACAGAGCACATCAATTTCAAATCTGCTCTTGCTGAACAGACAAGTTCATGTGTTTACTTCTCTGCATGAACAAAATGTTCATCAGTTCTCTGCATGATACAACTCTCACTGAACAGATTACTGAACAGATTACCATAAAATCCTGTGAATTGGACCCCTTTGTTTTAAAGACCACCCCATTTATTTCAGCTGCATGATCAGTACAAAGCCATTTTTGACATTTTCTGGAAAGTTATTTGCACATATAAATTTTAGCTTTTTTACAATCAAAACCCAAGAAATTACTTTCTAAAATTACTTTCTCCAAATAATTTTCCTATCCCAAGGTAATAATAGTATTCTAAAAGTTTTCCTCAAGCAAACCTTTTTTTATTTCTCTATTTTAACTCAGCTTTAATACTCCTTTGATGCATGCTACTCTCTTAAAATGCTTCACCCACTCATTTCTATTCTTGACTCTTAATTTTGATACCAAAAGTCAAATCCTCATGTACAAGACCACCCCCACTTTTCAGCATTAATTTTTGAGCATCAAAAGGGGGTCTTATACGCGGGATTTTGCGGTACCTTCTGTGTATTGTGAGTTGCTGATGTCATTTATTCATTGGTCAGAGAATTGACTGAGTGAACAAACCCACACATTTGAAATACACGGTCTGTTTCAAACTTACATTGTAGAAATTAGCCCGTACAGTGACTGAATGGAGTAACCCACTGTTCAGTTGGCCCCGCACCGCGGTGTGTGTCCTCAGCCTTACAGAGTTCTGGAGAAAATGAATTTTAGTTCTACCTTGACTTTGCCATTTCTTTTCCAACACCATCTGAGAAGTGCAGGACACCGAGAGGAAATGTTTCAACCAGCAGCTGTCCGTTTCATTGAACACACAACTTTTCCATTGGAGGCAAAATTTCTTGGACGAGTGCATCCAGAAAACCGAGCAGCAGCAAACAGTACTTTCCTGCAGCTGAAGAAGCACGGAAACATTCACTGGTTTCGTGTAGATGTCTTTTCCAAAAACGTCGCATGGTATCTCTGAAACTTGGACATGATTGTTCTGCAAATCAATTTGAACTGGACTCTTCTGCACATGATAAACAAAAGCAAATGAATTCGATCGTATATATGAGATCGCATTTGCTTCCAAATTCAGGAATTCAAGATTGTTCAGTCCTTGGAACAATCCTGACTTGAGTTCAGTTATCAGGTTTCCCTGCAAATTGAGGGAACTTAAATGCTTCAAATTTGCAAAAGAGTCTTGCTCAATGGCTGATATATCATTGAACTGCAGGTCCAGGTGCCTGAGATGCTGCAGTGCACAAAAGACAGTCGCAGTTATGCTGGTCAGGTTGTTTGTGCTCAGATCTAACTCCAGTAGAGATATCATGTCAACAAATGCAGAGTTTCCAATTTGGTCTATTTCGTTGTGTGAAAGGTTGAGTCTTTCTACAGAGAACAAGCCCTTTAACATCTGTCTTGTGATATTCTCAAGCTTATTTTCTGCCAGATTCAAACACAGCAATCTCTCCAGTTGGAAAAAACTCTGTGCATCAATTGCTGAAATACAATTACTACTCAAATCAAGCACTTCCAGGTTTGCACAATCTTCAAATGAATTTCTGCGAATGTCACAGATTTCATTTTTGTTCAAATAGAATTTCTCCACCACAGCACAATTTTCACAAATGCTCTGAGGAACAGCTGTCAAACATTTGTTGACCCAAACAATTTCTGTTGTGTTTGAATGCATGCCTCCCGTTTTTTCTGATTCATTTGTACTCGTGTTCGGCAGAATACATCCTGCATTCACGGACGCTTCACAGAAAAGCACAACAAATATCAGCCACCGAATGACTCGATCCACTTTGTCCTGAAGGAACATCCTGCATCTACATTCTGATGGAATCTGTCCACAAATGTCATGTCACGCAGCAGTGGTTCAAATTTGCAACTCCTGGGACGGAAAATAAGAGGCTTAAATTTCATGCAATTTTCTTCAGCCTGACATTTGCAGTTACCGTATCTGAGGTGGGAGTTCGCCAACACGAAACACAACAAAAATTAACGTGCGTGTTGATCTCGAGCAGAAATATTTACCAAGGAGAGAGATGCAAGAACGTGTGCGCAGCATTCCTGTCCGAACCTTCACACACGCGCTTTTTGGGTGATTTGAGGAGCTTGGTCCGATTTGTGAGCTTTTGGAAGAAGCCAGCAAAATCGGGGTGAGCAAAATCAAATCACCTATAGGCAGGGTCTTCCAAAAGTATGTGTACACCTGTTTCATGGTCAAATTGAGGATCAATTTTGGGCTCTTTTGGTTTGATTTGGGTTGGGGATAATGGGAAGGATTTCAGGAACTTTGAATTTTGGGGTTCTTCAGGTCAAAAAGTTCAAATTTAGAAATGTGGAAA
>JAAUXT010087292.1_pt1 | contig 43353 bp, 43 predicted proteins | sample 7278171 | NCBI WGS metagenome assembly JAAUXT01 (sample SAMN14350112, study PRJNA611818) | marine sediment metagenome | isolation source: surface marine sediment (1.8m) | place: French Polynesia: Moorea | collected 2018-08
ACAGCTTCAGACCCCGGTTATAAAACCACCTGTGATACTGTTTTCTGGGCTTCTTACCCAAGGGGCTCAGGTAAGTGAAATAAACCTATACTACAACCCACATATGTGAGGCTAGTTTATGCGACCTGGCCAACAGAGATGGGAGACCTGACTCCCTTCTCTGGGCGAAAGCTGTGACAAGGCTCTGCCAGCCGATGGCTTAGGAGCGTTGCAGATATGAGCACACCCATACATAACAGTGAATCCGAATCCAATTGTCATGGTTTGGCTTCAGATTCATGCAAATAAAACACCACTTCACCAATCTTCCTGTCAAATCTAAGCTAAGGTGACAATGGAACCAACTCAGAAGGCAGATTGGGTGAATCCAAACTGGGATTTCGGATTCTTGCTCAGATTCGGTAAATCGAACGCTGCTATAGTTTTCCTGGACAAAAAGTTCAAATTCAATTACATTGGATATGGGTTTTTGTTTTGTCCTGTATTTTGAAAGTGAGCTACATTTGGTCAAGGGTGTGGTTTTCAGGCCAGCTTAACATTGTGTTCTTCTGATGTCATTTTTCAGTGGTTAGGAGGATTGCTTACCTTGTCTTGTGTTTCTGTGTGATCACAACTTGTTTTCCAGCACAATTAAGCTCTCGTACCCAAAAGCCCCACTGAGTGACCCTTCCCCGTTGTGAAGCATTGGACAGGAGTGGTTGCGTGGTGGAGTCAGTTGTGTACGAACCACTGTCCAACGCCACTTCTCTTCGTGGTCATGCGGTGAAACAGTCAACCACAAGTATCACAGCACACCAAAGGAACAAACTTATCGGTACCTTGCTCACATGCACCCCTTTTCACACCAGAAAAAGTGAGTTTCGCACATGCAGCCTTTGGTCGACAACCACGCAGTGGACAGCAAGGAGACTGCGTGTGTTCGGGTGGAGACTTGCAGCCTGCAAGAACCGCACCACCTTTGACTTCAGGTTTGATCAAGTCGACCAGCTCACAAAGAACAGGTTGTTGTGTGGACCCGAAAGACAGTATTGTAGGACTGCCAATCACAGGCACAAAACACTCGTACAAAACCATGGAGGGAGACTTCCGGCACAGCAGAAACTCGGTCACAACTCAAATTTTTGTTGTCCCATTGTTACTTGGTGTGTAGCAGTGTGTTTTCTTTTTGTGTTTCGCGTGTCTTTTCTGCCCTGCGCGTACTCATGTCTCCATGTGCACATGTCTGTCACAACATGTACTTCCACACTTGTGTGTTGGGCAGTGTTTGGCTCACCATATACGAGGTTTGTCTGGCAAGTTTCCTTCTTTTTGAGATTGTGATGGAACAGGTGACCGTACGGACTTGCAAATTGCACCAAGCGACTCCGCTGGTCCTTCTCCATCTTTCTGTGATGGTTTCCATCACAGGAACATTTTTCCCACGGGTCAAAAAAGCTGTCAAAGGTGACCCTGTCATGACAGTCGGCAATCAAAACACACAGAAATCACACACCCTTCAAACCCAGCACATGTCATGTCTTGAGCAACGTTCTGGAGTGAAAATGGGGGTGAGATTGGGATGGACTCCTCTCCAGATCCATCACAACTTGAGAGCAGCTTATGGTGGTGGATCCCTGTCAATAACTCAGGTGAGGATGTGGGCAAAACGTTTCCAGGACCAGCCAAATCTGGGTGTGGGTGATGCAGCCAGAAGTGGTCGACCAAAGACTGTCCAAACTCCAGACAAAATCCAGGCTGTCATGGACAAGATCCAGGAGGACAGAAGAGTGACTGTCAGGAAAGTTGCACACCATTGTTCCATAAGTCCAGACACAGCTTGGAGGATCCTGAAGAGAGACAAGAACATGGTGAAACTTGCCCCTAAAATCATGTCTCATTGTCTCATGGAAGAACAAAAGGATTTCAGGAAACAGGTGTGTCAGAGGAACATTGATCTCATCCAGAATGACCCAGGACTCCTTCACAGGATAGTCACCATGGATAAAAGTTGGATTTTCAGCTATGACCCACACACAAAGCAGGCAGACATGGAGTGGACAACTCCAGAAGAGCCCCACCCAGTGAAGATGAGGAGATCCAGATCGCAATCCAAGACCATGTTGACTGTGTTTTTTGATGCTTCTGGAGTGATCTATTCAGAGTTCAAGGATGCAGGGACAGTGGACAGTGAGTGTTACATCCAAACCCTGAAAAGATTCCATGAGGCAATGTGCAAGAAGAGGAAGGACACCTGGGACAACTGGTCCTTTGTTCTCCTGCAGGACAATGCCCCAGCCTATGTTTCCAATCTCACACTGGATTACTTCCACAGAGTGCAGATGGACTTGTTCAGTCACCCTCCATACTCACCAGACCTCACCCCATGTGACTTTTGGCTGTTCCCAACCATGAAGAAACAGATCAGAGGGCACAGATTCCAGAATCTGGATGACCTGAGGACAGCAGTCCTCAGGATTCTGAGATCCACTCCATGCCAGGACTACCAGAGTGCCATGGACAGACTCCTGTTCCGGTACCAGAAATGTGTGGAAGCTGATGGAGATTACTTTGAAAGGAAAAGGAAAAAAAGGGGTTCCAGATGGAAATGGCAATTGAAAAGCCATTGCCGAACTGTGACAGAGGCTGCACAGTTAATCCAGAACAAGTCCAGAAGGATTTGAGACAGCTTGTAAAATTTTTGGTCAAATAAATTTCACATTGTCATTGACAAATACCGAGCATTTCACCTTCATACCCTCACAGTGAAGATCACCATCGCAAAAAGAAGGAAACTTCTCAGACAAACCTCGTATTTTGTGGATGTGACAACACAACTACATTTTGGCTTGAACCCCCAAGTTTAGCAGAGGAGCCTCTCCCTGCACTGTGAGTACTCAGAGCTTCAGCTTTAAAATGTGTGCATGGGCATCCAAGTACCTTGGCTGCTTTAGCAGCTTTGCACTCACACAATTTTGTTGCATTGCTTTGCTTGTTTTATGCAGTGGTGCCTGTACCCATTCTGTCCACGTGCGTCCCCCACACTTTGTCAGGGCAGATCCGCAGACTCTCGTTCCATCAGAAAAAGCTTGACCGACCGGGGCAGGGAGGGACTCTGGTTTCTCTCAAAATACATTCAAACTTTCGAGCCCGTCAATCAAGTCTGCGAATTGCTGTTTTCCTTTGCAAAACAAGTGAATTCCCAGAAAAAGTTTCCTCTTTTCTAACTTTTCGGTAATTTCTTTACCACCAGTATCTTTATTGTGACATTCTGATACCACAGAAATGACCTTCTTTGCCACAGAACATTTAGTTGACAGATATGCGAGAAGAGGAACAAGAAAACTGCAGTGTAAGTCGAGAGAAACATGATCTGTCAACTTACTCGGACGGGAGGAGCGTCCGGTGGGTCCAGCAGGTCCCGACCTGGCCGAAAGAGCCTTTCAGTGCAATTCCAAGACATTAATGTTGCAAAGCCAAATCAAACTCGTGCAAATCTTTTTGTGTGCAACAGCTTGAAGACCAGTCGGCTCCAAACAGCCCAGATGTTGATAAGTTTCGCCATTCTTCGCCATTCGCGAAGGGAGCCTTTGAAGTCTAAATTGGACAACAGCGATGCAAACAAAAACAACAAACAACAAAGCTTCGAACACAGATGCATCGTGAGGCATTTCGTCGGGGAGGGGGTTAGGACCTGTAACATTTTCCAGGCAGGTGCTGGGGTAGGACCGACCATGAAATTCTGTCAGCGAGAGTGAAGGACTTTCTCAAATGCGGGCATCATGGACTCTTCTACTCTGCGGTCACAAAATCTCTTGCCTGTGGTTGCATCGTGGTAGAAATGGCTTGTCACAAAAGGGTTCCTGTTCAATCACACAACTCCTTTCTCGACCAAAGGTCTCGAAAAGTCATGGTGTGACTTCACAGGAACCGTTTGTGTACAGTATGACAAACCCTGTCCTCTTTGACATCATGACTCCAACCACTGCAAGTGCACATCACAGGCTCGCTCTGAAGGAAGCGCCAGCAAAACAAGGAGAGCAAGTGACTGTGAAAGAATTCTCAACTTTTCTCTCCACATTTTCGAAATCGTCGTCAGAACTGAGGAAAGTTCAGCGTTCGGTGTGTTCTTGATTGGGTTTGATTCTCCCGACAGGAGCGCCAATTGGCAAAGCCCTGCAATTCAAGTTGCCGGTACAATCTGACAAGGTCTGTTCGTCACACTTCAAAGAGAGAGGGAGCTCGATCACACTGAGTGCAGCTTGGGGAAGGGTCTCTTGGTGGTCAGTATCCAAAGCTGGGCCTCCAAAAATACACATCCACACACTTGTAAAGCAAAACCTCCGAATCAACAATGGCTGGTTGATCTTCGCAGGGAAACTACTGGGACAAGTTGAAGCCTCCTTCAGATTTCACTGATTCTTTTCTATCATGTATCCGGTGTGTCTGACCAACAGGTTGACTTGGCATGCTGCTGCCAGCCACCGCAGAACAACCTCAGAAACCACGAGAAGCCCACTCGAGAAAAGAGCAATACTTTGGACTGGGTTCGGGATGTGCGCGACCTCCAAGAATCTGTCGTGATATAATATGAATGGCAACAGCTTCCACAATGTTGGCAGAACACAGATTCAGCATGGCAGTGTCATATGACAGTGTGCCAATTGCGAAAAATAAAAAATTTATGAAGAACTGGAAGGGCAACTTCAGTGAGTGACCGAATAAAAGCAGGAACTGCTTTTGATTCAAACAGCCTCACGGATTTACTTTGACGCACAAAATCCCTTGCAGGTGCGCGTTTGGTGTGTAGAAGCTCAGGTTCACAGAGCAACCAGCTCGTTTCGCCGTTCTGTTCGTATTCTCTCGAAAGACACATCAAATGCGACCTTTACTGACAAAACTTCCCTCAACGTCAATGGATAATCCACTGCGAGCGCGGTGTTTTGACATATAGCCGCACGTCTCCCTTCATCCCGTTCTCCCATGGACAACAATCTCTTTCCCTTGAACATGAACATCACTTCAGCAAGTTTTGTGATCAGACAGTGCAAAGGTCTCCAGACGGAAAAATCCCCATCTGCAGAAAAGTTCCCCTGAAGAGGAAAGCGCCTTGCTCCTGAACACCTCTGAACATCTCCTGCGCAGCTTGGAAACTGCAGCACGATGTCAACATGCAAATCGCGTGCCTGAAGGCTGAAACGAACGTTTTTCAAGTCTGATGTGTCTTGTTCCAAACAGGTTTTTTTTTTACAAACAGTAAGTTTGCCATTGTTACAGCGCACATACGAAAACAAGTGCTATCTATTTAAAAAACTCCTTGACAAACTTTTTGATGTAAATTGTCAACAAAACCACAAAAAGAAGAAATGTAACAATTATTGTCAACGTTGCTGCAATTTTTCTCTTCTTTATCCTCAGTGAGGTATCGGGTTTCTTGTTCCGTCTGTTGAGCAACAGCTTGTCTTCGGGACTCGATTCAAATTTGATAACACCGAGTGATTGATGTCGAGTAAACAGCTGCGAAGATTTCACTGCTTTCCCCACTTGCACCGAATCCTTTCGTCCGATGCCTTGGCTTTGGCCTCCGCTGTCATTTTCGTTGATTCGCGGCAAAGATTCACCTCCGGAGTCTCTCCTCGTGGACAGCTCGAAGACGGAACTCGAAGCGCGTCTGGGTAGCACGAACCCGTGCGGCGGTCCCGAGGGTCTTCTGGAGTTGGCGGGCGAGCCCTGCAGGGGCGGCTCGGACCCGGACACTCCGCTCGATCGCCTCCGCGCGTCGTGAGACGTGCGGATTATGTTCCTCATCACCAACACCTGCGTGTAACCACCACCAAATCCGCTGAGCTCGAGGTTTCTGTCGTGCTCTGTAGATCTACACTCGTGTATTCTTCCTCTCGTCGGTCCTTTTGCTGAAGATTGCAATGTTGACACCAATGAAATGTTCCTTGTGTTCCCAGTCCTCAAAGATTTTCTGCAGATGGCAGGTCTACACCGATGCAAGAAAAAGTTGACACAGCTTCATTCACATGCTAATAGACTGCTGTTTGCCCTCTGTTTCTGCAATGTTCAAATTCCTTTTCACAAAAACGCATACGTATGCCCAGTTCAGTCTCCAAAAAATTCTCACACTCTTTTCCTTTCACGGATAAAAGCGGCGGAAATCCATTCACATGCAACAGATTCCATGCTTTTCTAATTTGATTTTCAAAGCGGCTCCGTACCAGTGCGATGCGGGTGCTGCACGATGAAAGCGCACTCCGCGGCTCTGTTACGTCGCCGCGCGGTGTCCCGGGATGATAGATGAACAGGTGGACGGTTTGAGCGAGAGGAGCTTCGCGTGCTGTAACGTTTCCTGCAGGAACCTGCTGCGGTGCAGCTTGAGCCGCTCGAGAAGCCGCCGTTGGTGCCGCGAGCTTCTCCACTTTGGTTGTCCTCCAGCTTCTGTGCACAAGACGCAACGAGGAAACAAATTTTGTCAACTTTCTTGCTGAACACCAATTACCACAGCCTCATTCGAAGTTGGCTCAAACAAAATCGCCTGCACCGCATTTCGAAAATGACAGCAAAAATGAGTTTTGAGTCGAACTCATTTCACCCTTTTTTGGACTTGGTATTCGGCATGGGTAGAGGTGCAGCGTGTCCTGAATGTGTACAAAGGGAAAAGTTTCTCTGTCAACAATTGACAGCGTCTTCTGACTTTGATCTTCTCCACCTGAATGCACTTTCCGCCGAACGAGAGGTTCTGAAGACGCTGACAAATTGAAATCTTTAGCCTCCGATTGGCACGGCAACGTGATCCGTTGCTGTGCTGAACGCAAGCCTTGATTAGTGTGCTGATCAACACACACACACACACACACACGCACACCTTGACAACACAAGCTCGAAATGGAATCAACTGAGCCTGCTCACAGAGGTTGCAACTCAAACGTCTGTTATTTTTCAGCACTTACTGGGTTGCATTTATAGGTTCTGCAAGGCCTCTTCTCGTCGTGCCTGAAATAAATGTGGGATCCAGGAAATTCCTGTTATTAGGTTGTGATGAACGGCGGGGTTATTGTGTTAGTCAACTCAACAGCTCCGCGCGGCTTCAATATGTCAGAGTAAAGCGCGGTTTTTCCATATCTTATGAGAAGGAAATTAAGCTCATTTCTCCTTCACATCTCCAAGTAATGCTTCCAAGTGTCACATGAACCTGGCAATAAAACACTTCTTTCGGAGCTTCTTTGCAATCTATAGCACTTGCGCTGCTGGACACGTCATCTGCTCTGGACACCTTCCATGCAGGAGACACAATCATGCTTTTGTGCATGCGTGAAAACTGGTGGACGTGAAGTGGGAAAGTGAAGCAGTCCGAGCTTTGTGAATACAAGTGATAATTTCACAGTGGATCGCAACTCTGCAGCAGCCTGTGGGACCAGCACCGCAGCTTGAAAAGAAAAATGCAGGTGGAACACAAAGTGGGCTCCATATTTTGTGAAGACACCGCTGTGTTTATTGCAACGTGTCATGCCATACAGTGATGTTTTCAGGCAGACGTGCAAACAGTCAACAAATCTTCCCATTTGGGGCCAAAACACCTTTTCCACTCATCACAAGGACATTCACTGTGCACGAACGGACACCAAGCTGCGCAATCAAGCTGCGACAACAATGGTGCGAAAACAATTGGCATTTCCGTGAAATTTCTGTCGTCAAATTCTGTCGCGCTGTGCAAACCAGCCTGACTCAAGGAAGGCTGGCTGGAGAGATCATTGAGTGTCAATTTTTCAACGCACTGAAATGTTGCTCACTCAAGCTGACCACACTGTCAGGTTTGGATTTATCGTGATGAACTGAATTGTGAGGCAGTCTTAGCCCCGCCAAAACACCTGAGATTTTTTTCTTTTTATCAGACCATTCTGTCCGAAGTTCCTCACAGCACGACAATTCTTGTGGTTCAAGCTTCTCATCTGGAGTTTTTTCTTCAAATTTTCTTTCCCAGCGATCAGATCAGACTCAAACTTTTTGGCTGCTTGGACTTCCACAATCAAGTAGTTTGTGGATTCAAGAATTTGTTTGTGCCACGTACGCCGCGCTTCAAGGATTACTTGCACAAATAAAAAGCGCGCTTGCTTTTGGAGACAGCGACATTTTCTGAACGTACTTTTGTGGATAAGCTCCTGACTACTTTCACACTCTTGTACTCCCATCCAGCTGGTTTCAAGTTTGATGGATCAATATTTCTCTTCTGCCAGAGAAGGTTCAGAGAAATAGTATTTCTTCTTCTGGCCGGTTTTAAATTGTTTGGCCAATCTGGTGTGATGAACATTTGACTACATGTCAGTGATGATGAGCTGAACAGAACTCCAGACAGATCGTGTTTGGCCGGAGAAAAAGAAGTCTGCAAGTCACAATTCAACGCCCTTCATCCCAAAGGCTCGGGGGGGGGGCAGTGAAGAAATCGTGGTTTGCGTTGCATCAAGGAGTGTTCTCTGTCCGCTGCACAAGCTGAAAGAACGAACACGAAGACACAATTCGTGAAGAACAACGCGCACCCAAATCCATCCAGGGGCGACTTTTCCCAGAACGATGATTCGTGTCATAAGATATTTCAGGGTTTCGAGAAAGAATGTTTGAGGGTGCAATGGGAATTCAACAGCCACTTGAAAGTTCCCCTTGCAAGTTCGAGCATCATTTTCTCCCTGCAGCTGCATGCAGAAGCCAAAAAATGAGGGCGTGTCAAGAACGGATCGGTCGGTCTTGCGTCTCCGGGGGTGTCACGAGTCACCCGCGTCCGCCCGAAGCTTCCGCCGCAGCCGCGTTCATTGTCTCGAGCCTCATTTACATAGCAAGTAATCTTCTTTCACACCTACTGAACAATTAGTGATGAACTCATTGGCCACCCACCCAGCGGGATCTCGCCGACAAGCAAATCACCGAGCGGTAATAAATGGTGGGAGGATGACATTCAGTCGCATTGACTCAATCACATCTCCAGCCGGGGCAATAATTGAATGGGTTGTCCAATTCATGCCTTCCTTCCACACAACCTGTGTGTTCCCCTCGCAGGCTTTGTTTGCGGTTTGTTTGTGCAGTGCAGTCTTCATTCATTGCCTTTGTCTGTGCTATCTTCAAGTCTTTATTGACCTGATCACTGCATGTGGGGTTCTCATTTTATTTCACTGATTTGATTTCCACAACAGTTTTTGACCTGTAATAATGAGAGAAATGAAGCTGGGAAATTAATCATCAAAGATTCATGATTCACAAGCCCGCATCAAAATAATTTTTCTTCGTTCGAATAGTTCTGAAAAATGGGGAAACGAGAAAATGGAGTTCGCGCAAGTGATCCAGAACATTTCGCCAGAGTTGTTTGTCATTTGCCTCTCAATGCTCATGTCATTTGCCTCTCAATGCTCAATAATAATTGTGCTCTTTTGTTTTGACGTAGATTTTTGATCGCACAAGAACCAGTGGACCTTTTCTCTGAAGAGGAAGAGCACCTAAAAAGCAATATCTACTTTGACGCAGGGAGTACGACTTTTTGGAATTTCTGCCCAGATATTTCATGACGGACAAAGGCCACAAAATGATGTTGCGCTGCTTGCATGGCAATGTTCTCTCTCTTTCGGCCGAACATTTAACCAAGCTATTGAAGAAATTGAGGAATGGAATGGGGTGCTTACTCACACCCCGGGGTGTAATAGGTTATGTCTCCACAGACACTCATCTGTCACCCCGGACGTGATAAATCACGTCTATCAGTGCACGTTACATCCAGCGCGCCGATAACCAGCTATTTAATATGCATAAAGCGCATTAATCCAGCACTCACTGACTCATCGCATTGTTCTTTTCCTGTTTTCGTTTGAGAGCACAAATTTTCTGAAGAAAGCGTACAGCAGGGCTACATGTTCTTCCAGGTGTGCCAAACATTCAAATTACAAGCGTGTGTGATGCGCCGTTTGTTGCTGTTGTTCACCGGATAGATTTGCCCCAATGAAAATCTATCTGCCAAAGTGCAACTTCCTAAAACAGCTCTTGGCCATTAGTTTAAAGAAAAAAATAGCTCAATGGAGTTCGAGCTGATCCGCATGAAATTGATCCTTCGTGCACTACGTGTTCCAGTTGTCATGTGTTCTGGTCAACATGATGTCAAAAATCAGATATTTATATCACAGATTAAAAATGCAGTGTACCCACATGAACTTTGGCCCCACCTGAAATCCAGTCAAACACCCACCAATATGCAACATCTCACCAAAAACATCCTTGATCAAATATTTTTACTTTCTTTGTGCAGCAAAGTTCAAAATTTTCCAAGCCCAAAAATATTAACTTTTAAAAATATTAACTTTTTGCCCAAACACGTTTTGAACCAAATTGTTCATTCTTCCTCACTTGTGTATTGTCCATTACCCAAAACATTTTCAAAGACCCAAAAGATTTAAAGTTGAAATTTATCTCTGAAAAGAAAGTGCTATTCATATATTTTTCATCCTCAATGCTGATGATTTGTTCCAGTCGGTCATTGTTCCGTGTGTGTTTTGAGCGATCTCGAACAAATGACCAACCTCCTCAAATCACCTACAAATAGGGACATCTCTTGATGCCATTTGTTGCCTGAGTTTATCGCGGTGCAGCGATGTGTATGTCTGTGGTTGTGTAGGACTGTGATTGCCACTAGGAAAAGAGGAGATAAACTCTGGACGTGGACGGCACAAGCCCTCGTATTCCAGAACCTGACCCGGAGAGCAACTTCATGAATAGATATGGAGCCAACGTTGCAGCAAATAACCGCGTAGCCTGTGAGGCAAAAGAAGCTAAGATTTGTCTTTCCATTCAACGCACGCGTGTATAAGAGACATGTTTTCAGCTAAGAATAAAATTTTCTCGTGGCAGTTCTCCACACATTTGCAACCAAGCAGTTTGTTGTGTGTTCTTCAGTGTAAGTGTCCCCGGGTCGTTCTCTGTGCAAGAATAATTGTGCAAAAGCACAGCAAACACAGGATGAAATTCTGGCTGAGACTGCAGTTGTTCCTTCTTGTACAAATTTCAATTTCAGCCATATTTTTCCGTCGACTCCAAAAAAGGGGTAAAAATTTGTCGTTTTGGGAAAGGAAGAAACAAGAAACAGATCTTGCAGTGAAAAGAAACCTCTGATTCAAGTTGCAATGTATTCGGCATTCATTATTTTGGCACCGAATCGAAGACTTCGAGAAGAGCCAATCACGAAAGTCCAGTTCAATTGATTCGAGTGCGCATGAAACAAATGACTGATCAAGTATCTGATCCCTCACTGAATATTGATGTCTTTCTGATGCTTTCCTGGTCCAATCAGACATAAACTGGAACGACGCTGCGCGAAGATGAATCTGCATGAAATTGGAATTGTCCTGGATAAGAAAGGGGATCCAATTATAAGGTCGTATCCAAACGAAGCGATGCGTGGTTTCGATAAAGGACGACTGTTAACCCAGAGTACGCGTGGTCGTTTGTCATCTCCACCTAAAGACCGTTCGCCAGTTTGTTTTGAACGTGTAACTGATTTTCCCACAACACCAGCGTCTGTTTCGTGCGCGTCTGAAGACAAAAGGCAGCGCTTGAGCATGAAGCCAGATTTGGTGAGTCACCAGAATGCCATCAGGTCCTCCAAAGTGTGAGTATTTTCATCTGAGTTCCGGTAATCCCTTCAAGTGTGACTTCGCGTAATTCCCTCTGAGCTAAAATCTTTTCAGACACGTTCTCCAGCTCGTTCGTGCGATGGAAAATCTATGATTTGGAGATGATGACAAATTGCTTGAGATTCGTGTTCAAAGAACTTTCACTGCAATTACAAGAGAGTTCCATTACTTTAGACACACAGCTGTCGCCAGTGAAATCTGTCAGTTCGGACAAATTCTCAGCATTGATTGTGCTGCGCTCGCTGGAGTCATGCACATCAGAACGTGCAATCAACGTCTCTTGTTGCAACTCAACAGAGCAACCAGAAAGCTACTGCATCTGTCCAAGCAGAAGAGTAATTGCTGGTAAACTGTGACGACCAACTTCAGAACAGCAGTGTACACATCCCGTCAGCGAAAGAAAAGTTGTCGGCGTCTGCGGTCAAACTGAATGTGCACAACTCTAAAAATTTGAGAAAAGTCTTTGACCCAGATCCAGAGTCTTGTGTTTCCATCTTCTGAGCCTCTGGAGACAACAGTCTGAGGCTATCAGACCCATCTGGCCTTTTCTTGATTTGATTTATGTGTTCAAGAAAGGCATCGAAGGGAATTGCTCTGAGGGCTGGGATTGTTTCACAAAATTACATATGCCCTATTGACCAATTCAAAGTCTATCAGATCCTGTGCGTCTAAGAAATGGGAATTTAATGAGGCGTTCTCTTGTCTGCACAAAGACAAATTGTTCTTCAACAGTTGCATCAAGACATTATGCTTCGTGGCCAAATCCAGACAAGGACGAAGACGGAAATTTTTCATTGACCGAGACTGACAATGCAAGTTTCCATCCCGTTGTTGTTTCTCCCTTTGACTGGTGGGGCACGCAGACACGGAAAAATGTCGTCAGAACACTGACGCCAGATTCTGACACAGAGTTGCCCCTTTTCCTTCCATCGATACTGCAACGGAACAAACACACAAGAGATAGTTTCAGACTTCGGAGCTGCTGACGACGACAGTGTTTCTCATTGTCCTGGACATCAGGTGCGGCGATCCATTTGTCTCCGCTGATTCACGGCTGAGATAAGCACTCCTGATCAGCCGCCTGTTCACCATGAAATTGAATCTGGCAATCTTAAATCAAGATCCAAATAAATCCTTGGCAAATGAACGTGCAAATATCAACCACCAGAATTAAGTTTGACCAAAAGTCAACACACTGGGCGGACCTGCTCTGGGACAACATACGTTGTTGCAAACTGCTCTTGTGAACACAAAAGAATGTAAAATATTTCTTTACATGGAGATGTGTAGTTGACGTTTATGTGTGGTGGAAAGGTCAGCAAGTCTCTTGCCAAGGAGAGCTTTCACTTCAGTCAGACTTCACAAGGTCAACGCTGCAACGTTCAGATTCCCTCAAAACCTCAGATAATCTTACATTTCTCTTTGAATAGTTGTCCCTGAAATTCTTTTGTCGTCCAAACACACATCCTATCAAACACATTTACAACGATTTTCAATTACAGTGAAGTCATTTATTAGAAAGTCAACGAGGGATGCAGAGATGTCTTTTGCCAACAATGGTGAAGCAAAACGAGACACACAGACAGCCTGCCAGGGAGCATGACACCCCATCACTTACATGCATAACTAACCGAGACGAACAGCGCTCCCGATTTGGTCCTTCATTGAAATGCGCCCGTTTTTCCATGTGAGGCAAATAGGTTATGATAACCTGCATATCAACATAATAACGATCAAATCAAGGGAACCCCAACTGATTGTGGCATTGTCATCTCGAAATAGCCGCAGCCTCGCTTCTGCCACCACAGCTGGAAAGTGCACCAATTACTCTCATTTTGTTGTTTTTGTTGGGCAGTCAAATTGGCAAAAATGACTGTAAATCGTCTGCAAACCACTTCTGGGCTTGAATTAACACAGCTTTGACAGCTGGACAGAAAGGTTTCCGGGTCTGTTTGCAAGATTTTTGGACGCGCTCTACCCCGATAAGTCGACAGGCACGGCAAGTCTGAAGAACTTTGGACCACCCAATTGTTGTTGTGGTGATGCGTCAATGCTTCGTAGAAATTTGGCCCTTGACCAAGCTTTCTGTCCTTTGATGTATCTTTGAGACAAAATTGCAGTCATAAATTTTGAGAGATAAGACAAGTCGCTGGACAACCCTGGACATCTTCCAATGCCTGACTGCCTGACCCCTTCGTCTCAAAATCGTGAAAAAAAAACGTGTCAGGGTTGAGAACAGGAAATAACGAGATCAGATTTTGAAACGATATCCACACTTCTTCACAAAACAGCAAACTTTTTGTCCAAATGTCGGAACCTTCAAAAGGCTTTTGTTGGCAATTATTGACAATGGAAAATTCTCTGTCTCTTTCTTTTCTCAGCCAACATGATTTATTTTGACGAGTTTGAGCAAATGGGGAGGAGATACGCTTTCAATTTAGAAGGAGCTTCAGGTCATACACTGGACACTTGAAAGAAGGTCAACAGGTCTCACCAAACTGTATACATTTCCCATTTTAATATCACATCTCGGCAGAAGGCATCCTCCATTTCTCTTGAGGTTTGTTCTATCAGTCATCTTTGGTTGCTGTAGGTCTGACCCTACAGTTTTGTCAAAAACTGAGTGCCTTGACAGGGGTTGCGAATTGATGGATTGGCTTGTGTACATCTTTTCATCTAATGTTTGGCAACATTTGCTCAATGGCACACAGGCATTAATTGAACGCTTGTTGTATTTTATCATCCGCCAAATCTGCCACACTTTGATGAATACTGTTTGGTCTCGCAAACCTTATTAAGTCTGAACAGTCCGTTTTTTCTATTTCAAGTGAAAGTCGTTCGGAAAAGAAGATTGAAGCAATTCATTCAATCGAACTTTTGGAAATGCTCTTTTGCGTGGGGTGCGTGCGCAAAAAAAAAAACAACACACACACACGCAAAGAACTGCGACGTCAAGGCACGCAAGCGGGAGTCGCAGAGGTGCTTCCGTTCGTGGATCTGCGATCTTGAGATTTGAAGCCTGCCTCTTGTTCGGGCGTCTTCATCCCAGAACAACATGTCAACATGGCAGGCGGGTCTTTCCGCCATGGCTATTTCTTCCTGACTTCCAAATTATGCAGGGGTGTGTCCGAATCTGGACAAGAGCCCTGCAATGTAAAATTTAATTTGCCAAATATCCAATCAAGGCCAGCCAATTTTGAGCTGATTTATGTGTGTGGCCTTCTGTTCTGCGTGATTAAGGAGTAATAACCCTTTGTGACCATTGAACATTGTTGAGATGCGTCTTGTGACAAAATGACCATGAGGGAGCGTCCGTTTTTGTTCCAGATAATAGAAATGTGTGACCCTTCATTAATGCTCTGACCCCACAGAAGGCCACCGGGCGTACTCACAATCAGCAGCCCCGCGCGTCTTATTTCGTCACGAGCCATTACCATCAACTCGAATGAGCACAATGAGAGGGCTCGCTGGTGGCCCTTCAGACAAAACATGCACACAATGTAGCTTCACCAAAGGTTAACACCTGCAGACGTGGAAGTGTCACCAGAAAGGCTAAATCATGAACAAATCTTACAGTTGGCTGCGTGATCTGTTGATCTGTAACTGGTCGTCGGCCATCACATCGGGCACACGAAAAATTGTCTCGTAAAGTCAGATGTTGTGAGCACAAACCCGTTCAAAGAGAAACAAACAAACTTTGTTGTTGTGTTTCGCATTGGTTTTGCCCTTTTGCGAAGCACTGAAAACATTTGTGCTGCTCACACACAAGTGTGTCGTGCCTGAGTGAGAGATAGCAATGATTATCGATGATTGATGCTCGAGACGAGCATGACCGCCCCTGAAGTCCAGTGTCCAGCCTCTGTATCCACAAGTCTTATCTATTAATCCTCGAGCCTGATTAATCCACGAGAGGAGGTGGAACCCGTCAGTGATTTATGCTGTCATTAGCTTTTGAAGGATTATTATGACATAATGGCACATTGTCTTCAAAAGCATTGTTGACCCTTGGTGATTCGAAACCATAACTCGAATGGGAAGATGATGTGACCTTACATTACTTGTTGACCTCACTCTTGACCACTGTGTGTGTTCTGTTTATCCTCTGTCCAACTCAGAAAAGAAATCTGCTGAGTTTAATGTCTGAAGATTGCATTTAGCTCCCGCATGCATCTATTTTCCTGTCACTTAGTATTGGGGCACTGAGGACACATTTATATTCTTGACCTCTCAAAACCACATAATCCTTCAACATAAATTTAAAGTTTCAAGTGGTCTCTTCCTCTGCCTTCACGTGAAGATTCACCTATTGTGGCCACAGGTTACACGGTGCGCACAGAGCCGGGTATCCTTTGCGCAGATTGTTGTGAGCCCCACGCAGTGCCTGAAATGAAGTTAGATGGTGTTCGCCGTGGGGAAACCCGAGTTTACAATTTCAACATTTTAATCTCTATAGCCTCAACGGTGTAACAAGAGACGCAAAATGATGCCAGCGAATTCTTGTTTGAAAATTAAATCGCTTCTTTCTGGCCTGCAGACGCAACCCGCAGAGTTTCGGGAGGCTATGTTTTGTTGCCTGACGTTCCATTCTCGTGGTTTCGTGTAAACTGGAGGTGTCAAGGCGCCTTCATATGTATCGAGCTTCAAAATTTGACGCGCGTCACATTTTCAACGGCAACGCCAAACAGTAACGGTAAAATTCAGATTTCTTTCATACAGATGCATTTTGACGTCGATATTTTTTTCTGTCAGTTGTGCGTGTCAAATTGGGATAGCATTTAGGCACGGCAACATTTGCCACCGAAAATGTGTCAAGAAACTGTGGCCACCATTTCTTGACGCAAATTTTCAACGGCACAATTTTTGACGCAAGAAGCTCTGTAAGAAAGCGCCACCAATTGTGCGAAACGAGCTTCAATCTTGAACTTCGTTTGTTGCAGGATCAAGCGGTCGACTGTGAGTAATATTTGATCCTCTGCTCTGCCAATTAAAAATCCTGAACTTACACTTGAATAACTTGTCCGTGATGTCGGATGTCCGGTTGAAAGCGCAGAAAATATGTGCACGTGCATTTTACACATGTGTTTTCTGTTGCTGAACCAATCAAGAAGGAAATCTACTGCTATTTTGCTGAGAAAAATGTCTTCATTAGGAGAGTATTGTGGAGTGAAATACGGGAACAAAACGATTTATTACATGTTGTCAGCACAATGTACATCATTTGTCGCCGCTGGTACACCCGTCGTTAGTGCAGATGTGAGAATCCCACCCACTTGCCGCAAGTACCCGAAGACCCGTGCAGGTCCTAATCACAGCCATACCCCCAATAACCGCAGCACTCAACAACGCCATAAAGTCTCATTGAGCATGCCAGCTTGGGGACTGGAGCCAGGAAATCACCCTCACTGAAACATCTGCTTGACAAAATAAGTTTGATTGTGGGCGGAAAGTGAGTTTTCCAATTGAAAGAAGATGTGAACAGAATTCATTCACTGTTTAGAACAGTTGTGCTCAAAGGAAAAAAAATTCGGACACAAATGTGTGAAATGAAAAAGAAGGTAAAAATACGAGCAATTTCGCCCGCATGGAACTGAACTGTAAATTCATCGGCCTCATCCAGTTTTCATTTAGACAAAACAAACACGGGTCTGGATGGGCCAGTCTGATTCACATCAACTCCATGCGTGCAGGCTTGCAGGAACAACAGCGAGAATTGATTGAAAATGTGATCACTTTTGTGGCCTTTTGAGCGCAGGTCTACTTCCTACAGGCGTTGTGCACGCCTGGTGTGACACGTGCAGCAGGCAGAGATGAAATGAACCAATAAACTACAACTGTCAGTGGTGTCTGTCTGCAGTTCCATCTACACCTGTCTGAAAGCCACATTAGCGCTATTTAAGCCGTTCCGGGCCAAGACCTCTCCTCCAAGCAGTCAAACTCAAAGTCAGCAGTCATAATTTAACACACAACACTTTTCTTTCAAATAGTATCTCTTTACCCAAGCGCGAATGCCCACATTTTGAACACATAACAGTCATACCTATGTCAACTTGAAATGTTTTCGTCAAAAAAGACCGAAAAGTGTCAGGATTTTGCACACAAAGCTCCTGGAACTTTCGCAGCTGTTGCCGCCTCAAGGTTTTGAAAGCAAAGAGCCGCACACGCGGCGTCAAACATTGGTGTCTTGTTTCGCTTCCTGTTTCATTGTTCAGAAAGTTTGTTCGACGCGTTTCTCACAACTCCGCGTCCCACCCGGCAATAAACGCACAACGGTGCACAAGTTGGATTTTACACTTTGGGTTGCCGAACAAAACAGTTTAATCGTAGCCATTTGGTACAGAACAGGTCAGACAACAAAGTAGGAGAGGTCAGTTTTTATCTTTCTTCAACAACAAATAAGTTCTACGAGGCAGTTTATCAGCAGCAAACCCTCCACCTGCACTTCACTGAAGAGGCTTCCATCCCACTTCACAAACAAGCTGCAGTGAGTACGCTGTAACTTTCGCCCCACGTTGCTTCAACCGACCGGACGGGGAGAGTTTGACAGGTGTGTCATTAGTCTACCTGCAGGAGCCGGCGACCTTCAAAGGGGATCGGAGTTGACGTCAAGGGTGCACTGAGCAAAATGCGAGAGCTGCTTTGGATTGGTACTGGATGGTGTTGGATCTGGCCCACCTCGTTGTATCCGTGTACTGTCTAATTATCTGCATGTGCCAGCGTGCAAAGATACGGGGTGAAACCGGCTGTAAAAACAGATCTACGAACTTTGATCCGTCGAACACAAAACGGAAGCTTCATTTCACGTGGATTATCTGATCGTATTGAGTTCAATATCCCGAGACTGATCTGTTTCAGAACAGGTTACCTGTTATTCAAAAGCCGCGACTCACAAAAAGTCGGTCGTCACAGTGAAGCAGATCAAGCATCCAGCCAAACTTGTGCAGCTCGTCAGAAAGCAAGGTAGAAATCGTGGAAACGTCTCAAGCTCCATCTGGAACAGAATCACGTCTCGGTATCACAGCCGACTGCACAATGAGGCAATCATCCAGAAAGAATCGCCGCTGATAAGAACTTGATCTACTCTATTTTGACATCGAGTACTCAACTGAGAAAATAGTCTGGTCTTTTATTGGGATGCCAATGTGGAAATTGAACTCGTCATTGATTGACGAAGTAATCGGTTCTGTCTGCCTGGGAATTTGGAAATAGGCAAGCATTGAAAGAAAGATATCCGAGATGCGCCCCAGTGTCCGACTGGAAACCACAGGTCAAAACGTTGTCTGAAGTCTATCTTCAACTGAAAACTGTTGGTTTGCAGAATGCAAGCGTTTTCCTGAGTTCTTCATTGGAGTTCCATTGCAGCGAATGGATGTTTCCAAGTTCGGGGCTTCTGAATTAAGAAGGACAAACTCCTGAATTTGAGAAAAAGAACTGGTTGCTTTGAGGTTGAAAAAAAATCAGATTTTTACACACAGAAATCAGTTTGCAATGAGCCGCAAGATGAGCTCACACGAGTGCACGGATGCAAAGATTGCAACGTGCATTTCTCGATTTCCTCGCCAAAGTAACCACTTTCTAGCCTCCAGATCGCACATTTCCTTGTTTGCGATTCATCGGAGTGATCATGGTTGTTTCAAGTTCACTGACAAAGCCGATAAAAACTGTTAATTTCTAGGAACCTCCTGAAGGGGAAAAATATGAGCAAGTTGGAAGGACCCACAAGAGAGGGGTTTCATCTCCATCGGCACACATCTCCAGTTCATTACAGGACCTTTCAACACGCACCGTGGAGATATTGCGTTGTTGAAAACCTCTGGTCTGCTGACTCAAAACCAACGCTGACAGCTGAATGAAAAACAGGAAAACCAAGGCTGCCAATCTAATGTTCTGCACATTACAGAAAGTCAATATTTTGCGATGCCTGAATTGTTTGGATATCAGCAAAGCCACTGTGTGCGCAATGTCCTCTGAACGAAATCAAACGTCTCATAAGGTCAAATATGTGTCACTTATTGCTGAAATAGCCTTCAGGTAAAGTAAACGTCTCTCCTCGTCTCTGTTTTAATGAGTAATCGGAAACCCAAGTGACAAGTCACTCTTTATATTTGCTCTTTGCCAAGGGTATCGTCATTCAAGTTGGCATGTTTCGTGTTAAGAAGTGCTCTTGATCATATGCCACGAAACGTAATGGTAGATTCCTTTCAAAACAGGGAGCACAGAGTGCACAAGCCATGTTTGAACAGAGCGTTTGAATTACATATCCGGATTTCAAAGTACACTGGAAATTTAAAGACCTCGAACGTCTCCTGATATGGAAAACAAACGAACTGTGCCTTGTGCTTCAAACTGATCTATCCTGTTGGTTGTGAACGATTCTGAGCTCAATAGAGACTGCCAGTTCTTCAGGGGTTTTTCTTTGTCTTCCTTTTTCGCCGTTGACAACACAGACACCTCGCAGGAACCAAAAGCAACAACAAAAATCATAGGCAAATAAATGAATGCGCGGAACAGCTTCATAACTGGCGATATGTAATGAGTGCTTTATTTATCAGCGGCGCGATTCCTGCAGTGAAGGATGCGCTAATCTGGTGAGAGTATGCTGTACACGCCGTCTATGCGATATGCGGATGCGTGCATGTTCTATGAGGTGTAGATGGTCGACGATAACAAGACTGCGAGTTGCAGCGGATCCAGAATGATGTTCGAAATATCAACCGGAAAAGGCACATTTTTTGTGGGTTTCACTTGCTTTTTATCCACAGATGCACCGCGAAACTCAAGTACTCTGATTTCACCAGAGTATACTCGTATGTGCACGTGCCGACACTTTTGCTGCCACATTTGTGCAGCTGGCCAAATCAAATTGATCAGGAAGGGTCACCGGATAAATGCACAGAATTTGCTGCAGTACTCTGTCACAGAGCCCGTGTTCTCAGTTCTTCGAGCCCGGATCCGCTTCGGGGAAATAATTACGCGGGAGGTGTGTGGTTTCACGGAGTTGATGAGATGTACCATGTTGTCCTAGTCCTACCGAGATAGCTGGGTCGGCTCGGTTTACGCAACCTTCGCCTGTGTCAGGGACCCCGCTGCGGCAGTGACAGGAGCGGCTGACAGCGGCCGCGCCGCCGCGACTCTGCGGGGCGCGGCGGCGGCCACGCTCCCTCCCCGCGCCGCCTCCACGAGCCTCTTCCTCGTGTCAAACCGCCCAATGCTTGGGTGTTTCAGTTTTGATATTTCATAGCAATTACACTGCTTAAAGATTTTTGCGCTCCTTGTGACACAGAAGAGGAAGCAAACAGAAACGCAAAGACATCATGGAAGAAATGCAAAGACACCAGGAGGAAAGTGAACTCCAGGACAAATCCACCCTGGAGTTTATCCATCTTCCCGCTTGGATGGCGTCGGTCAAAGTCGTGAGGTCGCTTTGTCGCATTTTGTTACAAGTGCGGAGGCCTGGCCGCTTTGAAGGAATATTTTTTGAGAACATCAAAAGAAGTCAGCTTTTTTTTATCTCTTGTTCGAAGGACGAGGCAGGGACAAGGGGGCATCGCGGGACCTGGCGTAGCACCTCCCCGCTGCATCTGCTGCCCCGTGTGCGGTCTCCCCCAGCCACTTACACGCCTATTAATTACGCCTTGACGTGATTAGAGGAATCAAGGGAGGCCCAGCCCCCTCATCAGGCTTCCCCGCCTGATCCTCACTCCCCCTCGCTGACTCTCCTCCGAGCTCCCGGTGTGTCCGCCTGTCACTTGCCGACGCAACTCTTATATTTCACACAGAAAACGACCAACTTCGCAGGCGCACTGAATAGTGAGTTACTGGAGAGATTTTCAAACCCCACAGCGTAAAAAGAAAAACTTTCTTCTTCACCTCAGCACCTATCTTTATTTATGTCATCTCAAAGAAATTCAATCCCAACAGAACCTTTTGCCAAAGCAAGACTCCCAAGAGAGTCATTCATCCTGTTTTCTATTGGGATGTGGTACCACATATCTTGAAATATGTGATAAGAACAGCCCCAAATGCATAACAATGTGCTTTCGAACACACATTTTATGCATGAGGATTAACCAACTGACTACTATTTCCTGGTGAGACAACATATCTCTCGAAAATAAATTCACTTCTTCCCTACAAAATCTCACTCAATGAACGCCAGGGTTCAGATCCACACGGCGAATCCATTGCAGCTGCCAATTCCTAGTCTTTTGTCCAGTTTGTGCAAATTGACATTTTGTTGAAATTTTTGTGGCCTGTTTCAACGTCTGTTGTTCTTGTCGCTTTCGTTTTTGCAAGTCCAGATTTGTTCATCCACCTCAGCATATCGCTACGAGCGCCAAAACGGACAACACACTGTGAACAGCATAAATCACAAACAAAAGCGGACCAATTTAGTCAGTACACTGAACAGTTTTGTTAACCATCATCGTAGCCGGGATTGAGGCACAACACCAGCAAACTGGAGAACGCCGCGTTCGTTGTGCTTTCTCCTGTGATTAGGGATATTTCTTCATTGACTTTCAAAACGAGCATGGTCTGTTGCAACCATACATTGTCTCCTCCGTTGATTTCGCCGCGCTTGTATGCCTGCCACCCCTCGGAAAGTAAACATGTGTGCAGGAAGAGCGCTCGACGGTAGCTGTGGCTCCCTCGCGCCAGCCCCTCACGCTTCCATCCACAGTCCCCGCTCGCCATTCAATAAGACAGCATAATGTAGCATCCCTCCGGTTATTGGCTGAAATCATTTCACTGCCAACAACTATGTTGGGTGAGTGAAAAGCTTCGAAGGAAGCTTTCTCCCGAAAGAGCCCTCAGCACTTTACCTGCACACAGCAAGATGTAAAGATAACAAGCTAAGGAGAAGTCACTTCAAAAGACGTATTGAAGAACATTAAGTTGGCGTGACGTTGGTTCGCAGAGAAACAGTTCACTGCATTAATTTCCGTCGTCATCTGCTGGAAATCCGTGCAGACTTCTGAAGGATATTAACTTCCACATTCGAATTTCCTCACGTGAAATGGACAAAAGCTTTAGGAATTGGGAGAAAAGAAAATCCAACAAAAACAGTTCTGAGCGTGCCTTGCTCTGGAGAGAAACTGAGAAAGAAGCAGGAGACTCGTGTGTGAGCGTCAATGCGGCTATTACCAGGTGCGTCTGAATACCAGAGAGGAATCCATTTCAAAACAACAGAACGAAGCAGATAAAGGACTCCACATTTTTCAGACTGCATTGAACTGAATAATCATCTGGAACTGGTTGTCAGCGCACATCGCTACAAGCTGCGCTTGTCAACAGCTGAAAATTGGCATTTGAAATTTTGTTTTATCTGACAATATATGCGAGAGTGGCAAAACAGGCACCTAATCAGCCTTCTGCCTCAACGGATACACAAGAGGATTTATTCACTCGGCGTTTTTGGAATGGACAGCACAGCAAGTGTGGCTGCGTGTATTCTCCACATATACTGAGGCAGGTGCATAATAAGGAACAAAACTTCAGCCAAATACTTATGCTGCCCCCAGGCAAGTGACCATTATCACTTTCTACTTTATGCGACAAGGGATCGGGGCGTTAAAGGAGAAACTTTTGACGCTTGTTGAAGTGCATTTGGTTGAGGCGATGATAATTTTGACCTGAGACACGACTGTGAGACAATATTTTTGACCTGTGGATGACCGGGAGTGATATCCTACACACATACTGAGTGGCAGGACAAGTTGACGTTTCATTTCTGCAAGGACGTGTTGTTGCGCACAATGTGAACCAGGCACAAAGGAATTGGAAGGCGACAAAAGCTTCAGAGTTTTCCGTGTATTTTTTCATCTTTGAATTTATGACAAGGTCCTGGATCTACAATGGAGAAGTCAATCTTGAATGAGGCCAACCGCACTTTGTGGTTTGACACTTGGATAGTGATCTCTGAGAACTCGACGTCAACGCGAGAACTTTTGTCTCAGCCGAGGAGACTTGGCGTGGTGCTGTTCGGTTCCGTTCTCACTGTGCTCGTGATTCTCGTCAACCTAACTCTGGCAATTTCTGTCAGCCGCAAAAGAAAAGGAGTTCCTCGATCCCGACCTGGAGTGAACTGGTTGCGGCTGAACTACACCCTGGCACAACTGCTCGTGGGAGCGGTGGTTGTACCTCTGAACGTACAAACTGAGTTGGAGTTCCAGTGGGCCCTGGGTCCGGCGCTGTGCAGGGCATGGCTGCTGCTGCAGGTGTTCCTGGCTGCCCTGGCGCACTGGTCGTGCTTGGCCGTCACAGTGGACCGGCTCGTGTACGTGCTCTCTCCGCACGCGTACCACCACCGCATGACGAGGGGCCGCGTCGCTGGTCTGCTCATCACGGCCTGGGTCCTCTCGCTCGCGACGGCCGCTCCTCCGGGGGTGTCTATGCTGACCGACCCGACCTTCATTCTCGACGAGGTCTGCGCCATCGCCATGACCAAGCAGTACGCGCTGGGCATGTCGGCCGCCGCCTATTTCGCGCCTGCGATGATGCTACTCGTGGGAACGGCTGGCGTGCTCATGTGGTCGGCGCAGACCCGCGCCCGCAAAGCGCAGATGGTTGGGGTCACAGATGCGCAGGCACTCTGTCACAAGAAATGCTACCCGGATGAGGCTTACGTCACCTACGTCGACTACTTGTCCATCGGCAACGTGGCGCATGCCGTCACCGCCGTCAACCTGTCGCTGGTCGTGCTCTGGGCGCCATTCTTCGTCATGAACGCCATCGTGCCGTTCTGCCATGGCCTTTGCGTGCCGCCGACGCTGTGGTCGGCGTCGCTGTGGCTCGGCCTCACGTCCGCCGTCGTCTCGCCGCTGCTGTGGACCGTCGACGTGGACGTGCGGGAGCAGGTGCGTGACATGTGGGCGAACCGCTGCTGCGTCTGCTGCGTCGGCAGCTACCCGCATTGCCACCACTGCTCCCCGCACAAATTGGCTGGTCAGCACCCGCACGACAGGATCTCCTACACGCCGGCCACGCGCACTCCGACTCCCACGACGTGGAAATTCCAGGGTGGCAGCACTTCGGACGTCGACTGCAAGTACATGTACGGAGGCAGCACAACGTCCTACAACAGCGCGTCCGACGTCGAGCTGATTCAGCCGTACGCAGAATTCTACCCCGACGTCAAGAATTAGGCTTGCGAAAGAAAGTAAAGTCCGTGCGTACTTCTGCTTGGTGAAGCCAAGCAAGTGCTGCACGCAAAAAACAGCGATTGAAACACAACCACCACCTCCTCAACTAATTTCAACCGAAAACCAGAGCTGAACAACCAAGAGATGACGAAAATGTTCCAGCTAGCAATTTCATCCACAATAGGATGAGACGCCTGAACGAGGAATCCAGGTAATCAAACATCCCGCAGCCCAATTACAGTCTAATTACTCTTCCGCTCAACTTCCGTATCAGATTTACCACTTTGGTAACTCAAAGTGCCGCGCAATTAAAAACTGTGACCAGTTTGTCAAAATTTAATGGAAACTGGAAAGCGTGGTCAATTTCAGAACGAACATTAATTTTTCAAACCAGCGCAGTGCGTGGTTATGGTGGAAAAGATCCCTTTTTGTCAATTGGCAGACAACTGAAGGCCGAAAAGGGAGAACTGACATTCGTGTTTGCGTTTTTCGTTGCTGTTTTTGTTCTGTTTTGTTTTTTTCCTGACAATTCAACGTTTGACATTCCGTGCACATGTCGGAGGAAAAAGAGACAGACGTCAACGGAAAATGCTTCAGTGAAAAAAAGAATGATATTTGCAAAATTTCAAAGCTATGGCGAGCCACAAGAACAGGGGGAATTGGGCATTAAATGTGTGTACTTTAGCGAATTCATTTCCAAAATTTCATGAAACTCGTTCAAGTGTTTGATTTTCAATGTACATTTGGACAAACGTTTGTGTGTTTTCATCAAGACCTTTTCCTTCCTTTAGGCTGTAACTCAATAGTATTGTGTAAATATGAATGTACATAATATCGAGTAACACAGATACACAAGATCTCTGTTTGAAAAGTGTGTACCAGCCCAAAACTTGTGTTTATCTGAATTCACAACAGAGTCCACAACTTGGGCTTTGTCTGAGAAGGTAGCATTTTGGGCCAAAAAGAATCGCGGTTGATTTAATTTTGAAATTTCGTGCAAGGACAACGTGTGCAATCATTGCAGGAGAAATCGTTTTCGATTTAAAATTATTGGGGGTGAAGTAATAGACTGGAAATACTTCATCGAGATGCATCGCGCATGACTGACTATAAAATCTTTACATCTCATGCCAGATGTACAGGAAAGCAGACCAGCAACAACATAGTTTGTGGCATTGAATCTAGTCCCAGGGTGAAGCCCTCGCTGAAATTTACCTCTTTCTTATGCGAAGTAGTACTGTGACATACGCACTTGACAGCCATTGAAAATTTTAATTACTTTAATTAAATTGCCGGTAAATATTGATGTCTGAAATAGATGTGTATGTGCTGTAGCTCACAATTTAATGTAAATATGGTCAAAATCAAATGAGTTCAAACGATTGTTTTCCTTGAGCTGTATTTCCACGAAAGGTTGAGCCGGGCAGGAGGCAGGACGCTCCCGACACGCATGCTTGGCCCAAGTGTACAGCTGTTCCATTTGATTCTTTGTTGCTGTAGATTAAACTATTCCAGTGTCAATATTTATTTATTCAGTTCGACAGAAATAAAGTGGTCAGAGTCGACTTGGAATTTAGTTCGTGTTTGACAAAAGTCTAGACGGTAAAGTCTTTCCTTTCACAAATTAGAATTGCACATTCCCAGAGGACACAGCAGACTGACTGACCGCGAAGTTTCGAAACGTGAAGTCGGATGAACTCGAGTTCGTTTCTTTCAGGCTTTCTTCGTTCAGGCTGTGCCTGCAAAGACAGTTATTTTTTTCGATTCGAGTCATTTTTCAACCACTCGTACCTGTGAGTGACAAAAAAACACACAAGCGAGCGAGAAATGAGAAAAGTTGAGAACAAAACCCGTCAAACATGCAGCACTTTACAAGGTAAAGATCTGCTTGCGCTGTATGTACGAGGAATCTTTCCTACAGCTGCAGGAGACATTGAACACGCAGTTACCCCACGCGATAAAATCTGTGGTATGACCAAAACTGTTTCATGAAGCAACAAAAAGACACAAAGCATCACCCCAAAAAGGTCGACAGTCAGAATATCTTTGCTGAACCTCAACGTCGTTATGCAATGATTTTCAGGGGAAAGGCACGATGTGATAAGAATCTCTTTCCAGGTATTTTGACATCTGGCAAAGTCGATCTGATCACTGAGAAGAAGCCGTGTAGTCTGTTGTAAGAGCAGTCCAGCAGACAACGACTTCAAGATGCCACGAAACAGAAGCTTCCAAGTCAATATTTGTTCTTCTGCAATGAAAGAGTTGGAGTATTTTGCCAGTGTCAGGCCGTTGAAGGTGCACGCGGGGTGCGAGCCAATTTTCAGCATCGCGTGCGCTCGCATTGCCAGAATCGCAAGACCGAGTTCGGCTGGAGTGACCCTTGTGTACAATTTTCATTCCCAGCCTGAGTGGCGTGAAGACGTACCAATTAGTCACTGTGGATTTGCTCATCGAAGCTGCTGAGCTGATAGGAGGAACTCTTCAGCCTGCCAGCCTAAATATCTCACCTCTGTCGACATCTCATGCATCTAAATCTTGAACTCGACGTCAAGTACACGAGGAAAGAAAAAGAAAAGACTTGCCCGTCCATGTTGTTTTTCTCAAACAACTGAGCTCTGAATATTTTTGCTTTGTGCAGCGAGTTCACAAAGGTAGACATGACGGACAAATCTCTGCAAACTTTCCTTTTATAATTTTCCTGTTTCCTTCAGATGTAGTGTCTGTTTCCTTGTGTGATGTGACGAGCTCAATTTTGCGTACTCCAAATTCGTGAGCAGATGTAGAGAGTATTGTAATGTACATTGTTGACAGAGAAATCTGCTCTAATCAGAGACAAATGAGACAATTGAAATCACACAGCCAGGTAATTAGATCACACTCTGACTAATTATTACACATAGCCGTTCCTCCAGCAATTGCTCAACCAGAGACTATTCAATTTACCAAGTTTCTGGGCATCGACCCTTTCATGGCAATTATCTATAAATCACAATTAGCGCTGTGAAGTTCGCTGGTCAAATTAATCTTTACATTGTGTCCGGTCATAGCAACATCTGTCCAGCTCGCACTTGCAAAGAAGACAAAAAGTATGAGAAACTTTTCTCGGATTTTTTTTCGAGAATTCAGTTTTTCGCACCAGTTTGCGTCATTGCATGGAAGAGCACGTCACACACGCGACATCAGTTTTTGTGTTTGTTGTTTGTGGTCAGGACAACAAAAACGACATTTCACGAACCAAAGTTAAAATATGCATGTTTTCTCTGCGGATCTTCGAAGTTGCCTATGATCTTGGAATCGCCAACTGTCAACTGGGTTTCTGACCCCGGGGGGGGGGGCTGATTTCAACCAAACATTCAACTTGGTGGCAAAAACAATCACGCCAGTTGCGTCAACAGCAAGGTTCGTGGTAAACTCAGTCCTCGCATTCGGCAGGAGATGTGTCTTTTTTCGTCAATCAAAAAGCTGCACGTCTGAGTGAGACCGACCAATCTGCATAGTATTCGTGAAACTTCCATCTGTATGTTGTGCACAAATATAATGCTGAAATTAAATTCTGGGTTGAACAAGTGACTCAGCCGTACACAAACTATTTCGGCACAAAGCCTGCTCAAAGCCTCCTCTTCCCTTTGATGGTTCTTTTGATAAATTCTTTTTGAAACGCAGAGTCTATTCGGAGGTGTACAACACGATCCATTCTCTGTACAATGGTTAAATTTACGATCAATTATCATCGCAGAATGGTGGGTGATACCCAGCAGTGACTGATTTATGATTTTGCCCACCTGAGGCTGGATTACAGCAGAAATTCAAAACCAAAGATGCTGTGTTTTGCGCCGAAATCAAAAGAAGGTTTTCTGAGTTGGAAGATTATCTTCGCAAGTCTGCATCCGAGGCACTTTGTAATTGTTCTCGAGTTGTCAAAAAGTGAATGCCACGGCAAGACCTCACAAACTTTCCACACACTTCAGCGATTCCTTTCTCGGAAGACAGCAGCAGTTCTGAAATCATTTCGTGGTATTTTTACAGCGCAAATCGGTGGCAAACTTTGTGGCCAAAAAAACAAAAGTTCTCCTGGAGGTCGTCAAAGTTGCACCACGGCTGCGGCAGTGCCGCCCCGGTGCAAGCGTGTGTCTTGTGTCAAAATCAGTGACAAGAAAATGTGTGACTTTCATGCTTGTGAACTCGGTGTCAGACTGATACATACGTCATTTCTACCCCGAGAGGCATTTTCAAGCGTTTGCACCATCCATCAGGCGCGAACAGGACAAAATTCAGGTTGTTTGCGATGGAGACCCATTGTGCACACAAATAAACGACGAGTAAGACATGAGCCAAACAGAGTTTGTAATTTATTTCGTTTTTTCATGTCAAGGGTCTTGCAATAGTTTGTTTCTCGCTGCATGCTGCAGTTGAATTTGATGTCGGCGGTTGGAGGCATATTCAGTGTAGGACAGGTAACCATCGTTGTCAGCATCCTCATCCAGCAAGATTTTGTCTACGTTTCCTGCAGAAAAAGAGTGAGTGCCCAAATGACGGCGGTGCCTTTCACCCAACAAGAAGACAAACAACTTGCCTCGTGTACGCGAAGATCCAGTAAGTCTATGGGACCTGGGCCTGGGCCACTCACCTCCGAAAAAATGCCCCCCCCCCTGCATTTTGTTCCCCTGGTGCAAATGGTTTTGCTTTTGACATGACAGAATTGAAGCTTTGTGTTCAGGGCTCACGATTTTCCCGTGGATCCACTGGACAAGAAAATCTGTGAAACTCACTTGTGACACCATTGTACATGTTCTGTATTCGCTCCGGGGGGATAGGGTGTTCTTTCGCCAGGGCGTTGGTGATGTGCATGTCGATGCCGTGACTGAGCGCGGCGAACAGCTCCAGCCCGTCGAGCCTGTGGTCTTGACTCGTGTCGTGCAGTCTGCGTGAGACGCTGCACATGAGGACGCCGCCGGAATCGTGACACAACTTGGGTGAAAGGGCGATTGAGTGACGATACATTCCAGACGAATGACTGTCAGTTTTCAATGAACGGCTTTGCCACAAACGGACAGGTCCGATTTCGCGATTTGTTGCCGTGCTTTTGAAAAAGAAACCATGCAAATTTTCACAACAATTTTTCAAATGTTCAGCAAATTTTCAATGCCCCAAAGCGAGAAACTTATGCACGCTCAAAGTATGTTGATTTGTTTTTCAATCGTAGCGGTTTAGAATTGTGTTCAAACAACCAACTTGAAAAAGTGAAAGTCCAACTCTTCTTGTGACGCGTTCTCCAGGTCAAAATTTGCAGTTCCCTTCAGATGTTCCTTTATGTGCCTGCAATGGAACAAAGGGGTCTCGCCAGCTTGCACGCAAAATACGAGTACCTGTGCAACGAAACCAGAATGTTTGAAGGGACCCACCACCGTTGATTGCCGTGTGTATCCCACAACTTGTGCACCGTCAGACGCAAACTTGCGATCTTTGCATTTGCCCTTCTTGTCAAAGTTGAGGTTGGGCCACCTCCAAGGGTCAGACCCAATCTCCCCCTCTCCCCCTCACTCCAATCTTTGACACTGGAGGTTCCTGCAAAAAGGAGTGTGGGTGTTGATCAGTTTGCTTACGTTTTGTCTCTGACGAAGCCCTCCCTGTTGAGTTTGTTCTCGGGCGGAGCGTTCGGGTCGTAATCATCATCGTCGTGGTGCTCGTGACACTCAGCACCTCCCAGCCAAGCGACAACCAACAGGACGCACAACAGCTTCATCTCTGTGTGTGCTGCGGGAAATCCCTGTCAACACCCAGAAAGTTAGTCCTAACAGAGTCTCGTCCCTTGTGAGGAGCGCGTGTACGTTACAGGTGCGGATTCTATCAAAACACTGACGTGAGAAAATCAACACATGTGTGTGGTACGTGTGGAGTGTCGTGCCTTTTTGTCGGCAAAGATTTGCAAACTATTTCAAACCAACTGGATCACAATTTCACCCTGAAACATTTCTGTGCGATTTCTGTGTGAAGCGTGAAACGAAAATGTGCCAAAAAACTCAAGGCCGCACAAACGTAGACGTTACTGACTGTTTGGTACGTGTGAATTGCACAGGTGCGAGAAAACGAACACATTCAGTGTCACACACTGCAGATAGGAGCGAGCGAGTACACATGCAAAAGGGAGAACGCACACACGCACAAGTAGCAAGTGGTTCTTTATTCCAAATCACGACGACATGCAAATGGGATTTTTATCGACATTCCGCAAAGTCTCGTCTGGAATCGTTGTGTTCTCTGCGGGATCAACACAGTACGGAGGTTCAGCAAACACGTCCGCTCCTTTTCCGACGTGCCACAATTGCTGGATCGGTGACACAGATACCATTTGGTTGCTTGTCATTGGTTCTCAACTGCTCATGTGATGCAAATTTGGTCATCTGTGCCACTGATTTGGCAATTGGGGCACCGCACGTGTAAAAATTAAGCGGTGCTGAACCTCGCCAATTTCTCAACACTTTGCTTACGAAAAAGTCACGTTGACGTACGAGGACGAGGTTGCACAAAACCAACCAGGCCACGCACGTTTCTGGATGTTGAGTTCAATTGTCGATTTGTTTTCTCTGAACTGTGTCCGACCAAACGCGAGCGCGACCTCAAGAGGCGATCTTGGCGGCGTGTTGCAGCATGCGCGTCGTTCTCCTGCTGCTCGCGTACTCGACGTAGGACAGGTAGCCATCCTCGTCTTTGTCTTCGTCCAGCAGTATCTTATCAACGGTTCCTGCGTGAACAACAATTCGATCGATTTCAAGATTCCAGTGTTCTGCGCGACGAACTCTTTTCTTTGAGATGCAAACGGTTTTGCCATTGGATTGTTTTCTTTACCGATGTTAGATTCTGCTTACTCTCTATGTTGCTGTAGAGACGAGTTATCCTGTCTTTTTCCAACTGTTTCTCTTTCTTTTGCATGTTCACGATGTGGGCGTCGACGCCGTGTCGCAGAGACTGGTGAAGCTCCAGTCCGTCCAGCTTGTTGTTTGCGTCAGTGTCGTGCACTCTGCAACAGGGCACCTGAGACGGTTTCATTGAGAGGCTCGAATGGAAAACTTGTTTTACCTCCTTAATTTTGCACTGTGAGACATAGTTCTTTGTCCTGTTGTGTTTTTGTTCGAAACTTTGGTGCGGAGGGCCACTCGGGGAATTCTTTTTGTTTGGTCTACCCTTTGTTCCTGTCTTGTACCACAAGAAGAGATTTCACTTTTCCAAACAACAACAACACTCGCTTGAAAAAGTGAAATTCCAGCTCCTCAGGAGATGCGTTGTCCAGATCGAACTTGGCGGAGCCAGCCAGGTGCTCTTTGATGTGCCTGAAATTGTATACAACACGGGACATTTGAAGAAAAAAGGATCCTGAACACAAGAAGGTCTCTAAGATCGCTTCAGTTCAAAAAGGAAGTGGTGTTTTGGATTGATGTTGGGACCCTTGCAAACCTTTGGAGTGGCGGGCAAACTCGTGAAAGCAAAAAATGTGGGACCTGCAGCAAATGGTGGTTCTTCCATCAAAAAAGGCAGGAAAGGGCCCAGATAAAGCCCCACGAAAAAAGCTTCGGCAGAGTCATTCAAACTGCATGTACGCAGTTGAGGTTCTGGTGTTGTGTTTTGGTGAGGCAGAAATGGACATAGACATGGACTTAGACGCAGACACAAAAGGAGAGACTCACGCAGACCACATTTTTAAGAGATCATTGGTTTGATTGAAAAGTGTATTTTTTCACGATTGTTGTTATGCAAGCCTCGCAGCCCACACTACACCAACACGAGAAAAATGTAACAGATCTAATTGTGATGTCAGACGTAATTAAAATGTCAACTGTTGAAAAATATAAAGTTCACATCTTTTCTTGTTTGTTTTGAAGAATTTAGTTCCACTCAGGTGGCAAGATAAGAAGACTCTGGTGGTAAAACAGTTAGATATCTCACCAGAAAAGAGGCAAAATAAAAAATTGAAGAATCGTTTGAAATTTGTCGTCACAGGACCTTCCAGACCGCTCCCACTATGTTCTTCACCAAAGAAGCACGACCCATACCAAAGTCATAATTTTGTTTCACCCAACAGGTGTACAGATGTAGTGGACACTGGCAAGAAAATCCAGATCGGGGTGGATCGACCTGACCCTGTCATGATTGTCATCTATCCCTTCCTTGGAGCCGTCTCTGACTTGCATGCTCAATTGCTGGTCTGTGCAATTTTGCTTCACTGAACTCAGCGACCATGAAGACTCAGTACTTACGGCAATCACAAACCAATACGCATGAAACAAGCCAAACTTGCATACCACATGCCTGCTTTGATTCTGTCAGCTTCCTGTGTTGTTACAGACTCAACGCAAAACTGTTCAAAAAGAAGTTCTTACTCTTTGTCAGTGACAAACCCATCCTTCTTGAATCTGTTGTCGACCGGAGAGTCTGGGTCAAAATCCTCTTCGTGGAATCCATGAGCGTCACACTTTTGGAGAAGGGAAATTGTTGCCAAGCAAACAAACAGCTCAACACCATTTGGTTTCATTGTTTCTTTCTTCTTTATTCTTTTTGACCGCACAATGCGGATGACGTGGCTGTTTATATTTCATGCAGCTTTACGCACATCTGTAGTAATAATACGTCCAACAGCAATTTTCTCGCACTGTACCAGTTGTGATGCAAATTGTCCAACTCACAACTGTGCGCACAGCTTCACACAATTCAAGAACAAACTTCCATGTGTGCAGAATTTTGCATCGTGCAATTGGCACACTGCACAGCTGCTTCAGATGCAACCAAACGAATCTCACTGCACGGGGAACGTGAAAGTTGCTGCGCGTGCGAAGTGTGGGTAAGAAAATCCATATTGTCTGCACGTATACTTTTTCAAATGATCGCTGCTCTGTCTGTCTATTCGGCATGCACATGGGTCTGGAGAAAAAAGACTAATTTTCATTTGATGTCAACAACAAAAGCTTCAGCCGCGTCCAAATCCATATGCCTCGACGTTGCATATTTGGGCCTTGAGGGTTGCAAGTGTGGTTGTGCGGTTGCATGCTTTTGCATGACCTCTTGCCTCAAACACTTTGAATCATCAACAAAATTAGATGCAACGAACGCAACCAAGAAACGATCCCCACCGTACAAGGCTGCACTGTGGTTCCCGCAAAAATTACTCCATTGAAGTCGCCCGCTGCCCACCGCCTGGACCCGCTTTGAATTTTTCTCGTTGAAACAGAAGAACATCGTTGGTTTCACAAGAATCGGACCTGTCGCAACGATCTTGTCACCCCAGCTGATACTCGATTTCGTACAACGACACACCACGACACCACGTTATACCCAGCACACGTTCGCGCGAAAGCGGCGCGCGTTGAGTGCTGCCATCTTCACGTCGTCGCCTCGACCAATCACAGGCCACTCCCTTTTGTGTACCTTTGCGACGAAGCACCAGGCAAGAAGCAAAAACTTCCAATGCTGGAACCAAGCAAACCGACAATTTCTTGAGACCATATGTCCGGCAGGTAACGAGGTGTCACGTCTGAGATTCTGCGCAACCACTTTTTGACAAGCTGGTGTGATGGGGAGCACACAGAACTTGGCTGGATCAGCTCGGTATCGAATCCTCAGCAACCAAAGAATGCGAGCCTTATTTTCCCTAAAATGTGTTGCTCAGACAGATCTGGAGTGTCCAATGCTCAAATTTGGACTTCTTTCGTGCTGATTCGAGCAAAATATAGATCTAGAGTGAGATGAAATGTTTGACGTAACGAAGGCAAGTTGCGGACAACGAAATCTTTTCATTTATATCTAATTTCCAGCAGATTTGATGAGACAACAACAAACGAAGAGCCAGTGACTGAACCACAGGAATCATGGCTTCAACCAGCGGGGAGAGTTCAGACTCGGAATCTGACAACGAGGAAACTGAGGCTCCACTTGACTTGAATCCAAATGAAACCAGCGACAAAGTGTTGACTTTGGTTGACAATGAGAACCCCGAACTCGTTGTGCAGTTGGCACCAGAAGGTTTGTGCAGCACCTGCAGGCAAATAGGAACCCACACGCAAACAACACGCCAACACACACACACACACACACACACACACACACATTATTTTGCTCGTCAGCAAATTTTTGTGTTTCATGAGCACGTGCACCAAACATCTGTTTTTTCTTTCACGTGCCAAGACACTTGTGAAGGAGAAGAGGAAGGAGAAGAGAAGGAGGATGACGGCGTTTCTTCAGAAATGATCTTTTCCCAGGAGCCTGAGAAACCAAAGAGGAAGAAAAGGAAGCGGAAAAGGTAATGGCCAAATTGTTACAGGGGAGCAACACGGATACAGGTCTGCAGTGTTTTTTCGTCTCGCTGCATGCAGTCGAAGTTGAACTTGATTTTTGCCTTTGTCAACTTCTGCAAGTATACGTTCTGTTTTGTCCAGAGCAGTGTGTCAGTGAGAAAAACATCAACCCATGTTTGAGTCGCGTGTTGAGCTTTGCTGATATGAGCAGGAAATCATTTCCAAAAGTACTGTGTTCAAAAAATGTTCTCACTTCAGGGTCTACTTCATTTGTCTCACCAATTGCAAATACGATTCAGGTGAGTCCCTCAAAGACTGCGTGTTGCTTTTGTTGCTTCCACTGCATGTGTTGAAGTCGAACCACAGCCTCTCAAAGTGCTGCTGATGAATTTTTGTCAGTGCGAAGGGTGGCCAAACGCTTCGGGTTCAGGGAGGTTGGAGAGGAAGAAGATTGGAATCTCTTCTGGACTGATTTGTCAGTCTCTTTGGAGAGAGTGATGGACATGAAGCGTTACCAGGTACATTGGAAGGCTTTTTGTGTTGTTCAAAGATTGTTTTATTCTGATGGTGTTCCGTACCCGTACTTTTTGTTTTCGGATCCTTGAGGAAAATGTCTGTGCAATTGCAATCGTCGTCTGCCTTACACCATCAGAAAATCAATCATTTCCCTGGAATGTCGGAGATCTGCCGGAAAGATTTTTTGGCCCGGAACCTGAATCGCATGCTGAAGCTGTTCCCGAAGGACTACAACATCTTTCCTCGTTCATGGTGTCTGCCTGCAGAGTGTGTATTGTTTTCACTTCTTGATGTGAAACTTGCGTGCGAACTTCATTACAATGGCTGTGTGCCCTTTGTTCAACACAAGCAACATAATTCACACAAGATATTTTGCTTGCAGCTTTGGGGATTTTCAAGCTCACACTCGCCAAAAGAAGCACAGGACGTACATCCTGAAGCCGGACAGTGGATGTCAAGGCAAAGGAATTTGGGTGACAAGAAACCCTCGGGACATAAAGCCACACGAACACATGCTTTGTCAGCAGTATCTGTCAAAGGTACGACCAGTTTGTTTTCGACTGAAGATCGTGGTGCTCAACTTCTTTGTTCTGTGCCCGTCGGGAACTGTATCAAGTTGCAAAGGTCCAGATGGAGTTTTGGTCACAAGTGTTGTTTGGGAAAACATCTTGTAACCAAATGGAACCTTTTTGGGGTTTTTTTTCAGCCGTTCCTGATTGATGGTTTCAAGTTCGACTTGAGAATTTACACGTTGGTTACTTCTGTGGATCCGCTGCGAATATTTGTGTTCAAAGATGGACTTGTTCGATTTGCCACACACAAGTACATGGAGCCGACTAACAGCAACATTGTGAGTGTAGAATGTGCACTTCACCTTCTTTGTGCGCAAAAATTTTAGAAGCAAGATTTTCCCAGCTTGATGCTGTTCGTGAAGTGTTTGACTCGTATCTGTGTGAACTTCCGTGCAGGAAAATCAGTACATGCATTTGACCAACTACTCAATCAACAAAAGCAGCAAAGACTTTGTCCGGAATGACGATGAAGGAGGCAGCAAACGGTCAGTTTTGTTGGTTTTTGCCACTTTCTTTCAAATCTTTGGCCTTGGTGCTTGTTGAGTTGTGATTTTATCCGAGAAGACGGACAGTGAAATATTCTCGTCCCCACGGCACTGAAAGGATAAGCGATGCTCGTGCGACATGTGAATTTCTTCAGATGGGTTGTGTGTGATTTTTTTTTCAGGAGAATTACGACCGTCAACAGGTACTTGGCGGACCAGGGACATGACATCGCAAAAGTATGGAAGGACATCGATGACGTGATCATAAAGACGATCATTTCTGCGATGCCCACTTTGCGTCACAACTACCGAACGTGCTTCCCAAATCACGTACGAGGCAGTGCATGCTTCGAGATCTCTGGCTTTGACATCATCCTGGACAAGAAGTTGAAACCGTTCGTCCTTGAGGTGAGACTCGCAAAGACAAGTGTGCAGCTTTCGGTTGTTTGTTTTGATGAACAAGTGAAAGAATCATTCGTTGGTCAAACAGTTGACTTTGTTGTTTCCATGCCGGCAGGTGAACCATTCTCCCAGTTTTCACACCGATGCAAAGCTGGACAAAGAAATCAAAGAGGCTCTTCTGTTCGACACGATGACTTTGCTCAACTTCGGTGCCCTCGACAAGAAGAAAATTATTGATGAAGAGAGGAGAAAGATCAAGGATCGGCTGATGCACCGGCAGTCGAGAAAAGAGTCAAAGTTTGTAACTCTTCCGACAAGTCTTTCGCATGCACCTCACGAAACATTTTAGAAAAATGGAAACCGAGTCGCTTCAAAGTTTTGCAGTTTGAGTGTCAACAATTGTGTCTGTCAGGGAGGACTTGGACAAGGCGCAGCAGAAATGGCAAGAAGACTCCATGAAGTACGAAGATGCGCATCTCGGAAACTTCAGACGTATCTATCCCGCTGAAAACACAGAAAAATACGACAAGTTCTTCCAGACCAGTGGTTCTCTGTATCAAGAAACCGCCGCATGCAAAGCGCGAAGCGAATGCGCCAGGTTTGTCACAGGCCAATTGGCTGAAAACATGAGATCCAAATGTCGGACGATGATGCTGAAAACAGACTGGCCAGCAGACGGAGAAATTGTCTATTCATGCAGAACGCATCTCCATGCGCCACGGCGTTTGTTCAAATTCAACCTGACTTCTCAGCTTCGGCAATTTACAGGCAACAACGGGAGGAGATTCTCCGCAGACAAGAAAAGTTGGACGCCATTCTGAAGAAGAAGAATCTCGTTCGTCCAGAAAGTCCTGAAACCCGCCGACGGAAACTGAAGCGAAACTACAGCGTCTCCACTCGACACTCCAACTCAAAGCTCAAAGAAGTAAGTTCGACCACGATTCCTGTTAAACAGTTGTGCTGCTTTTTGTGGACCATGCATGCAGACCTGTGAAGCTCTGAATCCGGTCTTTCTGTGCAAAAGCCTGTGTTCGGGGCAGGCATGCTCAGTTTTCTCCTGTTTGTTTGTCTGTAGCTCCTCTATCAGAGACTCAAAGTGCTAAAGGTCAGTTTCTGTATCAGGGTCTTGCATCTTTGGTCTCCACTTTTCATGGTATTGGATTTAAAAATTGTGGTGTGTTGCTGTCTTTTCGTTTTGGTTTCCCATGCTGTTTTTGAGATTTGCTTTCGGTGTTTGTTCCCGCTGGTCTTGTTTTTGCACATGGAAGCCTGTGTATCAAATTGCCCGCTGCTTGTATTCCATAAAATGCAAACAAATTTAGTTTGCTCCTTCCAGAGCACGTTCTGTTCAGAAACAAAGTGTTCGAAGATGCTTTACACTGCTGTGCTGAAACTCTTATACACACAGGGGTCTGGTGCGACAGACGTGCCCAGTAATAGAACATTCAGAGTACAATACACATTGGCACACAACGCAAAGGTACACGTTGGCACGTTGTGGCACGTTGCTGCTAACTTCGTTCAGCCTTTCGTGCGTGGAAGCTTTCTGTTTCATTTCTCACTCTGGAGAAAACAGATTTGCAGAATGACACAAGACATGTGCCATGGCCACAAATCATGAGAACATCTTCATTTCTCTGCGGACACTGCGTGTGGCAGAACTTCAGTGAAATGAACTTTCCCTTGTGAGGCATGAAAATGTCACAGTTTGTGCATATAGGCATGCAGAAGGCTTGTTCAAGACCTGTCATAAATTTACGCTCTTGTGTTCTTTGGTGCTATCCTGTAAGGAAAGTGTGAAAGAAAACGCCTTTTCTTATCTCCAATACAAAATATTGAACAATGAAACGATCACAAGCCGAGCTTCTTGTTGAATGGCAAGTTTTGTGGCAATCAAAGTGAACAGTGCGTGTGCGAGCGAACCCTTGTTCTGTGACAAATCTCGTGCTCTTTGGCCTTGTCACAACTTGATGCATCCTTCCCATTTTGTGCTGACGCAGCCACCGACAACGAATCTGGCTGAGCCGAGTCAGTCTTTCGAGCCGCTGGACACGTCGCAGCCTCAGGACATCGTGGCGGAGGAGGAGGTGGAGCGGCTGAGCGCGCTGCTGCAGCGCGACAACCTGGTGCGAGGACTCGGCGTCGTCGAGTGCGTCTACAGACTCCTGCACAGCTCTCCCGGAGCCGCGTCCACTTCGCACCTGGGCAGCAGGCGCGACAGATTCAGAGCGGTACATTTTTCATTCCATTTTTATTTCTTATTGCCTGCTGTAAGCTTTTCGCATTGCTTCTGTTTGGTACTTCGCTGTTTGAAGTTTACAAACCAAAGGTAACTGCTCCAAAAACATGTTTAATGCTTTCAGGGTGTTAATTCGTGCACTAACAATGGTTTGGGGCTCATCCGATCTGAGAAATGCATTCATTCGTTCTTCGTTTCTTTTGCGTTGCTTTCCTTCTCTCGTTTGGTCATGTAAAATACATTTTCTGCATCTTCCAAGCATTTGAAAGCTTGCGCGTTCATATCGGGGGTGGAAATTCTTCTTCACTGTGTGCATTTTGTTACTTACCCCAACGTTCTGTGTTCAAATTGGCCACAAGGATCGGACAAACGCTCGACGTCTTCCAGCCCTTTCCCTTTCGCTCGACGGAATCAACGAGCCGCTCACCGCGTCGCGCGTGACCAGCGCCGAGGTGAAGCGCGTTCTCCCCTCCGCCGAGACGGTGGCACCGAAGCTGCCTCGTGCGTATCACGGGTTCAGAGGACAGCGCTTGGACAGTGATAATCGAGGGAACCTGGTCGGCAAGAGGAGAACTGCAGTACCTTTCGTGCGCCTTGACAATATGGAGAACGTTTCCTTCAGCAGCGAAGAAGAGAACGGATCTTCAACCCTGCAGCCTCTGAAGCATTGCTTCCACCACACCAAACAGCTGCAAGAAATTTTGCATCATACTTGGAATGACTACCTGAAGGAAAACGACGAAACATTGACGACAGAAGATTGCCAGATTCTGGGTATTGAAAAGTCAAAGAGAGCCAAGACAGTCACAGACTTCACATTCAATGGACTGCAGGCTCTGGAAAGTGTCGGATCTTTCGCCAGCCCCAAAGACTGGTGGAAAACTGAGGTTGGTTCACTGTGTGGTGGTCTATCGCACCTTCCTTCGAGTATACCATGCAGCCTTTTCTTAATTCTTCTCTTACAAAAGTGATTTCCCACTTCTAACTTTACTTTCCACAACAGAATTTGTTTGCCGAAGAGATTTTCCACAAACTTGTCAACATTTTCGAGAAAGATGTCATTCTTCATGGTGTTGTTCCACTGTGAACTTATTATATTCTGCTTTTTTCTCATGTTCAGTCCGGACCGATGGAAGACATCAGCACGAGAATGTCCGCGCTGGATTTCGCTGAATCACATGTGCACAAGGCGATGAACAGTGCCAGCCTGCAGGGCAACAACAACAGCAACAGCACCTACAGCGCCATCGTTCCGCTGCAGCAGGTTTTCAACCTTCAGACGACCAAGTACCAAAGTTCCTACGGAAACTGGAAGTCGTCGAGGAGCTCCAGAGGCACATACAACGTGGGCGACAGAAGTTTCCAAGTGAGTGTCACTTTCAGTGCACCAGCGTGTTGGCTGGGAAGCTGTACAAAAAAGTTAGACGTTGCTGTCAAATTGCTTCTGGACATTGTTTGGTGTGGTCAGGATCGACATCTCTTTGTTTCTTGCGTGGTAATATTTTGCAGATTAACGCTTTTCACAAAAGAGCATTGACCCGTCTCTCTACATTTCTGGGCGTAGCTTTTGCTTTTCGTAGTGATGTACACTGACTCTGGTTTGCTCCCGTGCGTGTTTAGCTTTCTGCTTTTTGCTTGCATGCATGTGCGACACGTGTGTCATTTTAGGGCCGGTTTAGATCGGTACCGGGGAAGCAGTCGTCTCGCCTGGACAGCGGGTCAGAGCTGAGCAGGCGTAAGGTCGGCTCCGGCGTCACCCGCAGCGACAGAGCGCGCAGGTTGCGCGACGCGTATTCCGCGCCTTTGTCGACGCATGACTTTCACCTCCGCAGCGGTAAGCGTCAAACTAAAAAACTCACATTGGCGCAGCAGTTGAATCGTGGCTCTCACCCAACACTGTTGTCATGCATGCCCAGCTGCTTCTTTAGTTCTCATCATTTGTTCGTGTGGGACAAGAAGAAGTTGTTTTTTTCTTTTACAATCCGTGCTTGTGTTTGCCCAAATAAGTTCCGCAGAGAAATTGATGTTCTTCCTTCTGATAAGGCCAGATGTAAGATGTGCACACAACAGATCCCTGTCCTGCATGCCGCGTGTATTTCGTCATGCATGTAACAAACTGGATGTGTGCGGTGTTTGCTCGGGTGTCCCTGGCACTGTGCTGCGGGCATTTGCGATCGAAGGGAGGCGTACATTTTTCTCGTCGAAGAAAAGAAAGACAGCCGGGTGTTTGTCGATGTCGGTTTTGTTTTCGTGAATTCACGAGTATTTTGTTCACCGTTCGAAATGTAGCAAAATGGACTCAGCGAAAAGCAACCTTCAAGTAAGAAATTCGGAAGTGATAAAAATTTCTCTTCAGCTACTCTTCGTCAACAAGTTTGTCTGAACTGCACATGTACAAACCAATCTATTTCTTCGCTGTGCATATCAAGCATGGGAATCTTCCCTTTCTACGCTCGTACAGGCAACATCAGCCCTACAACTGACATAGCTTGTTTGCACTTTTGGTATAATCAGCTGAGATGTTCCTCAGAACAGAGATTATTTTGAGCTGTTTAAATTTTTTTTTGACATTTCCCGTGACCAGATGTCGTTTTTGTCGGCCGGGCAAAATGCATTGATGAAACCATGCAACGCGTTGATTGTCTAAATCTAGCTTGCAAGCTGTTTTGCTGGCAGTGTGCATGCGACAGCCCTTTTTTGTGCAGTCTTTTCTTTGAACTTGTCGCAGTTCTTACACACGCTTTCAAAACTTCAAGAAACAAACAAGAACACCGCCCAGCGATGACAGCAGCCGCCTCTACGGCCTTGCACATGTATGGTGGAATCGTTGTTTGCGGGGTCTGAAGGGATTGAGTGACAATTTTCCACCTGTGTCTGACCCCAAGTGGAGTCTCAAAACATCGGTGCATGAAGGGTGAAGGTGGGGATAAAAGGGATCCGAACACCAGCAAAACATGTCGACGCTTCACAAGTCAGCATGTTTCGGAAAAAGCGTGAGCTGTGCTCGTTCTCAATTGCGTCCTGACTCCAAATCTGCACTGTATCGCACATCAATTTCACGTTTCGTTTTCCAGAGAACAAACCGGCGTCTTGGTCAAGTAGCCTGGTTGAGCAGCGGCTGGCCGCACCTTCCCCGCCCCTGAAGATGAGTCCGGCACCGGCGGAGCGACGCCCGGCGCCGCCCGCCCACCAGCCTCACAACCAGCTGTCCGTGATGACGGGACCCGCGCCGTTCATCCATCGAACAGACTATTCTGCGGGATTCCCGCAAACAGCATTACCTCTCGACCCACAGTGCGCACCGCGTTCACAGTCAAACCCGGACAGCGGCAGCTTCTCAGGGCGGCGTCCCTCACGCTCCCCACGTTTGCGAGGCACACAAGTCGGTGTGCCTCCCGCAACTTGCAGCTGATACTTTTTTCAGGTCCGCATTTGTGACATGTCAATCCTGTCTTGAAAAGCTGTCTTAATTTTGTGCACAGGACTCGGGACTCTCGGGAGTGCATTTTGCAGCACGTTTCGTGCAGTCTCCATTTGTTTTGAATTGTCGACGGTCGTTTGTCTCACAAATGCGGTCTGCGTAATATTGATCAGTCTTCATCAGTCAACGTTGAAAGTGCCTTCCGTTTATTCAAATTGTAACGGCTGTTTGCGAGAATGTTTCAGAAACGGTCTGCCGGAGAAGGTTGTGCTGATGACCGGATCCTTCCCAATGGATAAATGTGATAATAGCAGTTGAGACCAATCCCACAAGGACGCCTAAACTGCGAATGTTACGAATTTGTGTTTGAACTTTTGTTTCTGTGGATCTATTTCAAGTCAAAATAAGATACATCTCAGAAAGTCTTCAATCAAAAAATGTTCAATCGTTTTTTCGGAGCACATCAAAAAGTCCATCACCTTCGAATTCAAGCAACAAGAAGCAGTGCTCAAGGCAACTGCAGTGCGATGTCCCTTGCGGCATCAGTAATGTCGTCAATTCTTCATTGTTAATCAATTCTTCCTTATCCTCCTTATCTCCCCCCAGTCATGCTGTCTGCAGGGGGGGTCTGGCTATGGTGGGGGGTTTAGG
>JAAUXT010132206.1_pt1 | contig 43331 bp, 29 predicted proteins | sample 7278171 | NCBI WGS metagenome assembly JAAUXT01 (sample SAMN14350112, study PRJNA611818) | marine sediment metagenome | isolation source: surface marine sediment (1.8m) | place: French Polynesia: Moorea | collected 2018-08
TCCCCATTGCCTGAAGGATAGTTCAATGTGGGGTAGTGTGAAAGTACACCACATCAGCACAACAGTTGCAGAAGAACTCGGCAGAGTGGACGCAACTCCAACACCTGGTTCCTTTGTTGTTTCCAAACAACACATCAGGGTGTACACCAACACCTTCAGCAAGTTTGTTTGCACAGTATGTGGACAAAATTCCTGTCAAAGTTCTGTGCAAACTTTGATGTTTGCAAGAATGCACAAAGGACCAAAGTCTTCCCCAGACAGCAAGAGCTCTGTTTTGAGAAGGATTTTCTCTCGCAAAATGCATGGGAACAGTACGGTTGATATTAAGCTCTTCCTTGTCAGCCAGCTGTATTCACTGCAAGTTTTCAAAAATGTAAGTACAATACTCCTGACGTTTGTCTGATTCTGTTTCGTTGGTAGGGAAAGACACCTCTGTTCATTAAATTCCAGTTCGTTGGAGCTCATTTGGATGTTCTCTTCGTGACCAGTTCATTTCAAGCAGTGGGTTCAAAAATGTCAAATGCACTGACCAGATTACTTCAGTGTTGCAGCTTCCAGCAAGCCTGTGTGTTGTACTTGACATTGAAGCACAACCTGTCTCAATTGTGCTGCACAACATCGCTGTTCTTTTGTTTCAGCAACTAAATCACAGGATGCAAGACATTGGCATGTCATTGGTGGAGGAAGGTGGTGTGAACATTGGACACAATTCAACCGATGTTCAGTCTGGCAAACTCACACTGGAAGTTGGAGCTGCCCAACAGTGGGGTCCCGAGGCAGATGACAGGTTGTGGGATGAGGGCAAACGTGCTTTCAGCAAGGTTAGCAAGGGTGCAAAACTGCATTCAAATTGGGAGAACGTCATGATGAAGCAACTGAGACATTGAAAATATTATTTCATTCTCTTATCATGCGTACAACAGCAAATGGATCCAAAGCAATTTTCATTTCCAGGAAATGTCATTCTGCGAAGCCCTTCCTCTTGATGGGTGCCACACCTGCAGGCCTCGTCCAGACCCCATTCCTGCAATGACTGTGCATACAGTCGCCAAGGGTACCCACCCTACATTTGAGGGGTGGTACACTGTGTCGTTTGCTTGCAGAGAGGGAAACATCTCTTTCCACCAAGACACAACACACTTTGTGGTGCCACCACTTGAGGTGAATGTGAATCCTGATTTTAGAATTACACTCTGGCAGAAAAAATTGCTGAAAAAGGCAACAAAATAATTGACATGTTTGTCGAAGAGTAAAATATTGTTGTGGTTCCTTTCCTGTGCAGAGAAAACATAATCTTGGGACAGTCGTGGAGGAAGAAGCAGGGTCCATGCAAGAACGCTCACAGGTGGGTGAACTCCAAAAGGTTGCAAAACTGCAAAACATTGGACTCACAAAAACAAACTGTCCATCTGGCTTGACTGAAAACACTCTTTGCGCATTGCAGGGTTCATTGAATTATGACCAGATCTTTGAGGTGGCCAAGCACCTGAATGATGGTCCCCAGCTGAGGAAGCTTGCACACTTTCTGGGTGTTGAACAACACATAGCCATTGGCTTTATCAGAGACAACAAATCCACATCACATGCAGGACTTGAAGTTCTACAAAAGTTCTGGGATCAAGAAGCTGACAAGAAAGTGGCATGGCAGAAGTTGGGTGCTGCCCTCATGGAGTGCAAGTTGAAGGATGTGGCATGCAAAGTACTGGGCTTTCAATGAAGGGCATTCACACTGAAGTGCCCAAAGGCAAACTTGGTGTTGGGTCAAATGAACCTGGTCAGTGTGACAATCGAGTTTGGAGACGCCAATATATTTCAGCAAAAAAGGCTGGGTCAGATGAGTTCTGTGCTGACACAAATCGCTTTCAAATAGACTGGTGGCCCCAAGGTTCTGAACTGTGTTGTTTACATTTTCTGAGGCCACAGCAACAGACGCCGCCCAAACGAGTTGCCTGTTTCCCACTTTTGGAAAACAGAATCATCTGAAATGGCGTGTGGCAACCACTGGAGTCGCTGCCCACAAGGAGAAAGCCATGCACAAGACGTGTCGCGTGTTTGAACCAGAAGTGACAGGTACTCTGCAAGTACCGTCCTACACCAACCGGAAACACCACAAACTTCCATTTGGCTTTTTTTTCCCAACCCAGTCCTGTTTCAGCTGCTGATGAGCGGCAAAACTGAAGACGATCACTGAATCTCGAGACACAATTCGTGCAGCATCATTGTTCAGATGTTACAGATCCAGAAGAGCTTCAGAACCTCACCCATGGAACTGTGACGAAACTGATTCAGACAGCTGGATCTTGTATCAGCGATAGATTGACTGGATGAGAGCAAAATCTGGTTTATTCGTGTGGCAGTGGACAAAGGCACATTGTACTGTCGCTCTGTGCATGATCGGGACATATTAGTGCCTTTGCATACGATGAAAAACTGACTTCACGAAGCTGTTTGTTCAACCGGCTTACCAAAATAAGTTTCCTTCATACCAGACCATGAAATAATAAAACTGTATGAAGCACAAAACTTCATCTTTTGCGACCACAATTTCCTTTCGTTTTGCGTGTGGTATGAATGGCGGCTGATTCAGACGCACGATCAGCGACCCGAACAGGTGACCCCACAAATGTCTTCTTGCCATCGCAAGAGAAAAAATCTTGTGTACGCAAAGTCAACACAAATAAGCGATTCACATTCAAACTACCGGAAGGTCCACTGGCCTGTTCTTTGTGCAAGTCACAGTTGACATATTTTGGTTTCACTGGGAAATATTTTGCGTTTCGAATGGAACTGAAGGGCACACCCCTTTGTCCACCACGGATCCAGCAATGACGGCATAACTCAAGGCAGGTGTCACGTGATGTCAGTGTTGTCTTGGTGACTTGTTGTCCGTTGTCATTCCAAGAACAAGAGAGTACGCCGTGTCCTTTGCACAGCCAGCCCAGACACGTCCAACGTCTTGACGTCAGCTAGTCACGACGTCACGACGCTCCACTCTTGTTGCCAGGTGAACCCTTGAACGTGACAGCCAGGACCCAAAGAAACACAGCAGCAATTTATCAACAGCGCTTTGTTTTCATCCAGGTGAAAAGTTTCTCAATCCTTACCTGACACCAAAGAAAACGCTTGTTGTCCCTGACAGTGTGTTTCTGTCCCTTCATGTTCTGTGTTCTTGCAGTGAAACCAATAATTGAGATGGACAGATCAATTTCGTCATCTATATTTTAGACTGAACCCTTTCTGCGATGAATGCACAAAGTCAATTGGCCTTTCACAGTGACTACACCAAATCAATGGGGTCATCAGTCTTCATTCACTATGAGGACAAAAGGGTTCATACCTTTCTTCAAATTGAGACAAATTTCCAGAAATAACTGCGAAAGTTGTTTTTGCCAAGCGTTACACTGGGAAAAATACATGCTGAAATTCTTTGCAAAATGCTTCCTTTTTTGTTACATTCTCTGGTGGTATAAAAGCTGGAACTGCTTCGTTCTTCCAGTCTGAACGTTATTTGTCAGGAGGGAAAGCACACGCTCTTGCCTGTGTCTACTTACTGCATCTGCTTTCAGAGAGGACAGCTTGTCGCAATGAATCTGTGTGTTGGTCTCTTGATGCTGCTGACTCTGGGTGTGTTTGGAAGGCAGACCATTCCAGACGACAGCGCATGCCAACATTTATTGCGTCAGCGAGGAACGGGAAGTCTAATGGGTGAGGATTTACCATCACAACGCACCCAGACACACACCGGCATACGCACACACCCACACCCACCCACCCACACACACACACACACACACACACACACACACACACTGATGCGCAACATCCACACCAAAACCACTGGAGCAAACCAACTTTTGCTCAGAGGACGTTTGATTCACTGTTTGCTGCTCAGCCGTTCTTGACGTTCTTGATTTCAAAACAAAACAATAAGGCAAGTAGGAAATGCAAACGACAGTCCCACTCCATTGCACACACGTCACTTGCTTTCTTTTTGCAGTTGGCCCGTGGGAGTTAGGAGTATGCGCTTGCAAGAGCAAGGGTGACGAGTTGATCACCATCCGGGAAGATGGGGACCTGGAGGATCTGCTGCGGAGAGGGCGCCACGCTATTCCAGAGATATTTGAGCGAGAGGGGGGTACCACCATCGTCTGGCTGGGGGCGACCGACGGAGAGCAGGAGGGAGTCTGGAAGACGGCAAAAGATGGCAGCATCCTCCCGGAGGCCATGGAACCAGAGGGCAACACCGACAAGTTCAACTGTGCTGCCATCAAGGACGGGGAGGCGCACAAGGCCTGGGGATGTTGGGACGAAACAGGGGTCATCCTGTGTGACGATGACATTTGAAAGATACAAACAAATTCTGAAATAGAAACAAACCACGTGTACACGTGTTCTTTTTGTGTTTTGTGTGACTTTAAAACACCGTGCGTTGACAATAAATGGTGAGAGCCAAAAATATAATTGAATGTCTTGAATGTCAAAAATCCACCCGACTGCATCACAGAGAAATATAATCGTGGACGAAGAGGTGAATCAAAGAGAATCGCAATGCGACGTTTGTTGGCCACACAGTCTGACAAATATAAAGGTCATTGTCCCAAAACAGTGGTGTTTCAGACACGCACTGGCCATTTAGCTGACGAAATGATTCCCAGTGCAAGGATATGTTTCCCTTCGATGACGAACTCAATGGAAATTCAGTTAAGCGAGCTTGGATCACCTCTTCCCCGTGTTTGTGTGGTTGGAGAGATTTTTCACCAATAAAACACATCACTGCCACACAATAAAATTGACAAACACCAACACAAATGATGATCTCTCAACAAGCCTTTTATAAGGTGCATAGCTTCCTCGTTTCCTTCCTCTGTGAGGTTGAGTGATCTTCACAAGTTGGCGCGAGGGTTTCAGTTGAGTGATTTTGTATCTTCTTACTACCTGCGGTGGCTGTTGTACCTTTGGTATCGTGAGAGGGTGAGTGATCTCTCTGCCACTGTTTGGAAAACCACAAACTCAGCATCAACAGTCCATCACGCCACATCATCAACCAATAGCCTAGCGACACACCGTGCTGTGGCGACGACTACACAGCTCGGTGCCGCTTGCCTCAAGATGCTTAGAGGCTGCTCAATTCATTTGGCGACAAGCGACATTACAGAAGAAGACGCGAAACGCCTGGCGTTGGTGAGTTGACTTTTGCATTGTGACCCGATATTTTATGTGAAGTGCATCAAAAGGACACTGTATGAGAGGAACAATCTGTGACTGCACAATAGAACTTGAGTGTAGTTCCTAGATATCTGACTGGTGCATTTTGGGTAGTGATATGAGTGTTAGAGAAGGTGACCTGCAGTAAATACGTCAGAGACGTGAGACAGCACGGACGCTAGTTGCGTGGAACACATTAGAAGCGTGAGATGCGTAAAGACTTGTGAGGACCTCGGTGATAATCAGTCCAGGCAGGAGAAGTTATCGTCCCAGTGCAGCACTTCGCAGGCAATACGTACAAGGTGATTCGCACAGGTTCAGCACGTAAATTCGTCTGTGGTTGTTGCGTCTTTGTGCAATGAGCATGAAACGCCAGTTCGCTTCTTGTGTTGTGAACTGTGAACTGTGAACTGTGAAACTTCACGATCATACGATTTTAGTAAGATTGCAGTGAGATTGAGACAGGCTTGTCCCAAAGAGTTAACAAGGCGTTGACTTGTGTCGTCAGTTCAGGTGACAACACGCCAGATATACGTCAGTTCATTGTGAAAAAAGTGACACTGTAGAAACGCAAGGAAACGTGGATGAACCACACGTTCGAGTGGTTACCAACGTGAGACGTACAACTCACGCAGTGGCTTGTGATTACTGCGATGGGCGTGACCAACGTCAGGTGCATCCCGTGCTTGTCTGAATACTCGTTGCACGAAGAGAGAGAAGCGAATCAAAGTTGGCAGCACAAGTGACTTGGGTGTGGTGCAGTTTTGACTACTGGCATATTTTGCTTCACAAACGTGAAGTATACCAAACCTCTTCTTTCATGAGTGTGCTGGTTGTTGAGAAAGGCGACGTCCCCTCAACACACAACTGGAGATTTGCAGGCTCTGGCTGCTGCGTCCAATGTAAGAACGGCACAGTGCCAAAAGCTTAGGGGAAAGGGCGTTGTTCCACAAGTCGAGAGTTTTCTTTTTCTGTTGCATGCATCATTGGCGGTTTGATCTTGAGGGGAGTAAAGTACCAGACGAGGGGGGAAGACAATGGTCTGAATGAGAATTAGAGAGACACAGAGACAAGCAGGGAGAAGGAGACGGTGACAGTGAGATAATATCACACCAAGACAATCGAGGAAGGTTGAAACCTGTGCCCTTTTGGAACGCGATCTCACAGCACATGTACAACACTGCGCTGCCATAACTTCCTCAAACGTGTGCTGTTCTCAGCACGACCCCCATCCTTGGCTCGGATCCAACGAGGTGGTGACATCCCAACATTGTGTGGCTTGGACCAGGCAGTACACAGCACCAGGCTGCCGCTGCCATGGCTGGGTGATTTTGTGAACAAACGTACCTTGGAATTGTGGCTGCTGCCTCATCATAGTTTATGATGACATGGCAGAACGTTTGGCAGTGACTGACTCTTTTGCATGGCAACAGTCCAATTGCGGACGGATTTATCCGATTCATCGATGAATGCGTTGCCTTAAAGTAGTTGACTGTGTGACGCTCGTTGTGAAAAACGCAGTACGAAACGTAGTGGTGTGAAAACGGAGATTCATCAGCGGACAGTTTCAGGTACACGGTTCAAGTTCAAGTTGTCCAATGCAGGGGAAAAGTATACAGTCTGTGTCATCACTGGTCATCGTTCTACTTTGAATCACTCAGACAAAGATTCATTGCAGAGCATTTTCCCACATTCGCACACAGAATAAAAATGGCAGAACTTCCTGCAAAAGAGTTGAATGAACTGACCAGAGATTTCACATCATCCAATGCCACATGGGAAGACAGAAAACCCATCCTCAGATCCATTGTGGAGAAGGGAAGCACAGCTGACCTGGAAACGTTTTTGGGTGGAGTTGCACAGGCCACAGGCAACACACCCCCCAAAACACAAGCACAGGAGACTGGTGTAAAATCTGAACCAACAAAGTCTCTGAGGCCTGTTGTGAACTCTGACCCTGAAAAAACTGATGAGATTGCTGAGTCAAAAGAAGCTGCCGTAGCTGTGAATCCTGAGGAAACAGGAGCTTGTGCCATCACGGCAACAAATGCAGAGATTGTTGCAACTTCAATGTCAAATCAACCTCAGAAAGCAGACGTAAAGCATGGGAGGGCAAGGAAGGGGTTGTTCAGAGACAAATTCACTGGTCCTATCACCAGGTTGATCAACAGACTCAGAGGCACACAGAAAGTGGTGAATCTTGAGCCAACAGCACCTGGAGAAGTGGGTGTGAACAGCGCACAAACTGAAGAAGATGGTGTAAATTCTGCACCAGATCAGGGTGCCAGGTCATGTGTGGACACTGCATCAACAACTGAAGGTACTGATGCCAACACCACATCACAAAGTTTTGGAGGAGGGGATGATGTTGGTGCCTCAAGTCAGGCTGTAGGAGCTGATGATCAAATGCCATCACTTGAGATATTGGTGAATGAACTGATGTATTTTGCAGTTGTGATGGGTAAACTTGACATGGTCAAATTTCTGGTGGAGACAAAGGGAGCTAATGTCAACTGCACTCAAGACAGGAAATGGGGAACACCTTACTATGCAGGGTGGGATTTTGTGGACCCAGATCCAGATGGTCCAAATGCCTCACCTACCTTTGGTCAGACAGCACTGCTTGTGGCAGGAAAGAAGGCCCATTTCGAATGCATCAAGTTTTTGTTGAGTGCTGGTGCTGATGTGAACCAGGTTGATGAGACAGGTTCAACATCATTGATGTTGGCAGCGCACACTGGTTCTCCCAATTGTGTGCACCTACTGCTGGAAGCAGGAGCCAATGCAAAGCACACTGACAAGTATGATTCCACTCCATTGGCATGTGCTGCATACCATGGTTGTGCGGAATACCAGAATGTCATAAACCCTCACGGGAATCATGCTGAGAATCAAGCTAAAAGACCACTCTCAGTGGAAAGAAAGAGAGACAAACTGGAATGTACTAAGCTACTGTTAGAAGCTGGAGCTGACCCAAATTCTATTAGCACTTTTGGTCAAGCACCACTGTTGAGAGCAGCATGGGACAGTGTGCCTAAGTGTGTTGAGTTGTTGCTGAAATCAGGAGCTGATGTCAACCTGAAAAACAAGCATGGACAAACACCTTTGATGAAGGCATCTTGGCAAAATGCTTCTGAGTGTGCTGAACTGCTATTGGAAGCAGGAGCACACGTGAATCAGGCTGATAATCGTGGGTGGACTTCACTTGGGAAGTCTGCTTGGCAAAATGCACCTGATTGTATGAAGCTGTTGCTTCATGCTGGAGCTGATGTGAATCAGGCAGACAATGATGGATATACACCATTGAGTTCAGCCTCATTCAAAAATGCTCCTGATTGTGTGAAGCTGTTGATGGAAGCTGGAGCTGAGGTCAACCACACTGACAATGATGGCAGAACTTCATTGATGAAGGCAGCTTTTCAAAATGCATCTGACTGTCTGAAGTTGTTACTGGCAGGAGGAGCAGATGTAAACCAGTGTGATGGAATTGGAAGAACACCATTGCTAAATGCAGCTTGGCAAGGAGCAGATGTTTGTTCAAAGCTGTTGCTGGATGCAGGAGCTAATGTGAACATGGCTGATGAATATGGGCAAACAGCATTGATTGTAGCAGGGAGACAAGCTGCAGATGATGATATGCAGGCTGTACAAGAAAAGCAGCAGGATGTTGTTCTTAAGGTTCTTTTGGCAGCAGGAGCTACAGTGAATGTGCCTTGCAACAACAAACTCAATTGCAGAGAATCAGGAGCCAAACTTCTGTTTGCTGCTGGAGAGCAAATTATCACAGTCAAGCAGAATGACAACCAGGAAGCCAAAAAGTTCTTTCCCCCAGATTGGAATGAACACAAATTGAAGAATGAGTGCAGAAAAGTCATCAGGAAGCATTTGCTGATGCTAGATCCCCACACCAACCTCTTCATGAGGATCCCACAGCTGCAGATGACCACAAAAAGAGCAGGACTGCCTGACTATGTTGTTTTCTATCTACTTTTTCATGAAAACATTGAAGTGGATCATGAGCAGCTGGATGTTTCTGGACTGAAACTGGATGCTTGAGTTTCTTGCAGGAGCAGAGCAATGTGTCTTCCAGTTTTGTGTCACAAGCTTGAAAGTTTGGAGAAATGGATATTGCAGAATATTGGACATTAGTAAATCAGTGGTAGATGATTCTTGAGTTTTCCTGAAGGTGTTGATATTTACTCAGGAAGGAGGGAAGACAATAAACATACTCAATAGACACAAAATGTCTGGGACAAAAAATGACAAAATTAGCACAAATAACTGGGACCTGATTCCTCAAAATCTTCTCCCTCAGGCTGACAAGTCTACCTTACCTCATTCTCAACTCAGTGACTTCCATTTGTGTTGCAGTGAAAAACACACTTGTGTTGTACATAGTTGAAATCTATGTCCGTGACATTGGTCTATATTCAACATAATTTGACAAAAATGTTGTGCCCTGCTGATCAGAAGAAAGCGCATCTGCAGTGGTAGCGTTGAACAGGTCAATGATAGACACCCACAGTTGAGTGCGTGTGGTTCTGATAAAAAGTCCATATGAAGACTCGCTGGGTTGGACCAACCTGAATAAAACGCAGAGTCTATCCCGATGCTCTTTTGTTTGCGTACTGCTCAGTCAGGTACATGTACGGAACTTGTGTGAATGAACATAGTATCAGAGACAGGAGAGTAGAATATCTCACATTGCAATGGACACTGCTCGGTACTTCACCAAGAACTAAACTGAGCCTTCTGACTGCTGTGTGCTAAATTCGTAACAATGACGGAGAAGCGGCAAAGATACAGTTGAGCCCACAGTGCGAACATCCAGTGACAGGATTTTGATACTGTGCACCTCAGGAGAACAGGACAGTGACCCCCTCATTGGCAAGGTTTCTTTTCACAGTGTAAGGACCTACGGGAGAGTAAAGAAGCAGATGACATATATCTTTATACTTGGCATGACGGTCAATGACCCAGCAGATTGTTTGTGAAGATGTGAGAATTTTATTGGTTCTACCAAACTAGTCAGAGTCTAGATGTAACTACATTATCCTTCGGGCGCATAAGTGCCAGGATGAACAAGGGTGAAGAAAGAGTGCAGCAGCTCTTTGCACAGAGCAGATTCTCTTCTCGTGGGGCTTAGACTGGGACCAATTTGCCGTGAGTGGTTGTCGGACCCGACCCCGAGAACTCACTTTCCGACTGTACGTGGACAATTAAGACACGCTGGTAGAGTTGTGATTCAAGAAAAGCGAAGGATATATAACAATAGTGCAGTGCTCCAAAATTTTTCCAGAACAGTCAAATCACCAAATGGGCTCCAAATGTGCCGGTGGTATTTGTGGCACCGATGCGGTGATTGGAGCTCGTGGTAAAAGGACCGGACGTGTTTGCAAATCCTTTGTATTGGCTGCCGCATCTTCTTCAGCCCAACAGACATGATGTTTCTAGCCGAGTAAATTTGAAACACAAGCTCGTGATACTCGTTGCGTGCTTCAGTGCACCCCAAGCAAATCTGCGCTCACTGACCACTGTATGCCCCCAGATTGAGAAAGTTGGAAGAGAGAAGGGCGAGCGAGGCAGATGGATCTTGGTCTCACACGCAGCGTTTCAGTCGAGTGACTTTGGCTCTGGCTACTGCCTCTTGTGTAGTGAGTGAGGGTGCGTGGTCCCTCTATAACAGCAAACGCAGCACTGACATTCCGTCACGCTGTACATTGAAATGGGGTTGTTGCTGCCTCGTTGGTCGTTGTCCCTGTTGGCAGATGTTTGCTGAGTCTTGAGCGTGAGACACGTAAGAAAGATTCGTGACATGGAAAAGGGCGAGAGTTGTGTGAAAGTCATGTGAGACACGCCACACACAGGCATTTGCGATACAACTTCAACAACACAGCTCGCCAAACACTCAAGGTACGTCAGGTACGCTACCTCAGATACGTTGAAGGTGAACAGTGAACCACGTGTATCGCACCGATACACAAGAACACAAGTGTACACTGTAGGGCAGTAGCAGCGCGTACATTTGTATGTCATCCTTGTACATGACAAAGCCATGACTCTGCATCTTTAGTTGCACAGTGATCACTATTGGGTTGAGGTCATCTCAGTCTGAAAGAAAGGATTGAGACAGCACAAGTTTTGTTGACAGTTGCTACGTCTTCAGTACGGCTACCTGACAGAACGTGACATACGTGGGGAACATGCCCCAAAATATGAAACACGTGAAACGCAGGAGACACGCCAAAGCTGAAACGTGCAGGCATTATTGGATCAGGTGGACTTGTTACACGTGAGAAATTCAACTATTGCGAGGAAAACTGACCATTCGTGACGTGCTGACAATGTGACGTGCAGGCAAAAAGTAGCAGATTGACAGTAAAGCAGATGTGTGTTTCGCAGAAGGCACTCCAAGTGAATTGTTTCCTGTCTTTGTAAACACGTGCATGTTGACGCCAACCTGACGTGGTACGTGAGTGATCTGATTCATCGACAAGGTCATATTCTCGGATAATACAGTGGAAAATCCACACACGTGTCTGCTGTGTTCTTGAAATCGTTGGAACACGAGGAGTGAGCTTCAGTAGTGAAGAGAAGGGCCGGTGGTTTCGATCTTTTCATTTCAATGATCTACCTCTGCACACAGCTTGCCAGTGACCCCTGGCTGTCCAGATTGCCGGAGCAACACCCGAGAAAGAGATAGCCAAAGCGCGAGGCAGAGAGAGGCAAAACAGAGCGGGAGAGAATAAAAAAGAGCCGAGAGAGAGTAAGGAGAGGCAGATAAAGAAACAACGCAGAGAGAGACCGTGAAAGAAAGAGGACAGTCGAGTTGTGCTCTTTTGGACTCGCAATCACACACCACGATACGGCGCTGCCCTCAACTTCCTCAAACAAATTTCCTCTTTTTGCATATCGTAGAACATATCGTAGTGATGTGCGCTTTGGCTCTCTATCCTCAATGCTAGCAGCACAAACAGCGAACGGCTGCTGCTGCCATGCTTGAGTGACTTTGTCAACAAACTCTCTGGCCGCCACGTGTTACAACAACACATCAGTGGCTTCATGCTGTTTGAATGAAAACTATTGTACAGTGCACACACATGTTGGCAGACAATGAACAACATCTGATTCAGACCGCTTGTTCCGATTCATCCAAGAACGTGTTGGACGTTCCTTTTTGCTCAACATTTGATGTCCGATGCGCAGAACAAGCAGAGCTTTGGGACAATGTTTGAGCAAATGTTTGTCAGACAAAAATCACTGCCAATGCGAGTTCCCACAACCAATCGCTTCTCGCAACCGATATTGTAGCATCATCTAATATGGGTGTGCAAATTTGATCCATTTGAAACTAGATTTATAGAAAAAGGGAAAACCACGGCAAACAGAGATTCAAGATGGCAGCACTTTCTGCACAAGTACTGGGTGACCTGACAAGAGAGTTCAAAGCACCCAATGTTACATGGGCTGAGAGAAAACCCATCCTGAGAACCATTGTGGAGAAGGGAAGCACAGCTGACCTTGAAACTTTCTTGGGTGGAGTTGCACAGGCCACAGGCAACACAGTACCAACACAAGTCCAGAAACATGTTGTGAACTCTGAACAAAAACAAAGTTTGAGGTATGATGTGAACTCAAACCCAATTCAACCTGAAGGAGCTGGTGTGAACATTGAGTCAACAGAGGATGTAGAAGCTGTTGTGAACATTCAACCAACAGGAGCTCACCAGCCTGGTGTAACCTCTGTGGTAAATGAGGCTGCTGGTCCTGAGGGGAGCTTCTCATCAGTGCTGACTACCAAAAAATCTAGAAAAGGTCTGGCTACAGTGAAAGGATTTTTCAGAGAAAGAGTTTTTGATCATGTCAGCAAGATTTTCAACAAAGTAAGAGGCAAGAAAAAAACAAATCTTGAGCCAGCAGAGAATGCAGCAGATGATGTGCACAGCACACAAGAAGCAGCTGAAAGACATGATGTCAACCGTGCAAAAACTGCCAGACCTAGTGTGAGCATAGAACCAACAAAACATGAAGAAGATAATGACAGCAGCAGATCAAATTGTGCTGGAGAAGTTGATCTTGACAATGCAGACCAGGATGAAGAAGACAATGATCAATTACCACCACTCCCAATTTTAGTGAATGAGTTGCTGTACTTTGCTGCTGAAATTGGAAAACCAGACATGCTGAAATTTTTGGTGGAGACAAAAGGAGCTGATGTCAACTGGGCTCAGGGGGAAGAATGGGGGACACCTTACTATGCTGGGTGGGATTATTTTGACCTGATCCCTCCTGAAATGCAGCAAGATGATAACTTTTGCTGCTTTGATCAGAGTGCACTGATGGTTGCAGCCAAGAAAGCAAATATCCAGTGTGTCAAGTTGCTGTTGGATGCCAAGGCTGACACCAGCCAAAGTGACAGGACAGGTACAACAGCTCTGATGTGGGCAGCTCACACTGGTTCACCACAGTGTGTAAAGTTACTGCTGGAAGCAGGTGCTGATGTGAACCAGGCTGACATGTGTATTCAAACACCATTGCAATGTTCTGCATACAACGGAAATGCTTACTACCAACAGCGTTTGTCAGATCTACAGGCTGATGGAAATGAAAGCCAACATGTTCTGAACAAACCATTCCCACCAGGTGAAGAGAAAGTCAAAGTTGAATGCACAAAGCTGCTGTTGGAGGCTGGAGCTGATGTGAATCTGGCTGAAGATGGTGAGCCGACACCACTGATGATGGCAGCCTGGGACAGTGCCTCAGACTGTGTGAAGCTGCTTCTAGAAACAGGAGCTCATGTGAACAAGGCTGACAAATCTGGGGAAACATCTCTGATGAAAGCAGTTTGGCACAATGCTTCTGACTGTGTGAAGCTGCTACTGGGAGCAGGAGCTGATGTAGACCAGGCTGATCAACATGGAGAAATGGCACTCATGAAAGCAGCCAGAAAATTTTCAACTGACTGTGTAAAACTGTTGCTGGAGGCAGGAGCAGATGTAAATCTGGGAGACAAAAATGGGCAGACTTCACTTATGAAAGCAGCTTGGCAAAATGCATCTGAGTGTGTGAAGCTGTTGCTCTGTGCAGGAGCTGATGTGAATCTGACTGACAGAAATGGCTACACACCATTAAGTTCAGCCTCCTACCAAAATGCTTCTGATTGTATGAAGCTGCTGATGGATGCTGGAGCTGAAGTCAACCATGCTGATAATGATGGTAGAACTTCACTGATGAAGGCAGCTTTTCAAAATGCTTCAGACTGTTTGAAGTTGTTGATGGAAAAGGGAGCAGATGTGAACCAGTGCGATAGAGGTGGGAGAGCAGCACTGTTCAATGCAGCTTGGCAAGGAGCAGACATTTGTTCAAAGAATTTGCTGGATGCAGGAGCTGATGTGAATCTGGTTGATGAATATGGGAAAACAGCATTGATTGCAGCAGCCAGACAAGCAGCAGATGATGAGGCTATTCAAGTAAAGCAACAAGATGTTGTTCTGAGGCTTCTCCTGGCAGCAGGTGCTGAGGTAAATGTGCCTTGCAACAACAAGCCAAATTGCAGAGAATCAGGAGCCAAACTTTTGTTTGCTGCAGGAGAGGAACATATCATGGTGCAGCCTGATGGCAACCAGCAGGCAAAACAATTTTTCCCAGAGTACTGGAATGAACAAAAGCTGAAGAATGAGTGCAGAAAAGTGATCAGGAAGCACCTGTTGAACCTGGATCCTCACACCAACCTCTTCATGAGGATCCCACAGCTGCAGATGACCACAAAAAGAGCAGGACTGCCTGACTATGTTGTTTTCTATCTGCTTTTTCATGAAAACATTGAGACGCATGTGGAGGAACTGGACATTTCTGGACTCACACTGGATGCCTGATCTTGCAATTTTCATTGACAAGCTTGAATTTTTGGACAAACGGAAATTGTGCGTTTGATAGTGAATCACTGGGTGATTATTTGTGACTATTCCTGAAGCAGGATGTGTTGGCTTGGAAAACAAATCAGGCTGCAAGTACTCCAGAGAAACAAAAATATCGTGGCAAAAAATTGCCAATCAGACAAACACGACGTTTTAAAACTAATGTCTCGAAACAGAAACACTTCAATTTTCTCTCTCACATCGTTGTTGTCTGTTTGACTTCAGTTTGGGGGATTTCACACAGGCAGCTGTTTGACGCTGGCTTCAAAAATCTTTTCGCGCGGGTGTCAAATTTGATTGGCGCCCAATGGAGAGCACCACGAAAAGGGTCCTGCTACGTCATCTGCGTGAAACCCCCTTTTATTTCACACTGATAAACCATCTCACTTTGGAGTTCAAATAAATGTCCATTGCGTTGGTCGGTGTTGAAATAGACGACACAATGGCAACAATTATTTGCGCAAAAAGGTCACTCGAACGTCACTCTAGGAACCCCAGTTTTTGACCAAACAGACGTCATGGTGATGACAAGAAACAAATTCACTTTCTGTTTGTGGAGGCAGTGTGAAAAAAAAACCAGAAACAGTAAACATCAGAGGAAGACTACACAGATTTCTTGAATTCGTGCACTTGTGGTGAAAGTCCAGATGAACATTTCCTTGGATAAAACCGCTCTGACTGTCATAAGACCCCAGAATCTGCCTTGAGACCCAGCAAGTTCCATGTTGTGCAGTGGTACACGGCAGCACTTTCAAAGTCTAGCAGCGAGGTAGAAAACACAGCCACACTGTGCTGCACTTCAGCAAACGACTGCTAACAAAACTAAGTTCAGTAACTCATTTCTCGAGACAACATGAACATCGTAGACACACCCACAATCAACCCCACTCGGGTCCTGTACTCAGTATGTTCCACAGAACTGAGCAATTACTGCTACTGGGCCTAGTATATACCTGCTGTGTCTTCAGTTCGTAAGTGGAAAACGCAGCCTGTTTTGATTGCAGCCCTTGTGGCAGTCAGTGTGTCTCATGGTCCAGTGAACTCAAAGCCAAGGGGCGCTCAGTGGCTGTTGCGAAAAGAGAGACAACCGTCAGACCCACAAGTCAAAGATGTAATAAGAGAGGGCAAAACCGCAGCATAATGTGCAGAGTCCTCAGATCGTCAAAGTGAGGGTCCCCCGAGAGACAGAGAATTGACACAGGCGTCACTGCGTCACAGCTGCTGGGCGCCCACATAGATTTTCACATCAGAATTTTAGACAGTCGCGTCAAAGTTTTGTTGCACGGGCGTCAAAGTTAACATGATGCCCAATAGAGAGAGAGCAACAAAAGAACGGTCCAGTCCGTTCCTGGCCTCGCGGCTAAATGTTGTCATCTGTGTGAAAATCCTAAATCTCACTTGACTGATACCTCTGAGCAAAGCTGTGCTCAGTAAAGACCCTCAGCGCGAGACGAGAGTGCGACAGTGGGGCGCGCAGTTCTCATCAAGACAGAGAGACCAGGAGGGAGCGGAACAGAGAGATACACTCACTGAGCCTCCAATGAGAGAGGGCAGGTGCTTACCATCTACCATCTCACTCAAACCCATTCGGCTGATTGGCGGCTGCGGTGTCGGAGAGGAGGAGACTGTGAGACAGAGCTACACCTACTCTGCGCTCAGTGGCTGCTGTGTCTTAGCACAGTAGGACAGAGCCTCAGCAACACGTACCGTTGTTCTTATGGTTGAGTGACCTGGTGCACAACACACAGCGGCTGCTGCGTGTTTGGATCACCTGATAGATCGGATAGTGAGGCATCGTTTGTGGTTGAGTGATCTGGCAGTACAAATCTGCGCTCAGTCAGTCACTGCTGTGAATGAAAAAAGGCGGTGCTTTGCAAGCGCTGGTGTACATTCGTCTGACCCACACACGCTTACAAATGCTTACAAACGCTTTATGTTGAAACCATGACAAAGTGATTGGCTGCCGCCTTGCGGCTGAGATGCTCTTGAAGCGTCCTTCAGTACACCAGTGTACATTGAGGACTATATAGCTATCTACAGTGGGACACACACACACAACTGGGACTCGCCATGTTGACTGATTTCACGGCGTACGCGGAGGCTCATGTGTCATTGGATCATTGTGTCATTGGATCGCATGTGTGGTTGAGTGATTGCGCAGTGTCAATCTTGGCGCCGTGGCTGCTGCATGTGCCTTCACATCGTCGCAGTGACTGGACAGAGACACAGATGCACGGAACGGAACATACGACGAGATGAGCACAGTTGGCAGCTGTGCTGCTACACGGTTGCATGAACCCACATGGAACAAATGCGCTCAGTGGCCGCTGCATCTTTGGATGGCAAACACGAGCAGAGAACGAGAAACACCGTCTCGAAGCAAAACTGCGCCAGTGAGCACTGACGACTGGGACTTCATACGAGGGAGTTTTCCAATGAAACGGGTTCGTTTCCACAAGTACCAACTCTTGCAAGGGAGAATGCAGAAATTTGGGCACACCTTTACTGCCTCAAATGTGATCCTCATGACCATCAGATGATCTATCTGTGCCAATCCCTGACCCAATCAGAAGGTTTGCAAATTTAGTCTCCTTTTTCTTAGCGAGGAACCGTTTCACAGGAAAACTCCCTCGTATTCAGGAGCCAGAGGACAGAGGCAGAGATGGAGAGAAACGGACATTTGGAGACGAACTCTGAAACTCTCCGACTGGTCTCACACGTGTGTTATTACTCTGATGCGGATAAGGTTCATATTCGCATTGTTCGTAGACTACACACCTGGAGCGTCCGTGGCATTGTGACCTGATAGTACGCAACTGGATGAAAACTCACAAAGAAAACAACAGGTGTTGGTCGTTTGCACTGCACAACGTCCACGGAAATGGCAGCGTAAACTGAACTCACGAATGAACTGAAAACAATTACAGGGATCGGGGTGCTTGCTGGATTCTCGCCAGACATTGCAGAGACAGATTTTCTGCAACCTGCAGCCAACCTCAACTGGTGATTTGGATATGGAACAATGTTCGCTGTGAATGTGAAACTTCTGAGGACGAAGAAACTGTTCACAGTTACGCTTCGACAGAAAAGCAAAACTTTTATGTCCCCTTGGTGACATAGCGGTTGGATTTGGGCTGGTGAACTGGATGCAAAAGCAATCCTCCCTCAATGACTCCAACGCAAGCAGACCCAACCGAACGTACCACGTGGCTGACCGCCATGTGCGGGACAACGTGCGCTCGTGGAGGACTCCTGTCGGGTAAAATGTCCTGCCCTGTCACGTGTGACGTAGCCGGATACTCTGAAACACCATATACTCTCACATCAACATGTACGTGGTGTGGAATCTGGATACAATTGTAAGATGGACAGCTAAGGTGACGTTACGTGCGTTTAACTTGAGGAAACGAAACACGCGAAATACGTGCACCACGAGGATAACGTTAGATGATGCGTGAAGCACGTAAAACACGAGAAGAACGTGAGATTCGTCAGACGTGAGTGACGTCGCTCACAATTCATACTCCTTGGTTGTACACCGACTGTTGCTGCTGTGTTTTCACATCCTGCGAAGGATAGCACAACGCTGTGGCTGTGACTGATTCACAGGAATGTGCCACACAATGAAATGTCAGCGAGATACTGACTTGTCCAAACCACAGTGCTGTCCTCGGAGACTATTATTTGAACATTCACATATTTCCATAAAGTTTATGAATCAACAATAAAATGGATATCTTTAATTTTTGTACTGCCGTGATGTTATTTCTGAATTACTCAAGGGTTTTGTCGTTATTTTAAAGAGTTCATACATTTTTGGCGCGCACGCGTCTCAAGAAACGGCATGCCGATTTTTGTACGATGTGTGTGTCCCGCTACAAATTGCGTTCTGCGATGTTCACTTCGAGTGCGATTGTGTGAAATTACGTGTGAACAAGGGGTTCTGTGTGATGATCCCACCAATGTTGATTTAGTTGTATTCCAGCGATGTGGCCTGTTCCGAAGTGTATCACAGAAGAAACACACGCGCAAACACACAAACACCCAAAAATTAACTCAAACGTAAACACACCAACACGTGCATGCGGAGGTTTGTGGACACAAAAATACACATTCACGCACACGCAGTCACCTCCATACACACACGCACCACATATACGTAGTCCTGCTCGATTGTCACAACCTTCAAAATGTTTGTACGGTACCTGTAAATTTTCCAAATGTGTAAATAAATATTTATTCGAGAACGTTGAAAAACATGGTTGTGTCCTCATCCGATGAACGCAACAAAACGTCAGAACTGAGCCGCGAGAAATATTCGTGGAACTGGCGGCATGTCAAAGGGTATTTTTCACACAATTGGGACAGCGTCGGAGTTTTTGACGCTGGGGTCAAAGTTTAGACGCGTGGGTGTCAAATTTACGGTCACACTAAATGGAAAGTGTCAAATGGTCCAGTCCATTCCTGGTCTCTATGACTGCGCCCTGACAATAAAAATGTATTTGTACTGTTGTACAAATATTTGTACAAAAATAACGTTGCACATATCAAACAGGGGTAAAGTACAGCAAACAATCTGCAATATACAGAACAACAGAGATCGCAACAAGTTCTTTGCCGGTATGCCTGGTAAAATTTGTACATTGTCGTTGTTTCTTTGTTCTGTTTTCTTTGTCAGTTTTTTTTTTTTGTTTGGAGGGGCCGAATTTGTCGGAGTGTGGTCAATCTGAATCCAACCCTAAATATTGCACGTCAAGATTGATTGTTGTGCGATAAAATTCCATAAACGTTGGTGCGTATTTTTCGTATTTCCTCGTGTTGGTCTCATGTCCTTCACGGAAAAGAAATTCGATTGAGTGTTCTGAAAACGCAAGCGTTCGCAGTATTGCAGGAAAAACAAAACATTGCCGAACAATTGATTTTTGAATGCCCGAAAAGGCCAAGCCGGCCAAACACAAACAATCAATTGCACTTAGCGACAGGTGAACTTTAAATTTAAATCGTTAAACGCCAGCGATTGCAATCAGGCGTCACGCTTCATCTGGCAAATGAACACTGCGCGTAACGCGCATCGTCACTTGCTGCCAACCACTCAGCGTTGGTCTCTATACACGCTATAAAAGTTGAATTGCGTGAGATCACTGGTCAGTGAAGTCGCATCGCTCCGTGGAAGAGTTGGAGACAGGACCATTCGGAATCGAACGTGAAGTGCACATTGATCGTGGATACTCGTGATGCAGCAACAGCAAAATCAACAGCACCAACAGTACAACCATCAGCAGCAACAGCCGCAACCACAGGATCAGCAGTATTATCAGCAACAACAGCATTATCATCATCAGCAACAACTACAGCAACAGCAGCAGCCACCCCTGCGGACTGCACGACACCAGGTGTTGACGGTGACGCCATCCCTCCCGCCCCAGGACCGCCCAGTGCTCCTGCTCCCCTGGGAGATCAACCCGTTCCAGCTGCCTCCGCCGCCCGCCCTCACCTTCATCTCTTACCCCGTCGCCCAGGCTCACTCCCTCCGGCTAGTCTGGGGCGTGCAATCCCTCGCGTTGTGGGACACATTTCGTGCGCTGCGTCATCAAGTGAACAGCACCTCTGACGTCACGACGCTGTATCGCGTGGGAAAGGGTCGCGAACGTTGGAGTTTCAAACTGAGCGAGTGACGTCATTAAATCCGGTACATTCAAAGAGACGGGTGAAGATGTGGGGAGGATATCACCGTTTCCGACTCCTCAGGAAAATCGAGGAAAAGAAGGAGGAAGAGAGACGGATGGAGAAGAAGAAGCAACAGCAGTGGCAACAGCAGCAGCGGCAACAGCAGCAGCAAGAGCGGGACGAGCGACAACAGCTGCAGCAGGAACTAAAACAGCGGCAGCAGCAACCGCAACATCGGCAACAACAGCAGCAGCAGAAAGATGGGTAGCTCCATGTTACACGTTCTTTCGTCTGTAGGAAAGGAACATTGTGCGGCGGCCAGAAAAAGAATATCTGAAATGTTTTTTTGGAGAAGAAATTGTTTTGTTCAAAACAAACTGCGCACATGATTTTGAGATTCAGACTGCTGCCAATGTCCTGTTAAACCTGTTGAGAACTTTAGCGTTGAAGCTTTCGTTTCTGTTGGTACAAGAAATCTGGCAGTTGCAAAAACAATCCAGAAAACTGCCTGACAGTCATCGGTTATCGTAGTGCTTTGCAGTTGGATCTGAGTATCTGTCGTTTTATAGCTTCTCCATCAGGTCTGAATGTGAACCACTCCACCCAAACGAGAAATAGCCAAATTTAGAAAGGGAAGATCAAAATGTGATTCGATGGCGGCCTGTACCAAGGTCCATGGAGTCGATTGAAAATGGCGCGATTTTGACTTGTCCATGCAGCGACCGAATTTATCGAAACAGTATGAAGTGCTCAATGTTTTTTTTCATTCAGCTCATGTTCATTCTCTTTGTTGCGAAATAAAATGTGTCGAAAAATATCAAGCGGATTTTGACACAAATATCTTGCAAGGTCTTGTGTGTTAGCAAAGTTGAGTTTTGAAAACGTTTGGGCAGTGATCGTATGTAGGGGGGGGGGGCGGAAAGCATTCAGTCAGTCACTGCTGTGAGTGAGGACTACAGCTACAAAGAGGGACACACACACAACTGGGCTTTGTGAGGTTGACTGACCTCACAAGTCTGGAGACTCATGTGCAATTGGAGCGCATGAGTCTGAGACACCGTGTGTGGTTGAGTCATCTTATAATGCAAAACTTCGCTCAGTGGCTGCTGTGCCTCCCCATCGTGGCAGTGACTGGACAGAGACACACATGGCACATCCCCATTCGTGCTCGCCTCACCATATCAAGGCATTCGCCATTTGTATTCAAACTGTGGAAAATGTTTCCACTGGTTTGGTTTTCGGATTTTCTGGATCCTTCAGAAGGTAAATCACCAATCCATTGCAAAATCAAAAAGTTTGTGCCGTCCCGTTCCACCCCGCGGAGCGACTGAGACCACAGTGAGTTCCTTTGTTTCCCTCCAGAATCTCCGTGAGTGAACTTTGTTCAACAGCAAAAAGAAAAGGAAAGAAATTGTTAGAACAGTTGCATCGTTTGCATCAAATGGTTTAGCAAAATCAAACGAAACAATTAGGTTTGCTGGTATCAGATTTATTCAGTACAAGAAGACATTGCGCAACCCAGTGCAACATTGATTGCTTTATCTGTCACAGTGGAATCGTTGTCTTTTACCTCAGGTGGGCATGCAGGAACCTGCTTCCATCAAAGGTCCCAAATAAGCAGTCTGTTCCCTCAATCACAATCAAGATAGGCCCACTTGAAGGTATCCCTGCATTCATAATACTTGAGACACTTGAGGTACTTGGCATTCCAGCCCTTTCTAGCTACTGCTTCCACAAGCCAACACATTCTGGGATCACACTTCACAACACCACGCAACCCAACCACCTGATTCTCCAAGTCAAAGGCTTCTGCTTGTAGTGTCTGGAAATAATCAAAGAAGACCCTTTTGAGGGACCTAATGGATGCAAAAGCCCCATTTGGTACAGTACAAATATCCATATGCTCCAAACCCAGATTTTGCAGGGAATCCAGACCTTGCCACTCATCCCCTCTGATTTCAGTGAGCTCATTGCCAGACAGATAAAGATGCTCCAAATTTGTCAGGTTGATAAACCCTCCTGGTGGCAAGTAGCTGATCTTGTTGTGTGACTAGATACTGGAGCCCATCCTGTCCTTCCCATATGTCTGAGTTGACTTCTCTTATCAGATTGTGACTAATATACAGATAAATTAGCTGTGTAAAACTTGAGAATGCAGCATTTGGAACAATTGAAATAGAATTGTGGCTGAGGTCTATCTGCGTCACATTCCCTGGGATGTCATCTGGAATCTGAGTCAGACCCTCTTCTCTTCTGTTGTAGCTTGTCTCCTCACCTCTCGCAGGAGCGTGACTCACAAGCAAGCCAAGGAACACAAACGGCACTGTAATGGAAGGAGGAGAGGAAGCGTGCGCACAAGTTCACAAATCATTAAAAATGTGACATTTATAGAACATGACGTGAACCATGTAGCCTGGGCGACTTACCAAGATGCTTCATGGTGCCCATGACAACCACAACTGACGAACACACACAGCTGGTGTTTGTGCAAATCTCCTGGTTGAAGTCAACTCAGATGCCGAGCGATGTACACGCACCAACCCAGTTCCCAAGAGATACTGTCGCTGTGCCAAATTAGGTCTATTCATTCATTTGCAATTATCTTTGGGCAAATGGTAGCAACATGCATCATACAATTTTCTGCGAAAAAAAGAAACGCATCATAATTTATTGTTGGGCCGGTGAACATTTGCGGGTGAGAAACTCGTTTTTGTGTAGTTGTTTTGGGCCCAAAACATTGTGCGTTGGTGAGTCCTAAATTGCTCATTGACACTCCACGCGTCTTCTCCGGCAGCCAGGAGGTTGGGAGGCATTTCGCTAACACCTTCTCGAACAAAAGCGCCAAGCATGTGATCCGGCGTAGTTTCGTGTCAAGTGAGGCCAACCTCCAGTCGCTTTTGTTCAACTTTGACCCTGGGATCTGCAATGGGGCTGGAGTGGCTTGTGTTCACATTGTTGAGCATTTGAACTTGAGAGTTTCTTTGTGGCGCATATGTTTTTCAGACAGTTCAGCGCTTTCATCATCTCATCAGGATTATGCCGTGTTTGGGCAGCTAAGTTGGCCATAATGGCTCGTCCTCTTCGTCTCCAACCCAGGGGCAAAGTCAGGGTCTTCGCCGCCGGTGCACCACCGGAAGGCGTGGTCACAGGACAACATGAATGGGCTCTCACAAAACTCGTTCTATCGGACTGCCTGTTTTCAGTTGGCAAGACACACATTGGTTGCTGGGTCTTCTTGTATTTTGACAGTCACACGCACACACACACACACACACACACACACACACACACACACACACAACTCATGTTCATTGCCCGCGCGAGAACGCAGAACGCCACCGAGATTTGCAAAACTGTTCCAGACATTGGAACAATTTCTGCAAATTGAGGTGAAGTGTTGTGATCTCACACAAGCAATCAGCATGTTCCGGAACCCACTTCTTGTATGAGCAAGATATGGCACAAGTTAAAACATGTCTGTCGCAGTGAGTGAGAGATCGCAGAACACTGTGCGATAAACTTGTTTGTACTCGTGTCGTCTGTTCGCACGAGAAGTCCAATTCTCTCCTCTTCAAAGCCGAGCAACAGGTGTTGCCCTCTTCAGTTGAGTGATCAAACAGAGCAAAACGGCCTCAATCGCTGCTGCGTGTTTGGATCAGGGAGGGAGATGCCCTGTCGACTTTCATTGCTAGGTCCGAAACCCAAACTCCACCGACACTGGACCTTTTGCGTGTGAATGCGTGGAATTTTGCTTTCGGTCAGGAGACCGGGCGCCATCATTGCAGCCTGCTGGGCAATGATGGTATACATGCACTGTGCTCCGTGGTTGAGTGATTTTTGCTGTACGAAACTGCTGCAGGAGCGAGAACAGGGGTACAACACACATTGCCTCAGGTACGGTTCAGTGACCTCGGACACCACACACAGATACGTGGCTGCTGCTCAGTCAGTGAGTGGGAGGAGAGCAAGACTCTGCGCTCCGTGCTTGAGTGATTTTGCTGTGTAAAACTGCGCGCAGTGGCTGCTGCGTCTTCAAAGCCGAGCCTGTTGGGGCTGAATTCAAGGTTGAATGAATCTACCACCACAACACACACACACAGCCAGTGAGAGTGGTGCGGTGTCACGGTTCAGTGATCAGGGTGAGCAGCACCTTGCACAGCGGCTGCCGCGTCCGCCAGTTTGTGACAGGGAGTGGAGAAGAACACACATTCACAGAAAGTTTCTCGTCAGTGACTGCTGCGTGTTCAAGAAATACGAGGATCTATCAGCAAATATTGGGATTTCGCATTGTTCACATTCGACCTGAAAGGACACGGGTGGTCGCTTCGAGACAAAGCCAGACCAGCCAATTCTGTTGTCCTTCTTGGTGCAGACTGGTCAATTGACTTCGCCGCTGATCATGAAAAATCCCACGAATTGCTGATCATCCTGGTAAAGTTTGAAGCTTGACAGTGCGGATACGTTGTTCCTCTCAGTGACGAACCAGACTCATTGTCCATGGGGCCTGATATGCTGACTCATCAAGAGGAATAATACCATTGGCTGTACCCGTCTAAGTGAGGTACGTGAGGTACGTGACGCAAATTAACGTGAGATACGTGGGGCATGTGAAACGCTACGTAGACGTGTGAAAGTGACGTGAATGTGTCATTGAACATTCGTGTATGCTGACGTGGCACTTTGCGTGGTGACGTCATTCACTACGTGACAGCCATTGAGTTACCTACATCCTGATATGACATACATGACATTTGAGGGAGAAAAAGAGTATGCAATCACACGAGTGACACTCCTCACGGGTGAGGTCATTGAGTTCCTTGACAAGGAAGCTTTCTAGTGAAGGACAGAAATTTCCGTGCCGAGGGTAGGAAATACCAGTTGTGTTGTCACGATTTTGGCTTCCTGTCTGACACAGCAAAATCACAGCTGCGTTCTACAAGTGTTGTGCTGACAGAGCAGAAAGACAACACGGGTTCAGCTCAGACAAGAGTTTCGATTATCTGTCGATTCTTTCGATTTACTGATTGAGCTGTCAAAAAACAGGTTCTGACCGAAGGGACAGGGCGCTGTAGAGCCTGGCCTGGTTAACGATAATCTATTCGATTCTCGTCATTCATTGAGTTCATACCGCAAAACTGAGCGCACGGATTTTTGTGAATTTGCATTGACTTCCTGTTTTCAAGCCATTGAGACAGTCTCTCAATTGCTGCACAACTCCCACAGCAGATTCAGACAGAAATACGTGAAAGTGCATGAAGGTGCCAGGGGAATTGGACAGTGTCGTCGCACGCCTCTGTGACTTCGATCAACAAAACTGAGCGAGAAGCAAATTTTGAGAGAAAAATAACAACAATCGACTGATGTCGACACAGGCGGTCGACTCAAGTTGAAAGTGTGAAGTGCTTCCGGATATTGTCTTGATTCACACAAATACTGACAAATTGAATCTGATCTTTCAAACATGGCGTCAATGTCTGCAGAAGAACGGAATGACTTGACAAGTCAGTTCATATCACTCAGTACCACCTGGTCTGAGAGGAAACCCCTGTTGGAGGCTTTAGTAGAGAAAGGAAGTGTTCCTGATTTGGATGAGTTTTTGAATGCAGTGCAGCCTTGTGTGCCTACAGAGGAAGTGGGAGCTGATGCGAACTCTGTGCCAAGACAAAGAAAAGCAGTTGATGTAAACATCACAGGAGCAGAGCCTTCAGGTTCTCATGTGAACACTGTGAGCACACACATGCCAACAATGAGAATCTTGGTGAATGAAATGTTGTACTTTGCTGCAGTGAGAGGCAAACCTAAAATTGTCAAGTTTCTCATTGAGAAGAAAGGAGCTGATGTGCATTGGACTGAAGAAGAACAATGGGGAACAAGTTATTTTGCCGGTTGTGAATTTATTGAGCCAGTGTATGCAACACCTGAAGAGAAAAAGAAGCGTTACTGGTTTGGTCAGACTGCGCTGATTATGGCAGCCAAGAATCAAAACTTTGAATGTGTGGATCTGCTCCTGAAAGCAGGAGCTGATGTGAACAAAGAGGACAGATGTGGAGGTGCGCCATTGATCTGGGCAGCACACAGTGGGGCCAAAGAATGTGTGAAGGCCTTGCTGGTGGCAGGAGCAGATGTCAACCAGACTGACATTTACAATCACACACCAGTGTTTTGTGCTGCATACACTGGACATTCACAGTATCAACAGCTGCTGAGAGAAGCACCTGATGATCAAAAGCAAAAAGTACAAAGACCATTATCCTTGGCAAGAGAAAGTGACAAAATTGAATGTATGCAGTTGTTGCTTGAATCAGGAGCAGATGTGAACATTCCAAATGAACAAGGAGACACACCACTGACATTTGCAGCATGGGATAGTGCTTCTGAATTTGTGAGTCTGTTGCTAGAAGCTGGAGCTGCTGTGAATCACAGTGACAAACTTGGATACGCATCACTGGACAAGGCTGCATGGCAAGGGGCTAATGGCTGTGTGAAGCTGCTGCTGCATGCTGGAGCTGATGTGAATAGGTTGGATCCAAATGGGGAAACTTCTGTGATGAAGTCTGCTTGGAGTAATGCTCTTGAATGCATGTTGTTGCTGGTGAATGCTGGAGCTGATGCAAACACTGCTGATCAACAAGGAGAAACAGCATTGATGAAGGCTGCTCGAAATGGTTCACTTGAATGTTTGGAGCTGCTTGTGAAAGAAAGCCTTGATGTGGACCAGGCTGACAATACTGGATCAACTCCACTGATGAAGGCAGCTTGGAAAGGGTCTTCTGCCTCTGTGAAGGTCCTCCTGGATGCAGGGGCTGATGTCAGAAAATGTAACAACAATGGTGTGACACCAATGATGAATGCTGCTTGGCAACAATCCCCTGAATGTGTGAAGCAGTTGTTGGGAGCTGGAGCTGATGTGCAGCAAGCCACCAATATTGGTCAAACAGCATTGATGTTGGCAGCTTGGAAAAATGCTTCTGAATGCCTCAAGCTGTTGTTGGCAGCTGGTGCTGATGTGAATCATGCTGATACTGGTGGCGAAACATCCCTGATCAAGGCAGCCTGCCAAAACAGTTCACGTTGTGTCAAGTTGCTGCTTGAGGCAGGAGCAAATCTGAACCAAGCTGATCAAAATGGGAAAACAGCATTGATTGCAGCAGGAAGTGAATTTGCTCAGGATCCTGCAAGTTCCTCCCAATTGGAGCTTCAGGATGCTGCATTGAAGCTGCTTCTGGCAGCAGGGGCTGAGGTGAATATGCATTGCTACAACAAACCCAACTTCAGAGAATCAGGAGCCAACTTACTGTTTGCAGCTGGTGAGAAACATCTCAAAGTGAAGTCTCAAGATGGCCAACAGGCAACACAATTCTTCCCCGAAGACTGGAGTGATCAAAACCTGAAGAATGAGTGCAGAAAGGTGATCAGAAAGCACCTGCTGACCTTGGATCCTCACACCAACCTCTTCATGAGAATCCCTCAGCTCCAGATGACTCCTCACAGAGCAGGAATCCCAGACTATTTGGTGTCGTACCTTTTGTATGGTCAGGATCTGGATGTGGACAATGAATAACTCCGAATGACGTCAGCCAGCAAGTGCCTTTCAAATGTGGTGGGAGAAAGAGAATGACCAAAGAGAGAGCATGTTCTTGTGAGTCACTCTGCTTGGAAGGACACATGTATGAGAGACAGAATGAGAGAACAGTACCAGAAGAGAATGGCTGACTTATTGTTCAGCTCCAAAGAGCAAATGGGACAATATATGGTGTTCTTCCTCATTTTGGAGACCAACGTTGATGCAAGGGGAAAACACTACCTGTTGTCAAATTGTGATGTTCAACCCCATCTCCAAACAGGGAATTTTTGCAGAGCTGACGTTTCTCTGACCAAAGAATGTGAAGGAGAAATACGAAGTAGTGATTGAAAGTGACCACAAAACGTGCGGTGATGTTTGAGTGTTCGTTCTTGAAGCCAAACTTAATCCCTGAGAGAAATAGCAATGCCAATTTTGCATTGTGGTCCCTAACGGCTCTGGAGTCGTTAAGTGATCAGTTCCACAACTGCAAATCATCTGTTCCTGCATTGAACAGATTGAGATTTCGTAACTTTCTGATTGTGAAGGAGGACACTGCCCTTGGTGAGCGTGCACACAACATTTGAAAGCCCGATTGCATGCTGTCACAGATCTAGATGGCGTGGCCCAATTCATTCGGAGCACAAATAGGAATTTCAATGATGCCAATTTTTAACGTGGGACGTGATTCCAATTGTTTCGTTATTTGCCACCATGGAATTGGAGATGTTAAAAGTCCCTTGTGAATCCCTTGAGTGATTCTTGTTTCTCAAATGAGAGCAGAGACAGGCACACATATCATCGGGGCACTGACATCTGTGTTCGTATTTTTCTTTGCCAAACAATGTCACAACTGTACGTTGAGTATGTTAACAAATTTTTGCTTTTGATGGCCCAAAATGTGTGGGTGCATACGTGCACCCTTTGCATGTACTTGGTTTGCCTGTCATAAACGCCAGATGCGAGACTGGATACAAATTGTGGTTGCCTCGCCCAACCCGATCAGTGCCTGCCACGTGTGTTGCTCAGTTCTTGTGAGCAAGCAAAAAGATCACAGACTGTGGAACAAAATCCAGGCGTCTCACCTAAGAAAACACGAACTGGTACGTATGACTGCTGAATCGTCAGGCCTGTGTGGTGTGGAATTTGGAGACACGGAGAGACAGAAGAACGAAACGTGGTCATCAGTTCAGTGACCACGTTGGACAAAACTGAGCTCAGTCGCTGCAGTGCTCTTCAGTTCGTGAAAGTGAGAGGATAGAGAGCCACAGAGTTACGTACAAGGTTTGGTGATGCAAAAGATAAGCACAACGCTCAGTGTGGGCCGCAGATCTCGAGCGTATGAGGGAGCAGAGCCGCAATGACTGTGACCGAGGAAGTGCCACACGCAAAGTCGGATTTTCACAGAGAAAGCGAGTGAGGACAGACAGACAGACAGACAGACAGACAGAGGTGTGGTTGAGTGGCCTGCGCTCACTGGTTGCTGCATCATCAGACACCTGGAGACGCTGACACCGGAGCCGATAGAGACTTTCTCACTCTTGAGTGGTCTCACTTCAAAACTGCAGTCACTGGCTGCTGAGTCCTCAGGTCATCAGAGTGAGAGGAGAGACGCAACTATGTAACATGTATACTGGTGAGAACGAATAGGACACATAAGCTCCTCAACGACTACACGCTTGAGTGACCAGCGTGGAGTGCCATCAGTGCGAGAGAGCGACACAAGCCTCCATCCAGCAGAATTGGAAACGGTTCTGTGCTCTTCAGTTGAGTGACCACAGCGCAAAACTACGCCCAATGCCTGAGGCGCTTTGGATCATCAGCGCCATAGGACAGGGAGACAACTGCAGGGGGACACACGGACAATCTCAACTGCAACAACAGACAGTGGCTGTACAGTTGAGTGACCTCTCAGCAAACTGCCTTCAGTGACTTGGATATGCGGAGGGAGAGGAGGAAGAGGCACTTTGCTCCATGTTTGAGTGATCTCGCCATGTAAAACTCTTATCAGTGGCCCCTGCGCCTTTGGATAGGCGGACCTAGCATAAAATGAAATACAGCAACCGTGCGCTGTGTTTGAGTGACCTCCCAGTGTACAGCTTCACTCAGTGGCTGCAGATTCTTCTGACCGTTGGAGCGAGGATAGCGAGAGAGCTATTGGGGCACACACACTCAAGGAACATCCAATGCGAGAGTGCCTGTGCTCTTTGCTTCAGTGATATCACAGCAAAACTGCTCTCAGTGGCTGCTGCCTCTTTGGACAAGCGGGGGCAGAGTGAGGCTACACGGTCGATTGATCTCACAGCGTAACAGTACGCTCAGTGGCTGCTGCGTCTTCAATTTTTCAGGAGTAAAAGTTTTGTGTCCATCCACACACAGTGACTGCGGTTCATCAAGTGACTGGTGAGTGTTCTGTTCCACCCTTGGGAGAAACAAAAGATAACGGAAACCTATTTGTGTCCTTCATCCTGCATGTGAGCTGAGGATAACCTGGCATCTGAGAGAAATACGGCGACACGGACGAATTCTGGCAGATCCTGACTTCCTCCAGAACCCGTGCTGCAACCCGACTGGAACAGGAACATCACAAGAACACAGACAAAACTCGGCTAGAGAAATGGACCATGCCTGTGAATTGTGACGTAACGACAAAACGAAGAGAAATGTGCAGGGTGTTGCGAGTCCAGATAGAACTGACGCACATTGGAAGAAACCCTTCCCCACGTGGAATTCTCCAGGTGTTAACAACGGACGTACCAAGACAGTGCACGTGCTTGCTGAACTTTCGTATTGGCCGACACAATATGACATTTGATTTGGCTAACAAAGGTTTTCATTTTGGATTGTTCGCGAACAAATAATATGTATTCAGGATTCAGTGCGTTTAGACAGTGGTTCGTCAAGGGCCACATCTAATTTAGCGTCGTATGTACAGGGTAGATCTCCACACATACATACTGGGCACACATACTGTCACACAAGAAGAAAATGCAAGCCTACACACGCACACACACACACACACACACACACACAAACAAACACACACACACACTCAAACATACAAACAGACATCATGCCCAAAATCTTTTGGCCTTGTTAATTCCTTTACTGCTTCCAGACCTTTGCAGTTCGCTTTGTAAATATCAACTGAATGTTCAAATAAATTGTAACGCTGAACAAAATGTCGTTTTCCGATCAATGTGGAACAGATGACCAAATTTGCTGAGAACCAATGACAAGTAACCAAATGGTATCTGGCTCACCAATCTATCAATTAGTGGCAAGTCAGAAAAGGAACGGACGTAAAAAATTGCTGTACCTCCACGATATATTTTTCCATGCACAATAGGGGTTTTCACGTTCGTGACGCGCAGTTGGGCGGTGTCAGAATTTTTGATATGCGCGTCAAAATTCAACATGACACCCAATGGAGAGCATCAAATTATTGGTCCAGACCGATCACAAATTTTTGACGCGGGAATCAATTTTTTGACGCACGCGTCACAAACATGAAAACCCTTATTGGGTCCGTGTCACTGTTACACAATCTTTTTAAGGAGAGGTAAACACAAGGTGAGTCCGGGTCAAACATACTTTTCCACTGCTATATGAGTCTTCTGGATAATGGAGGCGAGACCACTATGACACACACACAGAACACATCTGGAGTTTTCAAGCTGTTCCTGTCGGACCCCATAGCAACTGCAGGGACACAATGTTGTGGTCAGCTCACAGCACAACGGATAAAACATTTAGTTGTTGTGTGTGTGTGTGTGTGTGTGTGTGTGTGTGTGTTTGTGTGTGTGCCCTGTGTGTACGTCTGTATCTGTGTGTGAGAGAGATTGCACAGAGAGAGCGATGACTGTGCATCATGGTTGAGTGACCCCACTGAACTCCAGCCAAGTGTGTCATGACGGTGAGCGAGTGATCTCTTGATTCAAAACTCGCGCTCAGTGGCTGCTGTCTTTCTCTATATCTTGCTCACAGTAGGGGAGGGAGACACAACAGAGTTTCCGTAATTTGAAAACGTGGACGCACGCGGGAACGTAAACATAGAGTGTCATCCTGTGGGGCACAGTACCACAGTTCATCTCCAGTTCCAAATATGATTTCGTACTTGTTTGCAAATTTCAAAGAAAAATGCCAAGAGAGAAAGAAGGCAAACATATCTGACAAAGAACAAAAAAAAACATTTGCTAATTTGGACTGCCATATTCTGTGGTGTAGTGGACCCCACAGGGTGAGATTCTACGTCTACGTCCACGCCTATGTCGACGTTTTCAATTTGCGGAAACTCCCAACAGACTCTTTCTCTCGCAGCGGCAAGTGGCTGCTGCTGAGTATTCATTCAGAGGTGAGAAGACAGACTCCTCAGTTGGATGAGCTCACCCTACAATACTGCGCGCACGCAATGGGTGCTGCGTCTTCACCAAAGAGGCAGCAAAGGCACAACGTTAGTGGGGCACTGTGCTCCATGGTCCAGTGATGCCAGAGCAAACCCGCGCTCACTGGCTGCTGGGTCTTCGTGTCTTCTTCACGCAGATGCAAACACGAACCTGTTGTACCGTTGGATTATTTAATAGGACAAACACTGCACTTCGTGTGTTCATTTTGTTACAAAGATTGAAGACAGAGCAACATGCCGCCAGAGTGGCTGAGTCTGCAGTCACAAATGTTCAGTGAGAAGAGGACTCTGTAGCCGAGCATCACTCGTCTGCTGTGTGTCTTGACAAACAACGTACTCAAGTGAATCCCAGACCGGTTGCTATGTGTTTGGATCCTTAAATGAAAGGTAAACAGCAACCGCGAACCCAATTAACTTGTAAGACACACTATGCGCAGCGTGGATGAGTCATGCCAGCAGCATGGCACACTTATTCACTGGACCAGAAGCAATGATAGGATCACGCGCCACGCAGTCACTGATGCAGAGAGGTGTTGCCCCGGTTCATATCTCGGCACACCTCACCAGCAGTGAATTGCAATCTCGTAAATGAAAATGAAATGTTTTTGGTGATGCAAAAAACGTCCCGGTTTTAGAAATGTTTGTTCCATTTTAGTGATACTTCAGTTCCACATTTTTCTGTTGTTTGACTGGAAATATCTTGTTGACAAAGCATTAGAAATAGAACTGAGTACATTTCCATGTAGCAACTGTTCTGCTACACCTTTCAAACCCATCATTTTACAAAATGATGCATTTGGAGTAAGACTTGAACCTGCAACCATTGGCTTTGGAGTCTTGCACTCAAACAGCTACGTCACTGAAGTTGTCACATTGAACTACCTTGCTGATGAATGTTGTTGCACGAATATTCCATTTTGCGTTCTCTTTTCCTCATGGAAGGAAAATATGTTGTCTGTTCACCAATGAGGGTGTGATGCAACCACAAGACATTTGCAATTACCATCTGAGTCACACCAAGTTGTTTTGCGACTGAACCACAGTTTTTGTGCCCGTTGCTGAGGGCTACTCTCAGTGAAACTGACCGTCTTTGTGAGAACATGGCTACTGAAGCTGTTGCGAAAAATGATAACACTTGCGGTCACACACCATTGGTAGATGCAGCTGCTGTGGCAGATGCACAAAGGGTCAAGAACTTGCTGGAATCAGGAGTTGATGTGAACCAAGCTGATAATCATGGAAGAACTGTACTATTTTGGGCAGCTTATGTATCTTCTTCAGTGTGTGTAAAAAGCATATTGGCAGCAGGAGCTGATGTGAACCAGGCCAACAAAGATGGAGACACCCCATTAATGTGGGCAGCATACAACGGGCATCAACCTTGTATCAAACTTCTCTTGAATGCAGGAGCTGATGTGAACCAGACAAACAGGTGGAAGCAAAGTGCATTGCAGAAATCTGTCAATCAGTGTGATGCACAGAGTGTCAAACTTCTGTTGAAGTCAGGAGCTGACGTGAACAAAACAAATGCATATCGCCAAACCCCACTGTTGAAAGCCATTATGTTGGGTGATTTTCAATGTGCAAAATTGCTCTTGAATGCTGGAACTGATGTCAATTTGGCTGATGGTAATCAGTACACACCACTCCTCCGAGCAGTGAAAAACGGTGCACAACATGTGAGGCTTCTGTTGGAATCGGGTGCTGATGTCAACGTCAGTGCATTTGGAAGATCACCTCTTCAGGAAGCGGTGTTGCAGTGTGACACCAAAATGACCAAAATGTTGTTGCAAGCAGGAGCAAATGTGAACAAGGTGGACTCTGTTGGGCAAACACTTTTGAAAGCTGCTGTTAATAAAGGTGGCATGGAAACAGTTAAATTGTTGTTGGAAGCAGGAGCTGATGTCAACCTGGCTGACTCCAATGGGAAAACACCATTACTTGCAGCAATTGATCGAAGAGACACACAGTGTGTGAAATTACTCCTGCAGTGGAAAGCTGATGTGAACAAAATGTACAAACACAGAACACCAGTGAGAGAAGCAGCTCACAATGGAGATACAGAATGCACAAAACTGTTGCTTGATGCAGGAGCTGATGTCAACAAACCAGATGATGAAAGCAAAACACCACTGTTTGCATCAACTGACAATGGACATGTTGCCTGTGTCAAAGTCTTGCTGGAAGGAGGAGCTGATGTGAATCACTCAGATGAAAGCAGACAAACATCATTGCTGGTGGCTTCTGAGAAAGGTTTTGCACAGTGTGTGAAGCTTTTGCTGGCAGGTGGAGCTGATGTGAATATCTCTGACACCTCTGGATGCACACCTTTGATGAAGTCAGCAAAACCAGGCCATGCTGAATGTGTGAAGCTGATTTTACAAGCTGGAGCTGATGTCAACTTGAAAAATTGTGCTGGCTTGACAGCATTGTGCTGTTTGAAGAACACAATGTTTCGCAGACTGGAAACTGGAGCATTAGTTCACAAGAAAGTTTCAGCCAAACTACTGTTGGCAGCAGGGGCTTGTGTGAATGTATTTTATGCAGGGCAGGCAACCAGTGATCTTGGTCCTGCACTCATTGCTTGCACGCATCCAGAGAAAGAAAATATCATTCTTTTATTGGTTGCTGCAGGTGAAGAACAAATGTGGATACCTGTTGCTCAAAAGGACCCCCAGCTTTCGCGACTTCTGTTTCACTGGAATGAACCAAATCTGAAGAACGAGTGTAGAAAGGTCATCAGGAAACACCTGTTGACCCTGGATCCCCACACGAACTTATTCATCCGGGTTCCTCGGCTTCAAGGTCACACACCACAGAAGTTCATTTCCTACTTGTTGTGGGACCAAAACCTGCATGTAGACTCGGAGGAACTGGCTGCAGTGAGCACAGCATAAACAAAGCAGAATATTTGGGGTAGACTCTACGCAGTTGTGAATGACAAACTGCTTCCATCCAAGACACAAATGACAGCGCAAGCACCACAAGATTTTCAGAACCACCGTTGGACACCATCAATGAGAGAGAAAACTTCATCCAGGTTTCTCCTGCAAAGGGACTCGGTACATGTTCTGCGATGGATTTGGCAGTTATACGCAGATGTGACTCAAGAGCACCAACCTTGGAAGGAATTCGTCCCTTGCATGGAACTTAATGAATACGTATCACAGCAAAGATTTTGTCCTGAGCAACAGCCGGACAACACACCTCAGATGGACGGGACTTGTTCTCCACCCATTCGACATTTTTTTTCCGCATGAACAATTCACCTCACGTGTTTCACCCAGAAACCCAACTTTCCGTGTTCAACGGTGTTTTGCCTTTGGCTGCCTGCCAGGTGAGCATTGTGTGTGCACGGTCATTTTGTTGACGTCAGCGTCAAAGTTTAACACACAATGAAGATTTTTTTGACGTCAGCCCAGAAACCGACCGCGCATCACTCAACGTGAAAACCCATATAGAGTGTCAGTTGTGGCGAAATGGTCCATGTTGCATGTGAGGTGCCTGTGCTGTTTTCGACGTCGTTCATCCAACAAATTATGTACTGAACAATTTGGTGGTGTTGGGTGTTTTGTGAGCTGTACAGAGCACGTATTTATCAAAATCTCCCTTGGGTTTGTTTCTGGATTTAAAATGTGCACAGGAACTGGACCCTGGGAGAAACCTTCACCATGACAACTTCACTCATGGGAAGATTCACAACATTCACAGTTTGGACTCTTGTACGTGTATTTTTCTGCGTGGTGCATAGTGAACTACAGCTTGTCTGAAGATCTATGGAAAAAAAACAGAAACGGATGAGTCAGAGACAAAATCAACACACGACCAGAAAAAGAACGGAAATGCAATTGGTCAGGATTTCAGTTGCTGATTATGAGACATCAGGACATCTTTCTGTGAGGTGGACCAATTGTTTTTGGTTTGTGGTGGCCTGGCTTTGCAGAAATGCACGTTGGTCTGTTTTGGCACAAACCACACAAGACGCACTAATTGGGCGTCACACCGGTTTCCAGTTACTTGCTTGGGATCCACCCAAATCAAACACCATGGAATATAACTTTTTCTGTGGAACATGATTCGTGCACTAATGGCCATTTCTGACTCATTTAGGTGTCGTGAGTTTCTCAGGTGATTATTAAATGTGTATGAATCTGTTGTCAGACTGACCTCACATTACTTCGTTGGAACCAGACACCATACTCAATGGATCGAACCTTTTTCTCTGGAATTGGAGCCTGTGCAGTAATGGCCATGCCTTTACATTGTGAAGAGTGTCAAGTTTCTTTGGAACCCATTAAAAATCTGTGACTGAACACCAAAATATCTTCGGCTCTTTCTGTTGCCAAAGGATCAAAACGTCTTGTGTGGAGACATTGAACTGCGTACAAGGGTACCGCTAATTGGTATGGTGAAGGTGTTGGGTTTCTCTTGAGCCCATTAAAAATTTTTGATCCTGAGATTGGTTGAACTTGATGCTCTATTGAAGTCAGCATTTCCACTCCCACGGTATCAAACCATTTCTCCGTGGAATTGGAGATTTCAGGCCCTGGATATATGTCACTGTAATGGGTGTCTAATGGGCTTGGTGAATGGTGTTGAGTTTCTCTGTAGCCCATTAAAATCTTTGATCCATTGATTTTGCTGAACGCGACACCCGGTTGTTTTGGGGGCGGACTGTAAATAGCAACGGCCACACTGGGCCTGTTACTCCGAGCGACGCCTGGCCTGCGGACGACACACGTGAGGTGACAGTGTTTGGAGTACGACGGACATTGGTGTGCACAGGTTGCGCAAATTGGAAACGTTCGTGCACACGATATGTAGAATCTCACCCTGTCGATTTCAAATGAACAATGCAAATAATTCACCAATAAATAATAGGGTGCTTCTTCGTCATCGGGTGCAGGTGCTCAAGTTTTCAATTTGCGTAATCTTACAAATTGGGGAAGAAACCAATGAAGAAAAAACTCGAGTTGTAGTCTGACGACGTTGCATGAGGAGATGCAAGGAACGTAGGAAAGACACGACACAGGCCTTTTCATTCCAACAGATAGCTCACATGGCGGCCTTTTCAGAAGAAGAAATGGCAGGGTTGGTGAAACAGTACGTTGAGAAGTGGACTGAGGCAGAAGCACTCAAAAAGATCAGAACTCTACCAAGACATCTAGACAGGTTCACCCGAACTCTCGATCTAGAGAGAGCAACTCTGGAGAGGGATGGAATCATGAAGAAAGTGATCACGAATGGAGGCAAAGCTGAGTTTCAGGAATTCACAGAAGCTGTTCTACCCAAGTTATCAGCACAGATCGAAGATCCAGACGCCAGTGACTTTGCAAAGATGACAGTTCAGGCAATAAAAATAAACGCATCAAAGCTTGTTCTGAAGACCGATGTCACAAAAGCTGTGAACATTTTCCTTGATTCCAACAAGCAAACTCTGTCCATGAAGCCAAGCTACAGACAGACTGTTCTGGCGAAAACCCAGTCATTTCTCATGGATATCTGCCTGGACATCACAGCTGCCCAAAATGAAGAAGAAGTCGCCAACAAAGAAGCATTGTCCAGTCTGTTCCAATGCACAGTGAATCTGCCCCTCATGTTGGCAGCAGAACTTGGAAAGCTGGATATTGTACACCACTTGGTGGAGACAAAAGGCGCAAACATCAACTTCAGAGACACAGCCAAAGCAAGCAATGTACCGATTGAACCAGATTTTCCTGCATATGTCAGGCCAAAACATCCAGTTGAGGCAGCAGCATATGGAGGACATTATGAATGTCTGAAGTACCTGATTGAAAAAGGAGCGCTTGCGAATGGCCGTTGTCTGCGTTTGAGAAGAGTAGTTCACCCAGTGGCCCCTCTCTGGTGGGCGGTGTGCAAGATGCACACAAAATGTACCCAACTTCTGTTGGAGGCAGGTGCTGATGTGAACCTGATTGTGACGACAGACATTACCTTTGATTGTGCTGCTAGCACAACAGACAAAACACCTTTGTTGCTGGCAGTCTGCAATGGAGATATTCCCAGTTTGAAGCTGCTGTTAGGAGCTGGTGCTGATGTCAATCAGGCTTGTAACAGGAACAAAGCCCCACTGTGGGAAGCAGCATACAGAAACAACACATCAGTTACCCAACTGCTTCTGGAAGCTGGAGCTGATGTGAACATGAGTTCCGAAGGAAAAACACTGTTGCAGGATGCAGAAAAGAGAGGTGATGCAGCCCTGGTAAAGTTGCTGCTGGAAGCTGGAGCCGATGTGAACCAGAATAAAGGTGCATTGTGGGAAGCAGCTTGTGAAGGTCACGCAGCTGTGGTGAAGCTAGTGCTGGAGTTTGGAGCTGATTTGAACCACCCAAGGTATCCGTGCACTCCATTTGTGGCATCAGTTACATTAGGTATTGCAGGTCATGTTTATCATGTTGACCTGGATGAGGACAAACATCAAGGTTACATTGACTGTGTGAACCTCATGTTAGAAGCAGGAGCAGATGTGAATTTGGTTAGCCCTGGCAGGTCAACAACTTCACGTGCACCACTCTGGATGGCAGTGAATTCAAATAACCCTCACATGTTGAAGCTGCTTCTCGATGCCGGAGCTGACGTGAATTTCAGATGTCGGGGCCAATCGACACCAGTGGACTGCTTGTGGAATCTGATGTTCACAATAGGGAGGAACAAGAACATTGAAGGTGGAATGAAACTGCTCTTTGATGCAGGAGCCAAGGTGAATATGTGTGCACGATCAACTTCAAGTATTGTGATGTATGTTGACAACTCAAAGGACAGAGAACATCAAATGAATGTGGCCCGCCTGGTGTTTGCAGCAGGACAGAAAATTGTCACAGGGCATCATTTCCCAGGGGATCCCACCCCATCACAAACTGCTTTCTACCCTCTGGGCTGGCTTGAGATAGATCTGAAGAACCAGTGCAGAAAGGTCATCAGGAAGCACCTGTTGACCCTGGATCCCCACACCAACCTCTTCATCCGGGTTCCTCAGCTCCAGGGCCACACTCCAAAGAGGCTAATTTCCTACCTTCTGTTGGATCAACATTTGGATGTAGACTGGGGCACTGTCTCTTTCCACCAGCAAGAGCCACTGCGGAATGCCATTGGTTTCGATCGTATTCCTGATTATGATCATGATGATGATTATCACTATGGATCTTCCGATGATGAGAGTTATGACTGGTTCTGAATTGCAAGCTGAACGACATTTGTACTGTGGGCTGGAGTGCCCTGTTTTGCTTTCGTTGAACCATCAGACAACGGAAACGCGTCAAAAATATTTGATCAGGACACCGCTTTTTTAAAGTTCGATTGTACACGATTTTAAAGGATTTTGTTTGATAGATGTTGACAGTGTGCGTGAGCTGAAAATCACACATAAGACGAGACATACCTGAACTGAGGAACAGGGAAGAGAAAGGAACCATTGTGTCCATGACGACCAAAGGCACCACCAGACTGAACATTCTCTTCATTTCTCCCAAGACCAACAATCTGTCATCGAGCAATAATGGCAGATTTGGAACTGTGCCAAACTGCGGCGCCATCCACTTCCTTGCGGAGGACAGAACCCATGAAAGGGCAAAACGAAACTCGGCTCAAATGGACCAAGAAAAGACTGAGAGCAAAATGCCATCGAATATTTCAATGAGCCTTCTTGACTGAACATAACTTGAGCTCAAAACTCTACCGACGTTCATTACACATGCTCAGCCCCCTTCAGGTCCTACTTCAAATGTTCCTGGCGTGTTTCATTTTTCGGTTTCCAACATTTGTTCAATGGAGTGTCGGTTGTCGGTATGTCCGGCGCAACTGCCGGTTTTTTTTCAATTGGTTGTGCCTTGGATGTTCATGTGCTTTGGTTTGCATTGCTTGGTTATTTGATTTTTCACCTGTGGATGTTTGTTGTTTTGGTCGTAACTTGGGTTGGATCAGAAAATATTGTGGTAGCTGCTCCGTTTGTGCTTGCGCGTGTGTGAGCAAGGTATCCGTGTTGCACGCCAGCTAGTGATGAGGCGTCGTGTACATAATTGGTGCTAAATGAATCAAGAATCGATGTGTATTCCTGTGTGAGGTTTGTTTTCAAAGGACGAATCTGCCAGCATCATTCTTCTACCTTCGTGTTTTGCCTTTCTTCCTCAGCTCAACCTACCTGTGCCCATGTCCAAATCTACATGAGCTCATTTCCTAACCCGCGTCTGTGTCTGTGTCCTCCTGCCAAGAACGCGTTTTCTTAGAACCGCAATTCTCAGTACTCACCTGCAAAGACAAAATAAAAAGATAAGTTGTAGAGGTGCGTCAACAAGCATTGAACAGGGAATGTTCAAAAATACAGGCAGCATTTTGCTTCAGTTCGCTGCCAGCCTGGATAACCACTCACTCCAACAAACACTACTCGGCAGCTGTTGTGTGCATACTTAAATACTAAGAATATGTGGACGGTCCACACTTGAGTAATTTCGTGCCCACAGTGGTTGCTGCGTGGTGCAGACACACAATGTTATCCACAACTGCATGTGTGATCGCAGTCCACAGAACCAGCCCATTCGCTGTTGTGTGTTCAGTTTGTCAGCAGAAGAGGACACAGACTCAAGTGGTTTTTTGTCAGTATTTTTTCCTGAGCGCAAGGGTTGCAGTACAAAGTCAAACAATCAAAAACAACATGGGGGCGCTTGCTGGTTCATCAGGCAGGGATATCTGCTTCAACACATCATAAGAGCTATATTGCAATGCAAAACTGGCTGAACGACTTCATCACACAAGCGTGCAACCACAGGAGGGCACAGTGATCTCTGTCTGTCTGTCTGTCTGTCTGTCTGTCTGTCTGTCTGTCTGTCTGTCTGTCTGTCCTCTCTCTCTCTCTCTCTCTCTCTCTCTCTCTTTCTCTCTATCTCTCTCTCTCTCTCTCTTGGGGCAGAAACTGAGCTCAGGCTCAGACCAACCGGAGTCTCCACATTGAAGGTCTGTATGCATTCCCCTGCATTCCCCTGCACATCCCTGTACATCCAAATCAAAATCCTCCTGTGCATGGGAAATGCATACACACGCCCTGTGCGTTCCCCATGCATTCCCTGTGCGTTCCCCATGCATTCCCTGTGCGTTCCCCATGCATTCCCTGTGCGTTCCCCATGCATTCCTCTTCCGGTGGGAGAACCAGTAGAACCCTCTGGGGGTTACTCTCTTGTTGTTGGTTGTGTTCAATTACGCGTTCGGTGAGCCGCTAGCGAAGTGGTGCCACTTTGCCCTCTGACTCGGAGACAGGACAATCTGAAGGATTTGAGCTAAACTGCCTGCAGCCGGCACATGTAAATCGAACGTGCCCACAATCGAAAATTAAGTTGACTGAGCAGCGGTGCGTGTCAAATTTGGAAATGGACACGCCAAAGGGGTACCAAATCCATGAATTTGCTCATCGCCTGTTGAAATTGAGAAACAAAAATGCATTGGCCGTGTTTAGTTTTCGCCTCTGTCCAGCCGGTGGCAGAATCGCACTTACTGTGCAAAGTCCGTGAATTGGGAGAAGTCTGATTGCCGCTTGTGGGAATCGAACGTTGCCAATTATACACTATCCAGTTCTCACGTGCTGTCGGGCCAAATCACAAAGTGACAATTGCGAAACAAAGGGATTTATACATTTTTCGCAAAATTGGGCATGACTTGAGAGCTTTGCGCACATCTGCTGATTCTTCAGTTCGTAAAAAGTGGCGACCGTGCGTCAGCGTTATATTTCTAAGCAACGTGAGCTTCTTTCGTTCAGGTGATGACCAAGCGAATCTGCGCTGAATACCTGCTGAGTCTTCAGGTCACAGTTCATCGCAACCAAAAACAGAAGGATCCACAGTTGCAGCGATGCACACGTACACACAAGGAACCGATCACGCTGGAGCCAAGAGTTGGAGCTGGCCAGTTGAGCAATCAATTTTTGCGCAGAAAGCACGGCGGGGAAGCTGCTACTTGTTGAGTTCGTGGTAGCGAAAAGCAGCACACTGTCACTCCGAAAACGGAAACGGAAACGTTACTTGTAATGACAAAAGTGTCGCGTTTTTGAAACATTACCTGGTAATGTTAACATTCAGTTCTGTTACAACAAAACACATCTTATGCATTCTTACCATTATGTTGCAATGCAAAGTGATATGTTTAGCCGTTGTAACGTAACGCTTTCTTAAGGGTATCCATTAATGGCAAATGCATTTTGTTTGTTCGATATCATGCAAGTTATTCCGATGTCAACTTTATCCGTTCAATATCACACATTTCTATCCGTTATCGCCTTTGTGTTCGATGTCGTGCTGATATGTCTGACAACTTAGAACAAATAGCAAATTCTCCTTGACAATTTATTTCAAAAAATGAGGAATCATGCAAGTATCATGCAGGGAAGGGAACTAGCTATGAAATTGTTGCATGCGTATACACAATGATGCAAATTGCTGGCAGTCTGCATCATTCATTTTTGAAATAATCCTAAATTCCTTTTGCCAGAGCCTTTACGAGGTTACAAATCGATTCAAATTCCTTCAAAGAATACACAGTAGTTCACAGAGTAGTCCACACATGTATATACACA
>JAAUXT010037513.1_pt1 | contig 43280 bp, 47 predicted proteins | sample 7278171 | NCBI WGS metagenome assembly JAAUXT01 (sample SAMN14350112, study PRJNA611818) | marine sediment metagenome | isolation source: surface marine sediment (1.8m) | place: French Polynesia: Moorea | collected 2018-08
ATGATGCCTGCACTCGTTTCGTGCAAAATCCCCCCCCCCCCCCTCCAAGAAAAAATCATCCAACTTCATCACGCTTGAATTTTTCTGCAGATCGGCGCCTCTACCTTTTCCACCAACATAGGAGCGCCCATGTTCGTTGGCATAGCGGGAACCGCTGCCGCGTCCGGCATCGCAGTCGTTATGTTCGAATGGCATGTAAGTCACCAAGTTGACAATGGCAGTTTGTCTATTTCGCCCCCTCCCGACCCAACGTTCCATTTCCCACTGTTGTCAAACATTTTCTTTGGACTTTTTCAGGCGATGTGGATGTTGATCCTGCTCGGCTGGCTTTTCCTTCCCGTCTACTTGGCTTGTGGCGTAAGAACGAAACAGTCTCCTCCAGAAAATCGTTGAGATGATCTCAAGAGTTCTTGTTTTGTTGGACTTTCCCTCTACTTTTTTGGACTTGACGCCAAGAAAAATTGACTTTCTCACACGTTTAAATTCCCTGTGCACCCCACAGTGCTACACGATGCCGCAGTATCTCAAGATGCGCTTCGGTGGACAGCGCATACGAATCTGGCTCGCCGTCATCCACACCTTTCTCACCATCACCTCCAACATCGCAGTGAGTAGAGTTCAAAGGAGGATCGCAAAACCTGACACAACCTTCAGACTCGGTTCTTTGTTGATTCCAGTCAAAGTCACTGGAGTTTCTTTTGAATTTCATTGTGTTTTCAGGGCCAAATGTATGCCGGAGCCCTCTTCATCCAGCAGATCTTCCAGTGGGACCTGTATCTGTCCGTCGCCGGCATCCTCGCAGTCACAGCGGTGTACACAGTCATAGGTAATCCGGATCCATCGAATGGCCCTTGAAACACAAGTGTCAGGAGCCTGCGACCGGTCCTCCGGTTCGATACAGGAGTCACGCAGGTATTGTTCGTGCACCGTTGGATCTGATGCAGCGTGTTCTCGTCGACAGGAGGCCTGACGGCCGTCATCTGGACGGACACGATCCAAACCGTGATCCTCATCCTCGGCTCCACGCTGCTCGGAATCATCAGTAAAACCTCTTCCATCGTTTTGCTTCTCACATTTCACTGCCTGTCCAGAGAGTGTACAAAACTCTTTCACAAAGGCATCGCAAAACTTGAATGTCTGACCAACAAGACTGTTCCCAACAGCTTTGACAGACATCGGGGGATTCGAGTCAATGCGCAGTCAGTACATGCAGTCCGCAGCCAACTACACGTACCTGGAACAAGGCTTGTACGGCAACCACAGCTGCGGAATGCCCAGGGACGACTCCTTCCACATATTTCGCGATATCGACTCTGACTATCCTTGGACAGGCTTGGTCGGAGGCCTGACCATACTTGCTCTAAATGCCTGGTGCACTGATCAGGTGCGAACAGTTCCAGTTCTCGGGTGCAAGAAACAAAGCGCCACATCATTGTGCAAGGACGCTGACAACAAAATTGCTCGGCTTCCACATTTTCTTTTTCAGATATGCGTGCAGAGATCCTTGTCGGCCAAAAGCATATCGCACGCAAAGGCAGGCTTGCTTCTCGCAGCGTATCTCAAGATCCTTCCCTTCTTTTTCTATCTGATGCCCGGTATGATCAGCAGGATCTATTTCCCAGGTACCACACTCACGAACTCTAACGCATCGCACCGTATCAAACCTGTCTTGAACGAAAGGAAAGACCTTGACTCGTGTCGTGCCCTGCTGTCTTGCAGACGAGGTGGCCTGTGCCGACCCGGACGCGTGTCGGGAGGTCTGCGAGAATCCGAGCGGCTGTTCGGACATCGCCTACCCGCTGCTGGTCACCAGGGTCCTGCCCGACGGTTTGTTCACAAAGCATTCGAGCAACCCCAAGTGAACTCAAAAAGTCCGGTCTGACCAAGATCTTGCGGGATGCTGCGTGTTTCTGCAGGGATCCGCGGCATCATGCTGGCAGCGCTGCTCGCCGCCCTCATGAGCTCCATGACGTCCATGTTCAACAGCTCGAGCACAGTCTTCACCATGGACATCTGGAGAAGGTTCCGGCCTCGAGCCAAGGAACCCGAGCTCATGGTGAATGGATTCCAAATTTAACATCCTCTGGTTTGTCTTTCCACAGCAACGAACCATTAGTAGATCGTTGTCTGCTGCAGGTTGTGGGTCGAATCTACACCATTGTCTTGGTCGGCGTCGCTATTGGCTGGCTGCCGATTCTGGAGGAGATAAAAGGATCTCAGTTCTGGAACTACTCGCAGTCCATCGGATCTTTCATCCTGCCTCCAGTTGTCGTCACGTTTTTGCTTGGACTCTTCTGGAAGAGAACCACTGAAAAGGGAACTTGCCATCTGCCAAACATTTACATCCCGTCAATGTCCATTTGCCTACGGCCGTTACCGGTTTCTATTTCACCTTACAGGGCGCCTTTGCCGGCCTCATAATCGGATTCCTGATTGGCGTGACGCGGATGGGACTGGAGTGGTCGCGCGATCCGCCTTACTGCGGCAGTGGGGACGCAGACCGACAGTTCAAAGTGGTGTCCAAAGTAAAAACATTAATTGTTAATGTCCACACTGTCCACCTTCGTCCTCACTGTACATACGAGCAAGGTTCAAGACACCAGAACAGCTGCGAACTTCACATCACAGACCTTCACACACACAAAATGAACACGAAGCCTTCTGTCGCGAATCAATCCACCTTGTTCAATTTCAGGTGCACTACCTACACTTCGCCATCATTTTGGCGGTGATCGTGTTCGTGGTCCAGGTGTGCGTTAGTCTCCTGACACCGCCGAGACCTGCGAAGAAGGTGCGATAGTCAGCACCAAATCCACTGCCTCCTACGCGGTTTGCGGGGCGACACACTCCAACCTTGTTTCGTGTGCTTTGTACTTTTTGGGAAAAGGCAAACGAGCGCTACTCAGTCACTCTGATTACCATCCATACTCATGTTTCAGGTTTTCACTGATCTCATTTCAGCTTCGGAGAGTCACTTATTGGACTCGCAACACGCCCGAACTGCCTGAACTCACAGAGTCCGAGGACGAGGGTCAAGAGGAAGAAGACGACACTCAGTACGAAATGCCAACAGGTGCCAACTTTCAAAGCTTCAACATAGAATTTGTTCTCTCAAGACGTCCACGAAATGGACCATCATCTTGCCGTCACGAAGGATTCCCTCAAAAACAAACCAAAACAACGAGCCAAATACCCTCAGACGACATGACTTGCCTCTTCTGTCTTCACTGTCGCCAGACTTCTCGGGCAAAGCGAAGCACTACTTGCTGCGCTGGGTGTGCGGCGTCGAGCGCGACGTGAAGCCGCAGAAGCTGAGCCGGGAGCAGCAGCTCGAGCTGCAGCTGCGCGCCACCAGCATCAAGGAGGACCCCTTCTGGAAGAAAGTCCTCGACATCAACGCCGTCATCTGCGCTGCCGTCGCAGTCTTCATTCACGCCTTCTGGGCTTGATTGGTCTGTCATCCCGAACAAGTTGAAAACATTTGATCGGCAGTAAAGCTGACCCTGGTAAACGTGGATCAAAGCGACTGCTGAATGCACGTGCTTCGTTGCGCACAGAGAAAAAAATCGTTGATTGTCGTGTGTATACATTCTTGATTTATTCTGCCTGCAAATCATCATAGATTCTCAAGCAAATTAACTCATTCTCAGCAATTTTTCGTCACAATAAAAAAACATTTCAGTGACAATGAGGATTTGGATTGGCCTTATTTGGAGGTTGGCGGCGCGGGCTGCGTCCCCGGCTCGTTATCGAGCGTTTTGAGGAGGCGGAACAATCCGGCCGCTTCTCGAATCCGACTGAACTCGATGCAGAACGCCTGCACCTCAATGAAGATGTCCTGCAATGGACGCACAAAAAAGAATCGATACGTCGCCCCTCAGGTCAGAGCTGACATGACAAAAAACGCGCGGTGTGCTAGGTTTGCTGCTTTCCCGATCATACACACTTTCCTTTCGTTGCTATCCAAAAACACGTGGGACCCAGTTAGTGCAGGCCGACCAACATGACACCAAACACCCAATGTGTTTCTCACCTTGACGTCGATGATTTTGTTTCGGATGAGCGACTGCAGGAAGACACAGACGAGGCGCACGAGTCGGTTCTGCATGTAGCGATCCTTGATCGTCTCGCACGTCGAGATGCAGTTGGAGATGTAAAGGTGAATGAACTCTGACGGCAAGTCCACAGCCTACAAAGTCGTGTACCACATGTACCAAGACATCCATGAATTCTGGGTGTGAACATCTTTCGACTTGTTTGACTCTCAAGCTTTGAAAACACATCAAAGCAAAACAGACGGAAGAAGCTGGAGCCAGTTCATTCGAACTTGATTCCGTTTACGTTCACTTACTTACCGTTGTGAGTCTGTTGACAACTTCCATAGAATGTAGAGACATTTCCATATTCACCAGCACCGAGAAGTATCTGCAACCATAGAGAGAACAGCGCTGTTTCTCAGAGATTGAAAAACCCCCAACAAAACCCAGGACAAACTTGTCGTCACAACGCGATCTGTTTGCGTGACTCGACATGTTTCTGTTCTGCAGCTGAGACTCACTCTGTGATTTGATTTGACTGCATCAACTTCAGCAGAACTTCAATGGCAACGAGAGGGTTGTTCTCCACCAGATCTGGCAACTGCAAGAAACACGGAAATGCTGAAGACTTTCCATTCTCCTGGGCACAACGATCCACAGCGCTGAACACGGGACCACTGACCCCGACTCGATTTCCCAGAACCCGTTCTTCACTCCCACCTTGAACGCGACACCTGTCACATTCACTTCTCACCTTGGCCGGGGTGAGTCCGATGTGGTAGACGAGCTTGGTGTCCTTCTCGAGCTCTGAGAGCAGCTGCTGCTGCTGCTGCGGGATGAGCGGCCCCTTGAACGCCTTGAGCATGAGGCGCCGCACCTCGGCGCCCGCGGAGTTACTCACGCACATGCTGGCGTCCCACGCCACGTGGTGGTCGGGCTCGACTGGGTTCATCCACGCCAACTGAAAACGAGGCTCAATGCAACGAAAACGGGTCGGTTCATTGTGAGACTGAATCGGCATTCACCAACAAAAGAAGCACGCCGGCAGCACGAAACACTTGCAGGAGTGTTCGTCTGCAATCCTGGACTATAAATGTCGGGTGACTGGGGTCACTGACATAAAAAAAAATTCAATTTCGGTGCAGGGACATCAAAATTTTTTGTTGGATGACCCCCCCCCCCTCACCCGACATTTAAAAAACAACAAATGCCAGGTGATGTTCGGTGCCCCCCCCCGACACACACACACACACACACACACACACACACACACACACACACACACTCGCCTGACAAATTCCGACAGCATTTAAAAACGTCAGGTAACATTCAAAAATTGAATATCAGGTGAGTGTGTGTGTGTACGTGTGTGTGTGTGACCTGAACTTTAAAACTTTGATGTCACCCAACATTTGAACATTGTGTCTGGTGACCCCCACGCACCCACCCAACACCTGTCACACAGCATCTGGGGGTGAGGCGGTGCGTCCGGAAATGCACTGAGAACTTTGTACACACACAACAGCAGAGCAACACACTGCACCTCGTCCTCGGCGATGTGGAGCGGCGGCGCGAGGCGCACGAACTCGGGGCGCATGCACTTCTCGACGGCGGGCGTCGCCGACACGAGCAGCGCCTCCATCGTCTGGCGCTGCACGTCCGCGTTGATGCACCCCGGCTTCTGGAACTGGTCGAAGCTGAAGCAACAACAAGAGATCAAAGATCAACGAGCCCGCGGCTCCAACCCTCCAAACAGCAGGCGCAGCAAACAGGCCACGGCTACCAGCCAACTATTTCGCTTTGTTACGGACAAAAGGGGGAAGGCAATCACTGGTTTCATGACCAGCAACTTTCACTTTTGTCGAAAAATAAACCGACAGTTGCTTCTCCCACCCCCACCCCCCGCCAGTGAACCAACAATCTGTGCGCAGACACACAAACAATATAACACCATCGCAATTCGACTGAGCCCGCGGCCTCAACAAACAGAGGAAATTTTCGCTAAGTCATTGCATTTGATCTTCGTAGTTTCCCCAACATGTGCAGGAAGTTTGCAACACAAACATAAACGCTTGTCAGTAGAGAGACGCGCCTGACCTGAGCGGTGCAGGGCCAATTTGAATTCCTGTTGGCGCATTCCTGCACGCGCAAAGAATAGTGTTCAACAAATTTAGGAACTTTTTTATTGGGTTGGGGAGGGGGAGTGAGCAATGTCCACGGCCAAACAGATCCTGTGTGACAAACGTGCGGTTGCTTCAGCAAATCGGCACGTGTCAAAATGTGACGCTACATCCAGGACGTTTCAGCACCGGGGAACGCCAGTCGTGATTTTCCGTCCACAAACCCTCAATCAAGCCCCCGACCTGTCAGGTATCTTCAGGATAAGAATGTTGGGAAACAAGTGACGCTGAACGTTCCTCAGGCAAAAACAGACACGAAACCGGGAAGAATGAAATGAGTCTCGACCAAGCGCAACCGTCACTCTAATTCGCGTGGACGCAGGTGTGTTGGGGAGGGGCGGGGCACGAACAGGAGACGCCTGAAGCCGCGCAACGACAAAAGTTGTAAAAGTTCAACTTTACGATCGTCAGGCTTTGTCTGTCTCACTTTCACCAAACACTCGTCAACTCGCGGGTCAAATTCATTTCAGAATGTTGCATATGTTTTCCGCCCCACTGATCTCATGCACCGAAAGTGCACTGGCTTGAGACGTTTGTGCTGTGCGAATAGATGAGGGCTCCTTTACATGGGACACACACGCCCAAGAAGTTCACATCAGGCACAACACAACATTGAAGGCAAACAAGACAGAAACACACCGTGCAAATAGTGTAACGGGGACTAAATCTTCTTGGCACGAAACGCAAGACATCAGCCTGCTGTTTGGTTTCTCTGTGGATTGTTTTTGTCCACAGAACTGACCACGCTTGGATTCATCATCAGACAACAGGTCAGTAGCAAGGACTTATCTTCAATTCAAAACGGCACAAACATCGAATTGAGTGTTGGTAAAAGAAGGAGGATGGGAAGGTGTGTCGCCATCGTTTCAACATACGCACAGACAAAACGCCTATACTTTGAAGGGAGAGACATTCCAGTAACCTCGACAAGAGCAACTCGTTTGACCCATTTTACGCCACCACACCATTGCAACAAACAGAACTTTTCGACATTGAACCAAGAAAGACTGAAATCTTGTCGAAAGCCAGGAACACAACTCAGTTCTGGCATGATTTCTCTCAAGACTGATGTGCGTGTCTGACAACAAAATTCTGTGAAACCTTGGTGAGCATTTCCTTCACAGAAACTTTCTCACGACATTTGCTGTTCGAATTCTTCGCGGCATCTGTGCACCGAACTACACACAAGACTGGGAAGCAATTTTCTAAGGCAGTGACAAGTTTACTCTTCGTTGTAAGACGCACATTTTTCGTTGATTGGGTTGTTCGTACAAGACGAAGCAACTGCCACAAGAAAAGACGCTCATCACAACCTGGTCCATGGACTCCGTACAAGTTACATCTGAAAAACGACCGAGAGGAGGAACCAAGTCGTAAATGCACTGCTGGTCGTCTGGCGTTCATGCATCGAAGAGCACGACCCAAGACATTGATTTTGAACTTTTGCAGCTCAACCTCAGAGGAATACGAGCGGACAGTGGGCAAGATGGGAGGAGCGCACTCCAACCGTCGCTACCGGGCTCCGCCGTCGCAGTACCCGTCGGACGAGGTGTTCAGCGGACACTACGCCCCCACGGGCTTCATGCCGCCCGCCGCAGGAATGTACGGAGCCGCCGACGCTGGCCCAGTGGACACGGATCCCTACATGCAGTTCAACCCCAACATGCAGTTTGACCCTCACATGCCATACGACCCTCAAATGCAAAACTTTGGAGCATTCACAGTGCGGAGAGCAAGCAGTGAACAGAACATGGCAGACTTCGATCCTTACACGCAGTTCGCAGCCTTTCAAGGCACAGGTGAGCCCTATCTCTCTCACGATGAACACTGCTGAGCGTTGAGGTGATTGTCTACACAGCCAACACGCGGACCAGGTTCGGTTCCTTCGGATATATGGGTGAAACTCTTGTCCACTTTCAAAATCACTTGCAGAAACCTGTGAATAGTATTTTTGTGGCCCGAGTGTTCCAACTTCGCTGCTGCAGCTCGCTGTTTACGAAAAACACAGTTGAAGGTGGACACTTTAGGACAGACTGAAACGTGTCTTTGGTAACCTGCAACATGTCACGCCAGACCGCCCCACTGCAGCATATTTCACAAACGCAAGCGGGGGGAGGGGGTGGGGTGCTAACAACCAACCCGACCCTCCAAGACATGACATGAGAAATTTCAGTTGCCAAATCTAATCGGGTTTTAGGTTCAGTCACTCTCAGTCTAAGGGAAAGGGGTGCGACAATGGGAACCACATACGAGTATCCCACGTCCCGCCCCTTCCTCAATTTCAAAAAAAAAAAAAAAAAAAAAAAAAAAAAAAAAAAAACCGACAGAGGTGAAAACAATATAGTCCGATTTTCGGAAATCGGCCTATAAAAATAGCAAGCAGCAAACACAGCATTTTGAGTCCCGTGCGTCCAACCCAGAACTAACCCCTAGAAATGGGAGGGGTCTGCGCTTGTGAAATATTTCAACACAAAAGCTTGTGCATTTGGTGTGACAGCGAGTGAGAGACCCCACCAAAATATTGCGTCATCGCACAGTGAAGGTCTTCCGTGTCACTGAACCATAAACAGCTCGCCCTTGCAAAAGCTCTGCCACAACACGAAAACAAGAAAAGGGGCTCGAGACAGCCAACAAGAGGCTTAGATCTGGCGGAGCAAATTGCCAGACAGGAATCAACAACGTTTGTATTCAAACTATGGCACGAGAAGTTTTTCAAAAGTGGGAACAGCAATTTTCCCTCACAAACAGACCCTCAAACCATCGACATTGTTCAACCTGCTGTCAGAAGCTCCTGTCTTCGGACGGTCATCGAATTCTCGTATTCTTGCAGGCAATTACGACCCTAACGACTGGTATGGACAACAAATGCAAGCGTATTACAACTATTACTGGCAACAGCAGCGGCAGCAACAACAGCAACAGCAAATGCAGCTGCAGCACCCTCCAGCCCGGCCCCCTCCTCGCGCGCGCTCAGGAAGTCTGCCCAATATCTACGATCCTGATTTTGCCCACGCGCACGCAGCACAGCACCCGTTCATGATGTACAACAAGATGTACGGATACAGCAGTGCGGCTCGCCGAAGGGACATTCTCCGGCGACTGGACATGAGGCAGCAGGATCCGTTTCAAAAGACCGCCGAGTGGCTACTGAAGTCGGACCAACGAAGATTGCGATGAAGGTGCGCGATGACCGCGTCAACGCTGCTCAGCCACGAAGAGACGAACACAGGGCATTGATCGTTTTCTAAACTAAACCCTCCATCAAACTGCGAACGGATGAGAACATCCTTCCATTCAGAGTATCTTTATCACAATGACCCGAACTCGAGCTTCCGTGATGACTTCCTGAGTCTTAGTGTTCCTGGCGTTCCACGTTGTCAAGACTCGTTCAGCTGGTGACTGATGTTCAGGTGAAATGAACGAATCCACGATCAGGTCTTGCCACTGATTCTCGTCGAACGTCGAACGAGAAATGGAACGGACTTCAACATCCAGCTTGTTTTTCTCTGATGAATGCAAAACAGACGGAATGCCTCATTGCCACGGACATTACACGCGTGTGTCTGATATTTCATAGTTGCAGAGTAGGTGGACAGCAAACTGAGGTTTCCACGTGATTCTGTTGTCTTTCCAAACGGAAAGTTTTGTACCTCGTAAAGGTTCCTTTGGTTTGAAATGAGCAAATTCATTTCTTTGTTTGGAAGGGCATCACTTCGCTGAGAGCAGACTTGCCTGGAAAAGTGCAAGGGTCAACGTTGAAACCCACCAAACCAATCCAGACAAACGTTTCAACAGTGCAGGAACTTCGTTCCCACAGTTTCATCGGGAGTCCCGTTGAGCAAAATCGTGCTCTGAAACCCAGCCTTTGTTGGCATTCTTTCAACCATAATAAACTGTTGGTACACGATTCACAATTTCACTGACATGTGAATTCTCTTCTCCCAAAATCAAAACTGGAATCTGGCTCAATGGTTGAAACTAACAGGTGACCTTTGGCAGAACTCTTTTAAGTAGAGTTTTGACGGCAAAAAAGGACAAAAAAAAAAACGTCGCTGCTTTCGTTTTCACCCCAAAAACATAAGTACTACTGCTGAACAGAACAAGACAGTGGGAGGACCCCTGTCTACAGATTTACAGAACCAAAATGTTGCTTCAGCAATTGTCTCACGTTGAAAATAATTGCGGGGAGGGGAGAGAGGAGGGAGAGAAATACCGCCTGGGGACAGCTCAACATCGCGCAGTTTCCGATGACTGCTTTGTGTCGATAGCGGCGGCGTTCTGGAAATTCTCGTGGTGGATTTTTGGCCGCTGCGAGTATCGGAAAGTTCACTCAGTTGCTTCCAATGTTCCCTTTCCTCCCGAATCACGATACGTTGATTCTGCAACCATTTTGAGGTTCAACTGCAAAGCAGCATCAAACACGCGAGCACAGACCCACACTCGCCGTTTTGAGGGATTCAGAGTGTGTTCGTCTTGTGTTTACATTTGGCTTTGGGTATTTGGCTTTGGGCGGAGCGAAGAAAGCCTGCGACGATTTTTACTCGTGCGCCGTTCCACACCGCAAACATGAGATGCGTGATCCTCATTATGTCCAAGTCTTTTTTACTTCTTGCTCATTGAAAAAAGTGTTGTTCAACAAAACTTGTCCAAACTGCTCATCCTCTTGTAAAATTTATGGCAGTCTGTGCCCATGAAGTTCCGTGGATTTCAAACTGCAAATTCGTTTCCCAAATGTTTACTCTGTGCCAGAAGACCAGCCACATATTGCATCTTTCCGTGTCTTAAAAATAGATCAAACTTCCCGGCACAGGTCATCGCAGTTCCCGGCACCAGACGTTCTGTACCGCTCGCCGGTGTGCCTGCATCGACAACGGTCAGTTCCCGACAGGGATCGCACACCCGGTAGAGTGTGAGAAGCTAATTTCGCACCACGCCAGATGAAAAAAATTCATGACAGTCGAGATCGAGACTGGAGTGAAATTTTTGAGTCTGAAGTGGTGGGAAAACTTGTTCCACACACGTTCAACAGCGCGTCGCTCTTGCTCGCGGTTTCACGGGGGGAAAAAAAAAGGAGTGAAGGAAACTCGAGTCACAATGAATTTAAGAGAAGGGCAGAAAACAATGCGTCTCAATCGCGACACTGATGGACACACAGAACCTGAAACTTGACCAAACCGAAGTCGGAAACACGCGCCACGTACCTGGTGGGCTTCAGGTCGGGGTCGGGAACCACACATGGAATGCCTGCTTTGCTCTGCGCTGGCATCTCTGACTGCCGCTCGGCCAAAGCCAACTGCAATCCACTGACGTCAAACGACTGAAACAGAAGCGACTGGTTTCAAGACCAAGCAAATTCGCACCGCTATTGAACTGCATCTATTGATCCAATAAGAAGTTCTTTGCCGTCTGTGGATGCTTCAACATTTGGCGAGTTGTCCCGCTCTGTTGGGGCTCACGGTGCCTGCCTGGTGCTGCCTCAACCACCTCACCAGCGCAAATTCTGTGACGCCAGTGCCACGAGAACGTACCTACCTGCATGTTTCCAACATCCATTTGAATTATTTGAGTCGGCGTTTTCTTGAAGAGCTGAAAAAGAACACAGAATTAAGCTTACCCAGCAAAGAGCTTCGCCAGCTGAGTGAAAGATGAAGGGGAATGACGGCGAAAGCTAACAGCTCCTCACAAAATGTGCTCACATCTTTCGACGGACTAGAAATGAGCTGTGAAAGGAAGTATCTTTCTGAGCTGCTGATTTTGGGAATGGCCCAATGCAAATCGGCTCCTTGTTGCTCAGAAACGTCAGATGGTGGATGCTGCAAAGAGAAAGTGACTTTACTTGCTGGGGGCACATTGCTTTCAACAAGAGACACAAAATACCAACTGACCGGTGCGAGATGGACAAACACGTTCAAACAAGCGACGTTACTTCCTTTGAAATTTGTATGTTCTCACCAGCAAATGCACGAACACTGAAGCGAACGGATTCGCCGAGATGGGATCTGTTCTGTACATTTCGTACAACAGAAAGATGGCTGCCAGTTTCTGCGTGGGATTCGGCAACAAGTCCCGATTTTGCAACAGCAAAACCTGCAACGAAACAATATACTTGGGACACTTTTCTAAATCAACACAGTGTGTGCACCAGGCGACTGTTCTTCGGCAACAACGCAACATTCGCCATTTGTGTTTCGTAGTTGTTTCGACACGTGGTATCGATGCTTCCTTCCTTACCAGAGCGGTTCCGACTTTGAAGTAGTCCTGTTTGTTGAAATGATGATGAAGCTGAGAAGCCAAAACTTCGAACTGTTGCGTTTGAGTTGTTTCTTCTGCCAATACACTGCAGAATAAGAAAACACAAGAAAACGTCAATTCTTGCTCATTTTTGCACACACACCCGTCTCCAATCTCGCGTCATCAGGATCCACTTCAATGGATGACGTCCACCTCTGGTCTGGTGTACCGGCAATCATAGCAGAGTGGCCCACAGTGAATTCAGTCAGGTTCTCCTGTGATGAAAAAATTGACAAGAAGGCTTCGCTTACAAAGTGCGCGGTTCCACGAGGTTGGCATTGCGCACAGCCAATGTGTCCCACAGCTGGAAAATGGAGAGCATCAAATTCTGAGGGTAAAAATAATTGTCTTGTCATTCCTGGTTTTCTTTGCCTGTCTGTGCTCACTTCACCAGTTTACCGCACTTTGATCCCGTGTGTGAACCTGCGCACCCAAAAACAAGAAGGCTACGCCAAGAAAGCACGCGGTTCCACAGCCAGCTTGGCCGACAGGAAACTTGCAGATTTTGGCCAGAAATAATTTTTGGAGCCTTGACCACAACCAACTGAGTGACTTCGAAGGGGAGGGGGGCCGGGAAGTGACGGACGAACCAAACGACGGCCGGACGGACGGGTCTGTTCAGACGGATGGATGGTCTGACAGATGGATGGATGGACTGAGAGATTGACGGACAGACAGACGGACAGACAGATTTTCAAGGGAGCAGAAGAGACGCCAAGCGGCGAACTGCTGGCAAAATGCCGTAAAACCCCGCGTGAAAGACCCCCTCGTCATGCTCAAAATGGGCACTCAATTACTCACCTCCCCCACTTGCAGTCTTTCCTACATTATTTTGTCGTGATATCACAAACACACAGGTTGGTATCTCAGGAGAGACTGTCCCCGAGGGTGGGAACCTCCGTATTTATTGACCTCATTCCAATCACACCAGCTGGTGAGCAGTGGTTCTAACATTTCACAGCTGGTGTGTCACACCACACTCCTCCCCTGGTAGGTGTTGGCAGTACCTAATAATTTTTAATATTCTGAATATTTTTATAACAATTAATTAGATAGAAAATAGATACATAATAGTACAATATCACTATTTTGCTGGCTTTTTAGCCTGCATTCCTCCCCCCATGGGGGGGTATCACGTGATCACATGGCCCCTTAAGGTTTTCCTTTTTCAAAATGGCCACCAACCAGAGATACATAACCACTGCAGATTGAATTGATTAGCTTTTTAACGCAAAATATTGCTAGAAAGTTGTGTGAAGAGGCCTCAAAACAGGGCAAGGATAAGAGAGATCTGGAAGTCATTGCTGCAGTCATCACTCACTTTAATTTGGGGCCGAGCCCGCACAGACTGGTGAACAACCTCGTGCACCAACTAGCCCATTCTTTTTAAGGTGAGTTTCGTGGTTCTTAATTCATGTCACCCCACATTTCGGTCATCACTTGGCAAGTTGAACTTTTTTGGTGGCAGACTGATGTGAGTCATTTCAAGCCACCAGCAACATTTTGAGAATGCTTCAATTTGAAAATTACGCGCCTGTTGGAGGCAGGGATTTCCGTAACTTCCGTTGTGAATGCCGCCAATTGGGAGCAGTCATTAGAATGGAGCAGTTCCCAAGAAACATCGGTTTGTTTCTGGGCGATAATAGATGAAATTACACTTCGGAGGACACTGCAATCACTAGAAGTTGCACATGAACATCACCTTCGCAAGTGTGCATTTTGTGTCAGAATGACCCGAACATAACTGCAAAAAGACAGCAATAAAAGAGCAAATATACCTCAAAAGGCTTGCCAACTCCTTCAAGGAGAGCGCCATGTTGTCCGATAAATGCTCTAATGAGCACGTTGTACAGGTCGAACTCTGGTTTTCATACTTGAATCAAGATCAAAATATCAATTTTTGCTGTAGCTGAAACAGACAGTACTGCTACAGCTTTACATTTTACAACGAAATTTGAAAACATTTTGCCGCGATTGAAGCGAATCCAACAACTGAAAAACGGTGAAATTAAAATTTTGGACAGACTGACATACAGCTGTACCACACTACGTGCAGCAAAGTCTGTCATCAAAATTGACAGGAAAATTGACAAGAATCGCTTGTCTCAAGAAAATAGTGTTTCTCTTGCAATAACCGATCTTTTGTGGCCATTGATTGGATATTCTGGTGCAGAATAGTGCATATTGACGTGCAGACACTCAAATCGGGCACGACTTCTTTCTGAAGGGAAACTGTTCAGACATCAAAATGGAGATGACAACAGCCAAAACTATTGGTGTTTTTGCTATAATCTTTGGTTGCTTTGCTGTGCTTTACCCCAAGATATTTCATCCAATGTTCTTGCATATGTTTGGAGGTGTGCCGGAAAAGTCAAGTCAAGATGACTTCAGTAAGTGTATGGAGTTGTGGCGAAGATGATCACGCACATAGATTCTACTCGTAGATGTGTATGAAATCTGTTATTACAAGTCTGTTTCTGTAAGTTTTCCTTTGTACTGATTTCAGTGAGTAAAATGCCCCCACATTTGCGAAAAGGTCCTGGAGGAGGCCATCCGTTGAACACCCCTGATGGTCACATGCGGGTAAGAGCACCTGGAGTTGAATGCGTCATTTGACCGTCTTCACTCAATGCATCTTGCAAAGAATCAGGTGTGATTGTCTACTTTCACAACTTGGTGGTTGTTTCTTCAGCCTGGCCCACACCCTGGTCTACGAGCAGCTGCAGAACTGAAGAAACAAGCAGCGCAGACGGGAAGAGATGGCGGTGGTGGGAAAGGCATGATGGGAGTCGTTCTTCCCATGTACGCTGTGGGGATCATAATCTACTTGATTTATACTCTGAGCAAGGTAGAGATCTTGGGCTGTCTGTGTTTTGAAAATTCCTGCCTCATTGTCGGAACGTAGTGGGCACACCACCACAGTTCCCAAAACGACCTGGTTTTGCCGCAATAAAAAGTTGCATTTGTGTGGGTGAAGTAGGAAGCTTTGTGTTGACTCTTTCAAGTCGGTGTGTTTGTTTTGCAGGTGTTTGGCAAAGGAAAGGAGCAAGACTCGCCAAGTCCAGATTACCTTGGAGGAAACAATCCTTTCAAAGACATTCGATATGACGCGGAAGAGAGGAAACTGATCCAGAGTCACAATTTCGACGCAGAGGATTTGCGTGACGATCTGAGAGGCCTCAGCCAGAGCAAAAGGAAGCAGCGTGACCTCGAGAGACTTCTTCTGAAGGCTGATGAACGCAACATTAGTGAGCACTTCTTGTTCAGTTGGAATTCTGCTGCTGGTATTCAGTTTTGAGTTGAACGCGCTTCACCACATTGCAACAGAACCCAATGATAGCGCTTCTGTAACTTTTCAACCCAAGGTGAGAACGAAATGCTCGAACTGAAGCGGCGACTGCTGGAGACTGAAGATCAAATGACTCGAATTCTAAGAGCGATGGAAAGTGTGCAGGAGAAGGTCGGGGACCTCAGTGACGACTTGCCTCCACAGGTGAGAACCCAGGTCTGGTACGACCGTGAGTGGCTTTCCCTCGTCTGGATATTGAACCGAGGTTACTCGACAGGGCAAATGCCTGTAGGCTGATGTGAGACAAGGAGCGGTTGGTTGGTTCTTGGCACGTTTCTCGCGTTGAGAGCTTTTGCACACGTACTTATGTGAACCTTGTGGTGCAAGTTTTGTGTCGTTTTTGCAGAAGTTGACACCAGAGGCAAAAAATTTCGATCTCAGTCCAGACATGGATTCGTACGAGGTTATCAGTGGCAAGAGCAACCCTTCGAGCCCAAGCATCGAGGACCTGGGAGCCATCGGCACAGACTTCGAGACGACGTCTCCCGAGAATGACCTGTCCCGGGCGTCCGATCAAGGCGTCGCTGCGTTTGACCCGAATGTGAACGTGGACGACGACGACGAAGAGGAGGAAGAAGAGGAAGAATTCAACGATGTGGAAGGAGACCAACGAGATGTTGATGCTGAAGCGACGAAAAGTGAAGAGGAAGAAGAAGAGGAGGACGAAGAGGAGGAGGAGATATCTGATGAGGACAGGGAGGTGAGCGCGGACGAAGGAGACAATGTGGACGTGACTTTGAAAGACTCGCGGGAAATTTCAGACGAAGAGCAGCATCCAGATTTGCGAAAGCGTGTGCCTCCTAAAGACAAAAAGAAACCTGATTTGTGAACACGCTTCTGTTCATGTTCGTGGAACTGTAGTTTCAATACATTGTAAAATGTACGTCTCTTTCCTGAAGTCTGTCACAGTTCTTTTCCGAAGCATTCTTTTTGTGTGCAGCCAAAATGTGAAGCGTCTGAGATTCTTTCCAGAAAACGCTGAATTCATCGCTGTCAATGTTTGGCCTCTTGGGGGTGCGAGTGTTGACAGCAATGAATGTGTTCCAATGTATTTTTTCAGCGGCTTTGCGGAAACTTTGATGTCGGTTTGTCTGCGGTGCAAACGTGCTTATTCTAACAGAAGGAGGGTCTCTTCGTTTTTGGCATGTTTGCTCCCCAAGGCATATCGACCAAAGCGACATCGATGTGTTTGTTAATTTCTCATTTGTTCAATCTTGTGTTCCTTCTGCTCAGTGTTTCTGTTTTCGAGTTTTTATTTTCAACTTTTGTTGAGTTGTTTGTGGTGAGACGTTTTGCCTGGGTGCTGAAAGGGTTTCTGAATCCGAATTTCTTTGTTGTGCAGAATTAGATGTGTGAATCTGACTGTGGCATGCGTGTCTCTGAGTGATTTGGTGTGTGTAGACAATACACTAAGAACTGGGGACATGTGTTTCCTTCATGTCAGAGGTGAAGCAGTGTGTAAAGATTCTTCGGTGCGCTTTGAATACCCACTTCTCCCTCCGAAGGAAGACGATGTTTTGCGTCAGCCCCAGTGCGATATTGCAACTGATCAATTTGACTTCGTTGCGGTACTGAGGATTTTGACTGCCCTCGTCTTGCTCTGACAATTTTGTGCTCCCCCCCCCCCACGCCTTCACGCAAGTCCAAAAAGCCATCCTCGTCGAGTGAACTCGAAATGAAAACATGTTGCGCAGTATTGTTTTGTGATGCCAATTGTTCCATTTTGTGTCATCTAGTCACACAGTCTCCACAGGTTATGTGCAACGAACACCGAACAGCAGCATTCATCCTGCGCTTAACTTCAGTTCAGTGAAAGTGTTCGCAGCACAGGGCTCTGAATCTTTTCGTTGTCGATTTGTCGGACTTGGTTGTTTGGAAATCTTGCATCATTGACTGGTTTGTCTTGCCATGTTCAATCTTTCACAGCTTTTCTTTTCATTGTCGTGTGGATCTCGATATGTTAGAGGCACCTTTGCTGCTGTACGAATACCAAGCGACCTTTTGTCTTTCTTTCACAGACCATGACGTTTTGTGAACAACGGCTACAAACTTGGAAGCCACGTTGGACAAAAAACGTTCTGCAAATGACAAATCGTAACAAAGTTGTACGAGTTGTGTTGGGCTGGCAAAGTCGAACAGTGTGAACCTCAGTTGCCGTCTGTGATGGTCAACATGTTTATCTTGTCCGTTTCTTTCCTCGCGACACGTTCCTCAGTCCTGCGCGGATGACCTGGAGGCCGCGACACTCTTTAAACAAACTGACCGAGACACTTTGTCGGCAGGAGTCAGTGCGCATCTTTGTTTTCTGATGTTCTAAACTTGATGAAAAATAAAGAAACGACATCACGACTGATCTCTTTATTTTTACTAATGTCTACGAGAACACCAGCAAGTGTTCGATTTGTGTGGAGAAAAATAAGACTCGGCGAAATGATTTCAGTTCTTGAAGATGATCAGACCGTTGACTCGTTTCATGGGAAATACGACACAAACCGTTTTTCTCCGAAAAACTTATGTACTCTGCAGCACAACAAAATTCAGCATTTGTTTGAATTCTCCAAAAGAACTCCACACGCAAGTTTGAAAAATGAGGAAGCCCTTGGCATGGAACTTCAAAGAACAGGGAACCGACCCCCTCCACTCACAACCACGAAGCTCAACAAATTAGCTTGCGGGTCGGTCATGAATTGCTCGAAACAAACGTCCAGGTAAGGAAGTACCGTGCACAGTCGTTTCACACAATTCAAAGTGCAGTCAATCTTGAACAGCTCAAAGTGTAGTCAGTCTCCACTCTAAAGTCTGATCACAATAGCGTTTCTACGCCAAGGAAGTACCATTGGTGAGAACAGTATTTTCATTGCTCTGTGCGTTGACATTGTTCGCTGCGTGATTGCTGCCTACATTGGTGACGCCTCCCACCGTCTTCAGCGAGGAAGTCGTTTGGTACTGCATAGCTTCCTGCAGCTGCACGGCGGCCAGGGCGAGCTGCTCGAGGCCCCCGGACCCCGTCCCGGTGGAGGCGCCGGGATCAGGGGGCTGCGCGGACGGCACCGCCACCGCCTGCTTCGTCATCTGGATCTGCTGCGGCATGCTGTGCCTCGACGAGGCCGATGGGCTCACCTGCATCACGGTGCCTGGTATCGGTTGTCCAGGGGTGGGTAGTCTGACTTGTTGAGTGGTAGGAACTGGGGTCAACCCTGACCCAACCATCATCAACCCACCCAATGGCACAGATGTCGGAAGGCTGGCGGCAGTACTTGTGACAGCTGAGGCAGCCAGAGGAGCAAGAGTGGCCGCCGGCTGAGTTTGACTGACTTTTAGATTGTTGTTTGTCAGGGTGTTGACATTCGCTGAAACTTGAGTCGGCTGCAGGGCGGGTTGCTGCGCAGCGAGCGGCTGGAGGCTGATCGTCTGGGGAGCGGCGAGGATCTTCGGCTGCACGTTCGTCACGAGCTGCGGCTGAAGTCCCTGCGGAATCCCTGTTGCGGTTTGTCCAACCAGATTTAGTCCCTGCGGCACGAGTACAGTCTTCCCAGCGACGTTTTGCGCTGCCATGATTTGGCCCCCGACGTTCATCAGAACCATCTTTCCTTGCCCGACGTTCGCAACGTTCACCGGCTGCACAGCGGTCATGCCTTGCGTCTGAGACAAGGCGACCGTGTCAGCGATGACACCAGGTGGGCTTTGAATGACCTGCGCGTTGACACTGCCGGCCGAGGGAGAGGCGAGAACTGCGCGTGACGCAGCGCTTTTCGCGCTCAAAACCTGCGACGCGGCCGGAGCCAGGTTGCTTCCAACCTGCGTTGGAACAACTTGTTGGTTGATGCCGGTCCCAGCTCCGATTGTCTTGCCACCGGGAGCTTTCACAACATTGATGTTACCAGGCACTGTGTTCACTTGAGGCAAAATGACCGTTTGCGAGGCTTGTGGGAGGGCTGGCTGACCTTGCAGCTGGGGCTGCGCGGCTTGTGGACGGGCAATCTTTCCTTGTGGCTGAGGCACTGGTGCAGCGGACTGCACACCTGGTTTCCCAGCCGGCGCAGACAAGAGGTTTTTCTGATGTAACTGCTGCAGTTGTTGCTGAAGCTGAGGACTCTGCAGAATCTGGTTGATGTTTTGTCCAGGACCCACGGCCACCCGCAACTGAACAGATTTCCCACCAATCGTGGCCATGACGGTCGTCATGGTGGACCCGGCAGCGGGACTGATGGGTTTGGGGGCAGCTGAGGCCGGCGCAACGGACGACGCTGCAGACGGTGGGGACTGCAGTACCCTGACAGGCGAACCGACCACTGCACTTGGCATCACAACTGGCGGCTTGTTCTGAACAGGTGAAGAAACTGGACTGAGAATGGGATTTGCCTGCTTGTTCGCATTGGAAGCCTTGGCCTTGGACTCAATGATCTGCTGAATTGTCTGGGGCTTTGTGTAAGGCACTGACGACACCTTGGTCTTCGGGGACAGTGGAACTTTGCCCAAATTCTTGGCTGGCTGGAGGTTCGTGGGAATTTGAAGAACACTTGCTCCTTGCTGTTGAGGCTGCACAGTCACTGGTTTCATCTCCTTCGACAGAGGTCCTTTGATGCACACAGCAGAGTTTTTGGCTGGCTGAGCAGCCTGGGCATTTCCAGATACCATTTGCTGTTGCTGTAACAAGAGATTGTGCACGGTCATCTGCTTGCCTGGAACAGTGTTCTTGCTCACCGTGGCGGGCGCCAAGTTCTCAGCGGCTGAACTGACGGCAGCTGAAGTTGGCTCTGATGTCGCTGATGACGCGGCCTTCTCCGGAGGTCCGGCCGGAACAGCGACGATGGGCGATTTCATTGCTGACGTTGTGATTGTGCCCTTGGCGGATCTCGGAGCAGCGGAGAAGGGTGAGGCTGCGGACACCTTGATCTGTGCCGTAGGCAAGCTCGTCTGCACTGCTGTCATCACTGTCTTCAAAGCGTCGTCTATCGCAGACTTTGGCGAGATATTGGTCGGAGAAGAGCCCGCAGGTATCACCTTCGACTGGATGGTCAGAGTGCCACTCGGAGTCTTGATTTGCTTGGGTTGCTGCACAGCAGTGTTCTGAGTCGCCGCATCGTTTGTGTTGAGCGGCTGCGAAGGAACTTGTTGGACTATCTGAATGTTCTGCGGAACGTTCTGAGCCCCAAACTTGGCTGCTAACTGCTGTTGGAGAAGCTGGATTTGTTGTTGGGTGAAGTTTTGTTGGATGGTCAGCACTGTCTGCGGTTGACCACCAGCTGGTTGCTGTTTGCCGACACTTGCAGTTGGCTGTTGCACCTGTTGAGCTCGAACTGCCTGCTGGGGCTGAAGCTTTTGTGGCGTCAGCTGGACTTTCCTCAAGTCCCCAGCTTGGACATGGACAACTTGAGTTTCAGGAATGATCACGCTGCCGGCATTTCCCTGCGCGCTCGCCACTGCAACATTTCCTTTGGCTTGAGACGGAGGGGCAGACACTGCGGTGACGACTGCTTGATTCGGGGACGGACTATCACCAGGCGGCCGGTTTCCGTCCTCCTCTGCCTGAGACGTTTCCGCGCTTCCTTCCGACTGGTCACCCTTCTGTCGCAGATTTTCCAAAGCCCGTTTTTCCAGGAGACTTTTCACAGTGATGTTACTGGCATACTTTTGCTTGGGTGGTGAAGCCAAAGTTTTGAACAAACCCGGATTCGCCTGAATCATGGCTGCTATGCTTGGCTGTTTGCCTCCAGTCGCGCCTTGTGCTCCCAGTTTGGTGAGCAGTTCTGGAGAGATCTGTTTCACTGTCGCAGGTTTCAGTTCTTCAGATGCTGTTTTTCCACTTTGATGTTCAGGTCCCATTGCAGGGAGCGAGGAAGTGTCGCTCGCACCGCCACTGCCAACAGGTTTGAGCACGGTCGTTTCGTTGGCTGTAGACTGCGGAAGCTGCGGCGCTGCGCTGCTTCCCTGTGAAACAGCGGCAGCGAAACTCGCTACTTTGGGCGCTTGCGGCATGAGGCCTGCCTGGATGAGGTTCGCGAAGGCGGTGTTCGACGCCGCCGCAACCGGTGTGGAACTATTCGCTGCCGGTGACTGTATTCTGATCATCTGCTGAGTCGTAGTTTTCACCAACTGCGCTGCGGCATTGTCAGGCAGCCTGATGACATTGCTTCCCTGGATAAGCTGAGACCGAAGTTGTCCACTTGCAACAGACCCCGTCGTTCCCTGAAGTTGCGGCGTTGCTATCAAAGGAGTGACTGCAACTTTGCCCTGCTGCTGGTTAAACAACTGCTGTAAGAGCTTGCCGTCAATCTGCCTGACTGAGGCCTGTTGATTCTGTGCGGAAACGATCACAGACGACGCCTGAACTGGGACTGAAGTGGCTGCGGTGCTGTTTCCCGGTGCGGCACTTGCAATCGCAGGTGCCGTGGCGCCGACTCCGTGTTGGGGTGCCGCAGCGGGAACACTCGCATTGGCCGACATCTTGCCGACGATCATGTTTTTCAACGCTGACTGGGCTGTGGTTGGTGTGGACTGTTGCTGTTGTTGTTGCTGCTGTTGCTGCAGCTTGGCTTGTGCCTGCAGCGCTGTGATAACGGACAGCGGTAGCGCGACGGGTTGTGACGAACCGCTGATGTGCGCGAGCACAGTCGGCTGCGGCGCCTGCCCAGCCTGGTTTCCGCTCTTTTTCTCCTGCTGAGGGGGACCCGTGCTCACCAGCATCACCTGGTTGTTGATGCTCACAAGCTGGAAACCGCCTGAAATGAAGGAGAAAACTCTTGACAAGTGGCCTAGTCACTACCGCTTGTGCGTTTCATTCTGCGAAATGTTCTTGAAACAAGGAGTGAGACGCAAGCGTCTGATCACTGACGATGTGTGTACCTTTCCCTGGCGCCAGGCCAGCAGGCATGTGCAGTTGGTTGAGGACGGCTTTGTACTGCGGCTGTGGCTGCACGGCGGTCGTCACTGTCACGGTAGCAGTTGGAGATTTACTTTTCTGCAGAATGTTGGGCGTAGGCGACGGACTGTGATCCGGTTCCTTTCTCCTCTTCCTGAAACCTTGATCCTCGATGTTGTTTGGAATGATCCGTCTCTTTCTGATTCGGCCACGAGAACTGATGCCTGGAATTGGTGAAGGAAAAATGTTTCAAACGTGGCTTTTGGGACAGTTGACAGTTCGGAAGAAATTCCTTGGATTTTTTCTTGAAAATTTAGAAAACCAGTGTCGCCATCTCCTTATCTGATTCTTTTCTGTTTAATAATTGTCCGAAGTCCCTATAGGGCTAAGCACCATGTGGTAGTGCAGTAATGGCAGGGTGGATGAAATGTCCCCTGCCCCCCTCCCCCCTGCCGGACCCCCCTCCTGGGGGGGGGGGGGAGGTCCAGCATGACTGGTGGAAGACAAGGGGGATAAGGAAGAATTGATGAACAAGGAAGAATTGACATTACTGACGCCACAAGGGACCTCGCACTGCAGATGCCTTGAGCACTGCTGCTTGTTTTTTTCTGAACTGTGACGATCGGCGGTGGATCGAGAACAAATGATTTTACCGAGCTCTTCCGGCAGTTCGCCGCTGATGACGTCCTTGTCCATCTCCAACAAGTTGCGCTTGCGCAGGGACCTCTTGGGTCTCGGCTCCTCGCTTCGGAAGTTTTGGTCCGAGCTGTCTTCGTCGCTCTCGGTGTTGGAGGACTCGGCCACCTCCTCCTCGCTGCTCCACACATCCTCCTGTTGCGCACACAGTCTCACAAATTTGAGAAGCGTTTTACAAACCGGACTTTCACTTTCAGAATACTTTCGAAACTTGAAATAAGTGCCTCGAACAAGTGCCTCCTGAGTACTTTGATACAAAGACACTGGGCTGCCCAACATGGTACGCCGCAGCCGAAACGAGAAATGCCCCTTTACCTTCGGTTCTGGCTCTTCCACGTAAGACTCGTGTTCCTTGCGCAGACGAATCTTCGCGCGCTTGTTGGCAAGCAGCAGTTTCGGCTCCCACGGCTCCAGCTCGTTCAGCAGGAACAAGAGTCGGTCGTACAGTTCCTTCTCACACTTCTTTCTTGGTGGTGGTTGTATGATCTGAAACCAAACTCAACTGGCTGGTTGTTTGGTCGGTTTGCACTGACATCAAATCACACCCGAGACAAACAAACTCCCAATTCAAGACATTTTCCCTTTCCCACCTTTTCCTTCTTTCCCTTTTTCTCAATGATAAGCTCTGGATCAGCGAATCTTTTCACAAGATCCCTCAAATCATCCAAGTTGCAAACAACCAGTTCAAACTCTCCCGGCTCAGGCTCCTGAAAATAACAAAAGTAATATTGTGTTGTGTCTCTCAAACAGTTCACAACTCGCTGGAGACTGTTCAGAATGTGACTTTTAATGTTTGTCTGTGAGACTCACTGAAATTTCAGGCTCTTCATCTTCGCTCTCCTCCACCACTTCTTCCTTGACTTCCTTCTTGATCTCTCTGACTTTCTCATTCTCCAGACCTTCACCAGCGCCGTTTTCTGGTTTCATCGTGGAGCTCTCGTCCTGTTCTGAGCTGTTGGTGCCTTCCTGCTTGATTTCACTTTTCACCTCAGTTTTGATGTCAAGGTGTGCTGGACTGCAGTTTCGAACTTCGCCTTCAGTCGACTCTGCAGCTTCGGTTTTGACAGCGGCGTTGGAATGGGCCTTGTCCTCGTCACCGTTGGAGGACATCTCACTGACGGAGTAAGCCGAAGTGGACGCGGAATCGTTGCTGTCTTCAGCGACTGGCAAACCGGCACCAATGTTGATGCCGCTCGTACTCGGTTCGGACGGCTCGAAACTGGTGGTCGTTTTGCTGGCTTCAATACTGCTGCTGTTTTCTCGATCTTCGGGCTCCACCGGAGTGGCCACTCTGCTGCTGTCGCCATCGTTGGTGTAGGACTTGAATGGAGTTGTGGCTTCGTCAATGTGTTCTGCGGTCTCGACCATGAGACTCGGAGTTGATTGGTCTCGTGTGGAAGGACTTGGAACTGACACATTTCCACTGGCTTTGGTGTCGGAGCCATGACTAGAATCAACTTGCTTGTCGAGAGTATCTGCAATGTCGAAACCGTTCTCTCCACAGGCGTCCTTTGGAAGCATTCCACCTTCCTTGTCGCACTCGACCTCCATCTGTTCCGCCGTGTCCTGAGAACTCCAGCGGCTGTCTGTCTGATCGGTACTGATACTGCTGTTGGAATTTTCTTCTGTGATCAACTGACTGACTCGAGTCTTTCTGCCACCAACTTCGCTGCCTGCAATGTTGTCCTTTTCCTTCTCCAAGACAGCAACATTGGAATCTTTGTCGTTTTTGGCGTCTTCTGTGTCCATCAAGGAAGTGTCATTCATATCGACGGAGAAATCGTTGCTGACGACGGAACCATTTGCTTCGGGAATGTTGTTGCTGTTGTCATTCTCATTCTCCAACTGCACCTTCCGACAAACTTTCTTTTTGCCTCTTCTGCCTCCAAATCTTGACCGGCCCCGGCTTCTCTTGTGTGACTGGCTGGCCGCAGTCTGGCTGGTGGCGGCTGAAGTTTCAGAGTTCGGAGTACTGGCCCGAGACGAACTGTCCTTCGCGAGCTGCGACCTCGTCAGTCTGGTGGGTATCGGGGATGGGGCAGGGGTGGACTCTCGAGACGGAGTGTCCCTGATCCTTTCCAAACTCACGAATCTCGATCTGAAGCTCACTGGGGTCACGTCCCTCGAGTCATTGTCGGACTGCTCGAATGGGATCGGCTTCCTGTACCTCAATCGTTTGCTGTTCTCACTCAGAGTACTCTCGTCGCCACTGCTCTGAGTCGTCGATTCAGTGTCAGACAGACCCAAGGCTGCGACCACCTGTTTCGGATTCTACAAACAAGGTTTCAAAGCTCAGTTGGCGAGGCTACATCACACACGTGCTCCGGGCGAAGAGGAACATTCGTGAGCAAGATACGAATATCACGAACTGAGAAAACACTCCCGATCGAGTGCCACTTGTACCTGTCTCAGTCGACTGTGCCTCGTCCTCGGAGTCGGTGAGGTGGTGCTGGGCCTTTCCTCCTTTTTCTTTCTCTTCTTTGCGCCTTTTCGTTTTCGGGTGGAAGGTGTCACCGGAGAAGCCTTCAAAAGACCAAGCAAATGGTGTTGCCATCTGAACTCTTGACATTTTGTGCAAACTTTCAAAGATTGCATCACACCCTTTTTATCACTCACCACGCTGATCGAGAACTTCTGCTTTTGAGGCGACGGAATGGGCTTGTCGAACTTTGGCATTTTGATAGGACCCTGCCTGTACACCCGCAGGTCCTGACCGCAGAACTGTGGGAAATGCAGGTACGTGTTCCCGTCTGCATCGCAACCCAGCACGTACGACCTCTGCTCCATAACGGGTTGGCACTCAATCGCTTCCCGGACTGACTCCTGGGTTTCCTGCTCAAAGTCAAAACAGAAAAAGTTCCAATGGCAAGCCATTCATTTCCTGCCCATGTTTACAAAGTTGGATGCAAAGTGAACGCACCATGCACCAATCGCAGAGCGCCTTCGTGATCCATACGCGCTGGAAAAATGTCAGCTCGTGGAACTTTTTCTTTTCCAGAGGGTTCTTGTGCCCAACGACTTTGAAGAACTTCTCCTCCAGACCGGTTTTGGTCAAAGTCTGCAACACAGAAAAGACAAAGTCAACCATAACTCCTCTGCGCAAGTGAAGCGAGTCTCTTGTGTCCACTTTTATTTCACTAAATCTCAGCTCACCTTCACCATATCTCGGCTACTCTCTTTGTAAACCTTGTACCACTGACGCATTCGAACTCTCAACTTCTCTTCCCAGACTTTGTACGGCATGCGGGGTTTCTTATCCAGCCTGAAACAATTTCGTTCTCTGCAGGGAATCTCTGACATGACACAGCTTTTCGAAACGAACTTATTTGAAAACATGAGCAAATCCTTCTTCCGTTCTTGCTCTGGTTCGACAACTTACTTGGTTCTCTGGTAAGGAGTGCTGAGCAAAGAAGTCATCACAGTTTGCATGGTCAAGCTTTCTCTTGGCATGGCGAAGCATCTCTCCAGTTCCCAATGCATCACTTCTCCAAGATTCAAGGGAACGGTGCACAGAAAGAGGAAGTGTCCGACGGCCGGAATCTGAATTGAAAATTTTGCCAAAACTTTGCAAAAAAATGTCTTTTTCTCTGCTCCTTTGCTGTTTCTTTACTGTCACCAGATCTTGATACAGAAAAACGACCTCACCTCCCACATAGTTCTCATATAATCCTTGGTCGGTTGCTCGAGCAAACTGTCCTCCCAGCTTTGCAATGTCTGTTCGAACTCCTCGCGCTCTTTCTGTTTGTCCAGCACCTGTTGTCGTTTCTGTTCCCGCTCTCGTTCTTTCTCTTCGAGCCGCAACTGGTTGAGCAATGCCGTCGAGTCATGCGGCACCAAAACTTTCCTCCGGCGAGTACCTGGCATTGCATCAAGACTTTGTAACCTCTGTTGAAAGAAACACGCAACAACGACACCAACACTCGATATTCCAAAACGCCGATTCTAACCTGAGATGATCTTCTCTTCCACATTTTGACCAGACGTGGCAGAGATGCTCGTCTTTTCCCTCAGCTCCCTGGAAGACAACAGAAAAGGTCAAGACCGGTGTCGCAGTGATCGACCGTGTGTCCTGTGATTTTACATCAGGTTGTAAAAACTGCGATGGTCTCCACTTTTTGACACCGAATCTCACCGTGACAACAGTGACAGCTTCTGTTCAAACATCGTTTCCAGCCTTTGCCCTCGTTTGGAGATGTAATGATCGGGACCGTTGTATCGGTAGCAGTTCTCCAACATCTGACGGAAGTCCCCAGCGAACTCTGTGATTGTCGTGTACTCCCTATTGTCAAACTTCTGCCTCACTGCGAATCAGAGAAAATTGGAAAGCAATGCCAAACACATCGTAATTTTGATCAATTCACAAAACTTTGTTTTTCAACTCACTCTTCTTCAGCCACATGGGCCTCTTGATCCTGTCGTAGTAGTCGTACAGCCCCATCTTATCTGCATCAACTGCTTCCTGCAAGTGAATTTGTCTTCAATACAAAAAGAGGGTGGAGGTGAAAAAGAAACCTTGAATATTCCAGTTTGATCTACAGTTGTGTTGCAGTTATTTTTGGCAAGTGAACAACAAAATAAGGTGAGTTCGAGATTAGTTTGACTCTTTGAGCCAAAAAAAACAACAAAACACCAATACCATGAAAGCCCAGTTGACTGATTTGTTGGCCTCGGACATGACTTCTTTGAGGATGCGGCTTCCTTGCTCCAGTTCATACTTGGTTTCGACTGGTAAACAAGAACCAACCAAAGCCTCTTTGTCACTCTCCAGATTTTTGAATTCCAATGTGTCTCCATCTTTGCTGGTTGTTGATGAAAGCCCAGAGACCAGTGGACTGGTTCTGTCACCCTCGAAATTGACCTCAACATCAGGAGATTCCGGAGAGTTGGTCAAATCATCACTGTCATCCACGTAAAGTTGCACGAGATTGTTTTGTGGCTCCACTGATTTGTCACCCAGCATAGAATTGAAGGCCATAGTCGTATTCTCCTCCCCTGGGTGTATGTCACACTTGTTCAAGTTTTCCATTTGCAGAAAATATTTTTCAGGCCGACTCGACCACGCTGAACAGTGAATTGGTCGGACACAGCTGACGAGCGAGTGAGTGAATTGAAACCATTGACACCATGCAGATTTATCCAACTGAAAAAAAAAAAGAGCACCGAAACATCCACAAAAGTTGTTCAACTTCCACCCTTCACACCATGATGATTTCCTTCAAAAAGGTACACCTATCCTAATGCTTAACTGACCAATAAATGCAATCATTCAATCAATCTTCTGCGAATTTAAGTTGAAATTTCTCTCCTTTTGCTTCATTTGCGCAAGAATATGACAATTGGGCAGCGTGCAGCCAAGAAAAATGAACATCCAAACGCAAAGTCTGAAATCAAGCAATTCGTGTTTGTTGCATTTGTTTGACAATTACCAATACAAAGCTTTCACGTGAATGCTTCGATGTGAAATATATTTCAGCAATGACAAAACAACGGAGTCCAATGCTGTTGCGCGGATTTCAAATATATGCAAATGAGCAGTGAACCGTTTAGTCCGGACGCCAAGACAACATGTTTGAAGCAGGTTACAGGTGTTGGTCTGAAATACTTCTATGTTCATTGTTCTTTGAGAAAACAAGTTTTCTGAGTTCATGTTTTCTCTTTCAATGGAAGACGCCTGTTGTGCAAAATTAGGAACATTTACTTGGGGATGAGGGGCTGCATGCCAATTCCTCGTCCGAAATCTGCCTCTGAGAGAATGAAAGGAAATTGGCTGCATAAAGAGAAACAAATTGTGTGTAGCAAATGCAATTCTAACATTGCCTGCACGTAAATATTGCAAAATGCACAATACTTTTTAGCTTTTTGATTGATCAGTTCTGTCAGGGTCCCACGCTGAATGTAACACACCTGACCAAAGTACTACTTTCTTGTCGCAACTTTAGCGGGATATTTACTGCGGGGTTCTTTCTCATTATCGCCCAAAAGAAAATTTTGAGGAAAGAATAAAGAACGAAAAGTGATATTTTCCCAGCCAAAAACATGAAGTTGGGTCTACAAGAAGTTGTGTTCTTTGTGTCATCAATTTACATGTTTGTAAAGCAAGCTGTAGCAATAGAATCAGATTTAACAGTTGACATCCAGCCTGGAAAACGAGAATGTTTTCATCAGTTTGTCCCGGCTGACTCCAGCTTCGATGTGGAATATCAGGTCAGATGAGAGTCCGAACATCGCGTGAACTTTCTGAATTTCTCAACAAGCCATTATTTATGTTTCTGCTGTGATATTCAAGTGCTGCAGCTGATGGTAACACAGGCGTGTCCTTTGTGTGTGTGTGTTGGGGGAGGGGGGTAAGCAGGATCTGATTAAGCAGGCCCCACCATAGACCTACCTTCTGGTCCCAACCGCCCAAGTGAGTGGTATCGGCGCCCCAAACCGAGTATCTCGGCCCACACCATAACTGCCTAATTCACTGGACAGCCCTTTTTGAAGGCCGTGCGAGGACAACTCCCCCGATTCCCAAACCTGACTCCACTCATTGTGTCTCGTCCTCAGTCGAATCCCAAATCGTATTTCCGAGACAACACAAGCTCACAAGGATGCAATGTTTCGCAATGCACCTATCCAGATTTAGACACAAGTTGTTCAAGCAAACCGGATACACCCTTGCGAGTACTCAGTCAATTCAAACCACAGTTTGGTCAGTTTTCGAGCTCATCTGAACAAGTTTTGCAGGCTGTTCATTCGGTTTGGTATTATGTGCGGAATCGTGCGAGTATTTATTGTTCTCAGGTTTGAAAACACCAGGCTGTCCACTAAAATCCCGCCTTTTTGGGGGCTTCTAGTTTTGGTGGCGGCGATTGAATGGCCAGATACCAACGGTCAGGCACGATCAGAAAATCTCAGGTTGATTTTCCTGAAACCAAGACAAACACAAACGATATGAGTTGGTGTGGTTCGTGTCCGTCGTTTCGAAGCGATTTTTGAGTTCGTTCATTTCATCACTTATCAATGTAAAATGGTCTCTGACGAGACGGCCCTTTTGCGTCTCACCATGACAACATGTGTGATTGCAATTTCGTTGCAGGTTATTGAAGGAGGAGATTTGGACATCAACTTCCTTGTCCAGTCTCCATCAGGAAGAATCATGTTGTCCGAATTGAAAAAGACGGAAGGAGTACACAGGTAACAGAAAAACAGATTTCGCTCGGTTTCTTGTGCGTTTATCAGGCGACAGATTTTTGACCTATCAGTTTGTGTATCCACAGTCTATACGACACTTGCTGTGTGGGAAGGAAATCGTCTTTCACCTTCATTTCAGCATTGACACCAAAGAAGCTGGGGACCACATGTTCTGCTTCGACAACTCGTTCAGCAGGTTCTCGAACAAGCTGACATTCTTTGAGATTATCACCGAGGAGCCTGACCCCACGTGGGAAAAGTTGAACGAGCTGGATACAGCTCCCGCGGAGGACGGCCAGTACGAGTACGAGTACAAACTGGAGATATTCAAAGTACGTATGTTGGACTGACCGTACAGATCTCAGGCTGATACTTTTCATCTTTCTGCCGATATTTTGGTGTTCTCTATTGGCCTTTCACAATCCTTGCCTGTCACACTCCTTGAGCGCGGCATTCCGCCAAGCAGCGGGCTTGGTACACTCGTTATGTGTTGTTCTGTGTGTTTGTTCGAGGGTGATACTAAAAGTCTTTTCCGTCATGTTCAGCACCGTGCTGCGATCAGGCTTTGTGCTTGTCCGCCAAAGCATTGTTCTCTGTAGTCAAGAGCGGTTCAAGTGCTGAACATGACGGCAAAGACTTTTAGTATTACCCTCGTATGTCTGTGGATGGTTGGATTACCAGCAGGGGCAAAGCAACTCTTCCAAAAGACTTTTTGATTTTGTAAACGTGGCTGGTCAATAAACCAATGATTGGTTTACCCTCCTCCAAGTACCAGAAACAAAGGATTATTTTTTGCTTCGGTAAATGTTACTGATCAAGAAGCTAGTGGTTGGTTCCCGTCCCCCACCCTGCCAGATACAACAACGATGATGGTCAGTTCAACCCTTCTCCTGCCTTTGTCACAAAAAACAACAAACAGTTTCTTTTTCACTCTTGTAGGCAGGCAGCCATGGCCTGTTTTATGGAACTGCATGTCAGCAATGTTTGCTGTGAGGAGCCACGGGCTCGTTGATCTTTGATCTCTTGTTGCTCTGTGCAAAGAAGTACTGCAATGCTTTTCACCAGCACCAATGACGAAAGCATAAGCGCGAAGTTTGCAGTCCTCCTGGGATGGCAAAAAGACCAGACGCCCAAAGCCCAAACCAAAGTTTTTTGCTGTTTGCGTTTGTTCACCCCCACCCAATAGTACTCTGAACAGGTGGTCCGGATAAACTTGTCTACAAAAAGTCCTGTGTTCGCGTTCGTTGATTTTGTGAGTTCCACTTGACCATCAAAGCAATGCATATGGTGATGCTCTGTTCCTGCAAGAGAAGTTAACATTTTTGGCCAGATAGGAAGGGGTTGAAATCGGGGAGACTCTCACCCACGGGTACAGGAGCTTGCAGTGTACTTTGTCGAACCCGAATAAAATGTTTTTGTGTTATTCTTCGTCTGCAGGGAGGCCTGGACCTCATCAAGGAGAAACTGGACAAGACGCGGCAGCACCAAAACATTCTGCGAGTCTACGAGTCGAGGGATCGTAGCACCCAGGAGCACAACTTCGAAAGAGTCAACTTTTGGTCAGGAATTCAACTCTTTGTGATGGTGTCGGTCGGTTTGATGCAAGTGCTAATGATTCGCAGTCTTTTTGTCGAAACCACCTCGAAACCCATGAAGGTTTCGACCTGATGTGTGGCTGTTTTCCAACTGAAGATCATCCAGTCCATGCCTTCCAAAGAATGTTGTCTGTTTTGAGCGGCAAATTCGCATTTCTGTTCGTTGCACCACAGTGAAAAGTCAACAAACGTCCAGTGACATGGAACTTTCACGCAACAATGTGATTTACACAGATACGTTTGTAGCATTCAGTCCCGCTCGAATGTGATACGCTTGAATTGTGCCACAAAGTTTTTACAGGTGTTGTCCCAGTTTTGCTCGTGTGCGGTCACAGATTTGGATGGATCGTCGTCAAACCTGGCTTCATTTTGATATTTTGCCTTGATTGTGAACTAGTGAATGATTTTACAGTGTCGTGGGCACCCCCGGTTCGGCTTTCAAACTTCCAGTATTGAATGAACCTTCTTCCGAGGCTCTTGTTCTGGGGTGGTTGTGATAATTTGTGAAACCAGCTTGTGCCCAGATGTTTGTGTAGATTCTAGTTTTGCTCAAAAGCTGATGCGTGCTGCCGACCAATGTTATGACAAGCGTGCCAGGAACATTCGAAGCTGCTGATTTTGGTTCCGGACGTTTAAATGCACTTTGCATAGTGTTCTGTGGCAGGTGAATGAACACGCGACTGCGTCAACGTGTCGTGTTTTCCCCGGAATCTGTGCACCCCCCCCCCTGTGCACTCCACCCGCCATCGCCCCCCCCCCCGCCCACGGAGAATAGCAAGAGCCCTGGAGTGACCCTTGGAATATGAAGAAGTTACAATTGATAATGAGTTGTATGCCAGTTTAACAACAAGAAGTGCCTTAGAACCAAGGTGGCTGCACGGCCTTTGAGTCGGTATCTACACCGGGGATGTACTTGTTCATTTTATTGCTCAAAATACAGTACGAGAGATTTTTCAAATTGCACGGCGACGGAAACGAGGCCATTCGACCTGGTGTTTGTCCAGGTCATCGCGGAGGTGAAGACTGTCAGTGGAAATACTGCCAACAGAGTCTTTCTTGATCAGATCACAATCAATGTCTGATGTGGGCGAATTGAGAATTGCGTGCGTTTTTTGTGTAAGTTTGTCGGGCGCGAATTAGGAAGACATTTTTATTGCCGATTCGGAGACGGAACGGAAATTGTTTTCGGTTGCCCATTCGTTCCGCCACCGTCTAAACGGTACCGAAACTTTCGCACGTTGACACCACGAAACAGGGAGCAAGGCAAAAAAAAGAAGAAAAAGTCTGAGACACTTTGCTGCGACTATCAGTGTGGAAATTTTGTACAATAAATTGCCAAAAATGAGAAAAAAAGCAAAAACTTTAGTTTTGTGACGGTTGACGGTCGAGACGGCAAGAACACGTTGAATACCGATTTGCTTGACGATTGGACATTTGATCATTCGGGTTTCAGACGGCTTTGGAAACTAAGAAATCAGAGGATAACAAATCGTGCCTGTATTTGAAACACTGTGCGTGTGTTGTACTCATAGTGCACGCACACATGAACACGAGACAACGTTGACGTGAATTTACATCGTTGAGCACAAATTCACTCAATGCTGTGGGACTTGGATGAAATGCGTGATCAGCTGATGTTGTAGAGACTGAACTGGGAAAAGGCAAGATCAATTCATACGTTCGGTGCTGTGGCGGTTGAGTCCCGACTCCATGGCAGACTCATGCTGCGAAAGAAACGACCCAGTTGCTGCACGTCACGTCAGCGCGTGACACGTCACAGATGCCACAACATCGGAGCAGTTCTGTTGGGACTTCCAAAGGGAAACATCGGGGTGGATTTATTTTCCTGTGATGCATTTTCTTCTAACTTCCTCTTCGTCCAGATCTCCTTTGTCTGAAGCTTGGAACTTGCACCTGATAGAATCTCCGAGTTTCTTCGTCAATGCGTCTTTGCTCGAGGAGATCAACATCTTTTCTCTCGTTTTGGCTTGGTCGGGAGACCTGAAATGTGTTGTGAAGTGCATGATTGCCGCAAATGGCAGCAACAAGCTGTTGAGCTGCACGTTGAACTGCGCGACGCACGCACGTGAACTATTTCGTGAAGCCATAAAAAACTGACGTGTGTTTTGTTTGCTCACCAGAGAATAAAGCAGATTTTCGAGTAGTCCTGGGTGTCCACTCGGTAATCGTAATCATACACGGCGTATCGACATTCGCGGTCGGGCAAGGCTTGCAAGAAGTCCTCGAAGCTGGAATCTGGAATGAAACCAATGCATGAAGTGGAATTGCAAGTGCACGGATCATGTTCCCGCTTCTGGGCAACGAATCTTGATCATCAAGCTGAAGAAACAAGACCTTGTAGAGTCTCAACGCACGACAAAAACTCCATCTGCATCAAAGCAGTTGCAACTGTATCGTGCTGTAAGACAATTAAGCAGCTCTGCATGCATGGGCCCACGGATGCATGCATTGTGTGTCAACAGTCACAAGTTGCTTCTTACTTCTCGGTCCTTTGACGTCCAGCTCTATGCGATTGTCGCCCACCACTTTGTAGATGAGGAATCTGTGTTTTTTCTGCATCTTGAGCTCGTTGAACTCGAGGGCGAGCTCGTCTCCTGCCGTGATTCCGGAATGAGCCTGCAAAGACGTTCCAGAGCTTCAGATTGACCCTGAGCGCAACAACAATCCCCCTCCCTCTCATACGGTCGGACACTGCAATGAAATTGCAGCACACGATGCGTGACACCTGCAGGCAGATGTCAGTCCCGATCTTTTCAGTCAGTTTGGTGAAACACGCATGCAGTGAGACTTCGGCGTGCACGCATGAACGCTTTTGCGTCATTTGACAATTTAAAGCAATACAGTTGTACGAGCAGTTGATCAAGTCAACAGGTGAACACATTTATCGTCTGTTCACTCACCCTTCTGTTCAAGCCAAATTCTGCATGCAATTTACAGACACTCCTTGTGCAAATTTTGAGAATGATTATCGTGATCTCCAAAACGAGAGGAAACCCCAGTGGCAACCTTGAACATGAATGCACTGGCTCGAAATTTTGTCAACTGCATGCATATATCGTGTACGGAATTGTGTCTCGGCTGGATCTGTCCAACATATTTCGCTGTTTATTTTCGTGTAATCACAGACAAGAAGCTCTGAATTCATCCCAGTACGGACACGCTTGCATAAAACTTGCTTGCAGCAAAACAAAAACTCACCATGTGTCAACCTTTGAACACGAACGCACAATTTCTGCAGGAAATTTCTCCAAATGACCGTCAATACTTTGTTTCTCCCTGTTTGTGTGCAGCAATGGGGTTGCTTCCTGTTCTTCGCCTGTTTATCAATGAACTGGTAAGGCAGACACTGGGTGACACACACTGCACTTTACCATATACCGTAAAGTGTGTCATGTGCTCGTGTGCTCGCAGCACAGGTGATGCCCGTCGATTTCCATATCTGGCAATGGCGCGGTGGAGAGCAGCGCTTCTTCCGGCAGACGCAGCATAGCGCACCCGCACAGTCATCTCCGATACGTCATCGCGCAAAATTTATGCGAACCTTGTCCTGAACTCCAAAATTGGTGTGCAATTGCTCACTGACTTCATCCAAAGAGGACAGTGAAGATTTTGGCAGTTAGAAATTGTCAAACCGAAAGCTCACGCTTGTCTGTCGACTTCCACAATTGATGATCGAAACTGCTGCGTCTGACGTGAACAACAGTCAAAGGTTTCACGTGTTGCTTCTGCTGACAGTACCACTGAACAACAAGCAATATTTTCACACGAAAAATACTCTTGTGCAACTTCTTTTTGTTTTTGACAGAAAGTTGAGCGTCTAAGTCTGACAGGATGGCAATGACATGCGCAGTTATTGAAGACAACTGATGAATGGTGTGTGTGTGTGTGTGTGTGTGTGTGTGTGTGTGTGTGTGTGTGTTGTGTGTGTGTGTGTGTGTGCGTGTGTGTAACCTGGGGCCTCGCTTTCGCCTGGCCGACGTTTCTTGATCTGATTTCAAAAGTGCTGGTTCCTTTTTTAGTTTCACCAGCACCAAAAAGGAAGCACAATGAACGATTTGGGCAATCCCATGCCCTCTCGTTGAATTCTGTCTTTTTCAAGAAAACTTTGACTTTTCAGTTTCTGTGTTTGTGCTTTTTGCCAGTTCATTTCATCCTTTCTGCCTCCTTGGCGCAGGTCAGATGCTGAATACATCTGACGCGCGATGATTCCAATGACGATTACGTTGCGATGACATGTTCTGTGCAGACTTGATCAGTTTAGTTTCTGCTGGTTTCAACAAAATGAAAATGTTTGGTAACATTTGGTAGACTAACTGACAATAAATGGGAAAACTCCTGAGTGGTTGAAGCAAAGTGGAACGATTGAGATTTTGGCAGGTGAAGGGCGAAAAATCATTTGGTCTGCAGTATTTTCAGAAAATTTAAATATCGCAACAAAGAAGTGTTCTTGTAATGTTCAGCTGTATACATGACCTGCAGCTGCACATTTTATCGAGCAGCGTCACCAAAACATCTCGGACTATGTTCGTGGTCTCCACTTGATTTTCGCCAAGTTTCTTCGTGCGTCGAAATGCCAGAAAAGAACCGGACGTCCAAAAAAAGAAAGAACCATGAGAAACGACAATCGAAAAAGTCTGACTGATCAAGGAGCGCCTCGGGAACCACAGGTACACAAGTTGTCGCCTTCAGAAAGAAGAAGCTGGCAAGTGGACTTGACAAGCCGACGCCCTCAGTTGGACAACAGTTGACGCTCCTGCAGGGCTCTGGGATCAAATTTATGTCACAGCACCTGAGATCTACCATAAAATCCCGCGTATAAGACCCCTTCGCGTGTAAGACCATCCCCCTTTTTTCAGCTGTGAAATCAGTACAAAGCCATTTTTACATTTTTCAAGAAAATGACTCTCTTACAAAAATTTCAGAGGAAAAAAGACATGTAAAACTTCTGTTCATAATTACTTTCTCTGTTCTTTTTCTTATTCTTTTCTCTAAAAGCCACAAAAACAAACTCTTCAGATAAACCCTTGAATGATTTCCTTGTTTCAATTCAATTTTGATACTACCTGACTCATCCTGCTCTCTTTTGATACTTTGCTTCATCATTTTTACTTTTGTCTTTCAATACCCTTGTTAAAAGTTAAATCCTCACATATAAGACCACCCCTTCTTTTTGGCATTGATTTTGGAGCATCAAAAGGGGGTCTTATGCGTGGGATTTTACGGTAGTTGGTCACGACACTTTTCCGAAATGCCTCTTTGAGAACAGGTCAGCAAACTTGCCATGGGGTACACAAGCCATGAAAGCATGTCTGGTTGCCAAGAAGTGGCCGGTTTGTGGGCCCTTGGCTTGCATTCTGTACAGTTCCTGTGAAAGACGCACCTTGTACCCAAAAAGTTGAGCATCAAAACAAGGGGTGTATCTTGCGCACGGGTATGAATTTACCAGAATTTGACACAGGTTGGAAACAGAAAATGGGAGCAAATGTTGGGGTTGCGTCCTTTTTGGACGAGACATGGCCTCACCGATCCACCCTATTTTTCACCGACACTGAAATTTTTCATCATAAATCTTGTTGTATTCCCAATAACCAATACAGGATGAACAAAAATGTATTTTTTTCTCAAAACAAAACAAAAAAAAAAGCAACAGAAAAAGAGCTTTGAAGATTGTGAGTGTGTCTGGTTTGTATTTTCTTGTCTTATCTTTAGTGTTTATTTCTGATGAAAAATCTCATATTGTTGTCTCCTGCAAATGTCGTGTCAAGAAAAGATCCAAGAATGGGTTTTTATGACACACAAAATGACAATGTTTCCTCAAGCCAGATTTATTTGCTCAATTTTTCATTGTCAACAAGACTTTTTAGTGAAAGTTTGTCTTGTAGTTTACTCTTTTTTCTCCATCTCTAAATAGATCTACCCCAGAACAAAATTGGAAAGAAGAATCCTTGAACAAAAGTTTGTAAACCTTTTTCTCTTTTTAGCGATCCAAAAAATCTTCCATGAAAAAGAAGATTTCAGATCCTCTGCTCCTTGTTTGGTCAAATTGTTGCTGTGTTGAGAAAAGATGTCAAGAAAGCCTAATATGTGCACTGAAGGTGGTGTGGTGAGACACAGGAGAGCTATTGATCGGAATCGGAAGAAAAAGACTTGCAATCTGACAAGGAACTGCATGGAAATTGTCACGATCACAGATCAACTCCAGCTAAAGTTGACCAAAACAAAAACAGGTGGATTCAACTGCCCCAAATTTTCACAAATCTGCATGCAATGTGAAAAGAATAACCGAATCACACAAAACGAATTTGACTGAAAAGGGTTTCTTCTGTTGAAAGGAAATCGTGGGATGTTCTGTGTTCATCGATGTTCCTGTGCACTTCAGTCCAATGCGCACTAATCTTCCCGTTCAGCTCTTCTGTTGCTTCAAGATTGCAATGGGATGATCTGTGCACATTGAATAAGAAGCAAGTATGCACTCGTGAGCACTTGTCAGATTTCAAAATTTACTTAACCTTCAAACGGCTGTTCTGTTTGATTTGTCGACCCGCTTTTTGCGTTCTAGAGTCCACAGAAACTTCCATTCCCGTTTCCTTTACCTCAACATGGAAGACTGCAGCGACCATGGCGTTTGAGTTATACTCTTATGCAGCATCTTTTTATTCTCAGAAGGTGAGAAAAATTTCATTCAGGTTTTCCCATATTTCGTGAGTTTGTATGAATTCTCGACTTGCGGTCAACGTTGTGATTTGAACATCTCATTCCGGTGGCTCATTCCGGCTGCTTACCGGTATTTTTCCAGAATGCTAGATTCCACACCACCAACTAAAATGGTGAAAAAATAGCTCTCTGCAATAACTCATCTGATTTGGAACATCTGAATGCTGAAATGACCATCTTCTGTGCATTTTTTCATGGAGTCTAATCATCTTCTGTGCATTTTTTCATCGAGTCTAATTGTCTACAATGAGCCACAAAATATTCCAAACAAGTACAAAAAGGTCACTACGCTCTTTTTCCACAAAATTTCAAACTTTGACTTTGATCATCACCTGACCCCAAGTAAGCAATACAAGAAATATGGCTGGCGCACTTTCTCCGTCCAAACTAAAGATCTAACTTTTAAATTTCGGATGAAACACCCGTGACAATGATTTACTTCTCAGATTTTGACCAAATTTTGAAGAAAAAAAAAATGCCCAAAATGTTCAAATCTACTAAAAATCATTTTTGGTACTTTGTTTGAAAATATTCTGCTGTGTTGCGTCAACCTCGAGCATTGTATGGGACCCAATACACAACAGACTGACCACCGGCCCACATATTGAGTGCAAAAGACCGAATTTATTTCTGCAGGTGATATCCTGGTTGCCCATTCTGTTTGCTCTGTGGAGCAAACCTGAACGTGTACTCAACCTTCTTCTTTGGTTGCAGGCACAGCTGGCGTTGAAAGCCAAAGGAATTGAATACGTTGTGAATTCAGTGGATCTCTTGAAGTTGGAAAATTTGCAACCTTGGTTTCTCAAAATCAACCCGGCGGGGAAGGTGCCCACGCTGAAACACGGCGACACCATCATCCCAGACTCAGATGCCATCGTCACGTACTTGGATCAGCATTGTGGAAAGTTGCTTTTTCGCTGTCTTTTTGGTGGGTGAGATCGCCAACCCAGGAGCACTAAATCTTTACTGGATGTTTTGAATGTTCCAGACGGGCCCAAGCTGCACCCAGACCCTTCAACCGAACTGGGGAAATCTGAAAGAGAGTTCTACAATCAGCTTCATGGGCTCGAGATAGAAGTTTTGACATTTGGCAGTTTTCTGGATCCGGAGGGATACAAGCTGATTCGTATGGACGAGCAAATAAAAGCAGCCAGACGAGGTGCTTTTTGACTTTGTCTGCAAGAAGTTTGTTTGAAAAATTCATTGTTATTTTAGCAGAAAATGTTCAATTCATACAAATTTTGACAACCGGGAAATCCTTGTCTGTTGGTTCCCATTCAGGCCTTCAATCCTCTTTTGGTCAGCGAAGGATTCGATCTTGTAATCCGTTCTCCTTTCATCTTTTGTCTCAACTGAACGCTGGAACAGCGGACAAATTTGTTTTGAGGGCAGTTGGAGGCCCGAGACGTTTGGCCCCGCCGTTGTCTTCCTCCTTGACTCTTTTTTGGCAACATTCAGCCGAGACAGGTGTTGTTGTCCCAATTCTCTTGGGAACAATTCGCCCGAAGAAATCATTAGATCCGCATAGTGTTGTGATCTTTATTATTTTTTGAACAGATTTGGTCATGAGCGACAAAATCACACAAGTTCTGGAAGGCCTCATGAAGGAAAATCCGGAGATGCACGACCTCTACAAGGACAGACTCACCAGAGCCCAACAAACACCTTTTGCTCAGAGGGTCGGGAAGCAGAACTGGGAGGCTGCCAAAGTGAAGCTGATGGCCGTCCTGACTGCAGTGGAAGAACAACTCAACAAGATGGACAAGGGTACACTGAACACAAACACAAAACGCATTAATTCGAGCAATGCTCAGCCTGTTTTTGTGTGGTCAAGTGTGGTCTTCCTCTCCTTGCAGAAAATGGAGGCAAACCCTCATGGTTGTTCGAGCCCAGTGTCACTGCGGCTGACATCCAGTTGACCATGACTTTGGTTCGAATGACGTCCGTCGGGGTGGACAAGCAGACCTGGCTGGGAAAGCTCCCAAAAGTTGAAAGATATTTCACATATGCAAAAGAAAATCTGCCTGGATTCAAGGCTGTCGTGGTCTTTTGAAAAAGAACACTTGTCGACGAGAAGAATGCCTTTGTCACTGTCACGAATGATTGATTGGAAGCAACAGTCTTGTGAAAAAAGTTTCGTAATTCTCGTTGCAAGTTGAATGATTTTGCAATTGATAAATTTTCTGTTCCAAGCACACAGATGTGCTTGTTTATTTGAAGTGAAGGAGGTGCTATGCTTTTCACTTGCACCCACCTTTGCTCCTTCTTTTTGCAGCCAAAAGAAAGAAATATCTCACCAAACAAAACCAACAATTCGGTGTAGATCGTCCCGAAATTTTTGTTCTGTGCATGGTTGGCATGTTGTGTCACGTCAACTCCGATGGACCGCTCGATCCTTCTGGATGAAAGCCTTCTGTTATCTGATAAACTGTTTCAATTCCGGACGCCAAGTTACGACCAAAACAATCTCGTACTGTGACATACAGTGTTTTTGTATTGAGAAATTGGCGCAGAAAATTTCAAACAAACGCATGTTGGAGGTCGGAGCCGCAACAAAGGAGGATCTCCCTCAAGATGTGCGATCTGCCCTCTTGATATGAGGAATCTGCCAGCGCCTTGATGCTGAGAAGGTCCCCTTCTTGAGACAAGGAAGTTGGTGTGTCTCGCATTGTGAACGTGTCGTGTTTTTCTGAAGGACGCGAACGTCATTCCTCGACTGATGTTGGAAAAGAGAATAACTGTTGTTCAAATTTCAAGAAAGAAGCGTTTGGTGATGGTGCCTCTCTCGACAAAAACAGAGTGAAATTATAATTTTGTATGAAGAGATCAAAACATCATGACAGTTGAAAACATATGTAATAGATTGATTCCTGTCACAAAGGAAATAAACATGTTTTCGAAAATTTTCACTGCATTTTGACAACATATTCTGTTGTTAATGCAATTTGAACACAGTCGTTTCCCCTGCGCCAACGAATGTTTCTCACTCTCGCAGACACTGGATAGGCCAGTAAAAGACAAAGTGACTGAAATGTTAAACTCAAAAAGTTGATTGAATTGATTTGTAAAAACTTACTTTTTGTTTCGTTCGCAACCATGTCTCATGTATGTCATATCTCGCAACACAACCGTGAACGGGATTGAAAATCTTTAAATGTGAACCCGAGAACTGATGAAGCAAGTTGGCCCTGTGGCGAAACGAAGCTGAAATTGTTCGATGAGCACGCCAATACAAGCAGATTGAAACCTTGTGCACTAACGACACCAACAAAGTCACACCAGTGTGGCGTGGAACGACAAGTGGACATTGGTTCTGCAAACCAGAATCTGCAACATTTCTGTTCAAGACAATACATTGAACGTTTTCAAGAAAAACTGTGTTGGCACTCGTGGCTTTTTCTGGACCTATTTTCTTCTTTTGCTTGGTTCGGCTTCCATATCACTTGATATATTTTGACCAGCAGAGATCCTCGCACGACCACAAACACACGTGACCCTGCAGACCCGGATCAGCTGTTTGGTGTCGTCCAGGTAAGTCGGCATTCTCTGCTCATCGTGTCCTCCGTGTTCAAAGCAGGACATCCCTTCACCGTGCATCAAGCACCCTCGGTCAACTCCGTCTCCTTGATCTCGACCCAGAATCATTTTGGGCGGCTCTTGAATTTTTGTGTGAGAAATTTGACACTCGCTCTCCACGCTTGAATTTCACCAACTTCGGCCCCCCCCCCCCCCCAATCTTCAAATTTTACGTAACCCTTTCACATTCAAACCATTTGGCTCATCGTTTGTGAGATTTATTTATCGTGCATGTCTTTGCTGTCTGGCTAGATTGGGAATCCCGCCCAGGCCAATTTGCTTTTTGGCAGGGTGAGAGACAGCGCGGGCCAAGATGAACCAGTTTATTCCCAAAAGGAAGGACGCGATGCCAGTAAAAGACCAAGAAGGCACCAGAGAGAACTGTCTGGCGTTTTCTTTTCCTGATGAGATGGGCATCCACAGTCAAAACTTCATCTCTGGCAATTTCGTTGTTTGTGCTTCTACACGGCAGACATGTCTCAAATCACTTTTTAGGTGATTTGAGGTGGGTTGCACGATTTGAGCCAAATCAGTGCGAGCCAAATCGAAGCACCTATAGGCAGCGTCTTCCAAAAGTATGTGTACAGCACTTTCATGGTCAAGATGAGAATTGATTTAGGACCTTTTGGGCTCTTTTGGTTCATTTTGGGTTGGAGATAATGCGCGAGGAAGGAATTTGAATTTTTAGGTTTCTGAGGTCAAAAAGGTCAAATTTGGAAGTGTAGGAAAAATGGGGTGTGGATGTAGAAATGTCTCCATATCTCAGAAGGTACAAATATTTGG
>JAAUXT010142471.1_pt1 | contig 43275 bp, 46 predicted proteins | sample 7278171 | NCBI WGS metagenome assembly JAAUXT01 (sample SAMN14350112, study PRJNA611818) | marine sediment metagenome | isolation source: surface marine sediment (1.8m) | place: French Polynesia: Moorea | collected 2018-08
CCTCTCATCCACTATCCACCCACCGCTCCCCCTCCACCACCCTCCCCAACTAACCACCCCCTCCCCCACTAACCACCCTTCTCCCCCACTATCCACCTCCCACCCCCACTCACCACCCCCCCTCCCCCTCCGCTTCTGCGACCATCAGGGTTCCCGCCTCGGAACTTCTTGTTTCCAATGTTTTGAGCACATAAAACCATCGTTGGCACTCTGATGCCGTGTTGGCTCTTTCCCTTGAGACAGCACATTGCGTGGATGTGGGTGTGTGCGTAAGAATTGGTGAGAACGCAAGATCACCTTGAAGGTTCTCACACTCTGTGGGGGCACGGGTGTCTCTGACAGATTCACTGAGGTGACGACGACGAGCATCCCTGCCCGGCACCGCCCCACCTGCCCAAATGAAAAGGCGCTGCGTGGCAGGCGCATTGTATACTGGAGGCACACAGGCACACAGTTCCCACAGGCACACAGCTCCCACAGGTGCACAGCTCCCACATCTGCACACAACTCCCACAGGCACACAGCTCCCACAGCTGCACACAGGTCCCACAGCTGTACAAAGCTCTCTCATAGGCACACAGCTCCCACAGGTGCACAGCTCCCACAGGCACACAGCTCCCACAGGCACAAAGCTCTCACAGATGCACAGCTCCCACAGGTGTACAGCTCCCCCAGAGACACACAGCTCTCACAGGCACACAGTTCCCACAGGCACACAGCTCCCACAGGTGCACAGCTCCCACAGCTGCACACAGCTCCCACAGCTGTACAAAGCTCTCTCACAGGCACACAGCTCCCACAGGTGCACAGCTCCCACAGGCACACAGCTCCCACAGGTGCACAGCTCCCACAGCTGCACACAGCTCCCACAGCTGTACAAAGCTCTCTCACAGGCACACAGCTCCCACAGGCTCACAGCTCCCACAGGCACAAAGCTCTCACAGATGCACAGCTCCCACAGGTGCACAGCTCCCCCACAGGCACACAGAGCTCTCCCACAGGCACACAGCCTACAAATAGCACAAAGGCTCCTGATAGCACAGCACAGCACCTGTATGTTGCTCTACCTGTAGCTTTGTAGCACTACAGTCAAGCTCAACACCCAGTTTGAAACTGCAGCAGCCAATCAATTGCTCCATCCTGTAGTACGATGACAAAGTTGCAGTTGTTGCAGCTGCTGCCACAGCAACAAGGAATGCAAAGGAGCAAGCGGCGAAGCGTCCCTTGGTACTCGTATACCTCCAGTACACAACAAAGCAACAAGCCTCAAATCCGAAAAGTGAACACAGCCCCATGGAGCGTCAACTGAACTATCACGCGCCTGCGCAGACAGGTCTTGATCAGCGATGATCGCGGTCTGACTGACAATCGTCTGTGGACCTGCTCTTTTTGTAACATCCTCCCATCGGAACTTCATCAGCCAGACAGGTGCGCCAAGGGCCTTCCGACTCCCTGTTTCTTGATTCATGTAGAACGAATCTGAATCTGATCCGGAATGTGTGGACTTCTAGAAGAGAGGTCAAAGAGGCACAAAATCCATATCAATTTGCAGTGAAGTCGCCGAGCGGTGCAGATCAATGTGGGAAGCGCGATCGACTCCGCGGGGCGTTGGTGGAAAACTTGAGGCTGTTGATGGGGTCGTTGTGATGGGGGTTATCGATGAGATGGGGACGCACGGTCCGAGACTCGGCACGAACTCGCACCAGAAACACGCTGCACCTGGACTCATCTCGCTGAATACAACCGTAACACGAGCAGAATGATCGTCACGATGGCGAACAGCCATTCGTAGCTGTGGTCAATCCATCTACCCTGCCGAAAAATCTCAAACCTCAGCCAAGACAGAGCTTGCGATTCAAATTTTGTCCGTTTCAAGAAAAGCCGAGAACAGCCATTTTTCACAGCTGCCATAAATCCGTTTTGCAAAGGGCAGTGGTTCCACGCTATCAGAGCGCGTGGTCGGGCAGTGATACTGCAGACCTGCACAACAAAGACCATTGCATAAGGAGCGAACGTCTTTTGCAAGGTCAGACAAACGCTGATGGATGGCTTTGGAATGAAGAAAGGAAATGCTTTGCTTTCAGCCCCCAAACATGGTCACTGTATCGAGGACCCCGAGCGCACGTCCGCTGACGGACCACGTGCGTCTGGAACGACGGGTCTGCAGAACAACAGACTGAAGCGTGCCACAACAAACCTGGAGTCGCGATCTTCTCAGCGAGTTCTCTTCTCCTCCGCCTCATTGTGGACGCAAATCCAATTAGAAAACATCAGCCGTCGTTAGCACGCAGTTTTCACACTCGTGAGCCTAATCCCGTGAAAGCCTAATTTGCCGTTAGTTTACGACAAACATTTGGCAAAGCTTGGCACAAATCTCACAGCTTTCAAAAGATACTTTGCTTTGGGCTTTGTACAACAAACACAGCTAAGAAGGCACTTCACGTGTGTTTCAGCTCTGTAATGACTTTTCCAGTGACAGGTAAATGTCAAATATTAGTTCTTCTCATTCTCTATTCTTTGTGCGTGGAGTCATTTGTAGACACAGGAATAACCTCAATACGACATGTGAAAACATTTTGAAACGATTCCGGAATGCAAAAGTCGATCCTTTGAAGGGATTTGGCAAAACTTACCTGAGAAAGCAATTTCAGAACTTGCATGCACGTTCTGTTTGTCTTCTTTGTCTTGCACGTCTGTGATTTCCTTTCAAAAGAAACATTTTGCAATTCCAGCAACTGATGGAGACTGGTGCTTTTTCCCGTTCCATGTTCGCTTTGAGCGCCCTGTCCTCATCGTACGTCCACGCAGAATGGACACAGCAGCCTCAGTGAGTTCCGTGGTCGAGTATACACGATATTAGAATCAACACAGTTGACACCGTAACCAACCTGCACTCGCATTTTTCTTTCTTTCTGCAAAATTGAAGAAAATGACTCCCCGGGTGAAAAGCCTGCAGGCGGCCTGAGAGCGGCGCGCGTCTGTGTTGTGCCACAACGACGCAGGCGCAGCACGAGAAGTGCCAGCGCCGGGGCAGCCAGGCAGCAATTTGTGGGGATAATGAAGAGACGTGAGACGTGCAGCAGCGGTTGTCATTCACCGCACACTTCCACAATGCAACTGTTTTTACACAGTTGAACGGGGTTCACTGAAGTGGATCCAGCAGCACGACGAATAAAGACCGAGGCAGGTGCGCAACTGTTTACGAGCCAAACCGTCCTGAGTCTGGACCCACTCACCGGGCTCAGAACGTGAAACACTCGAGATCGCCTCGAGCACTGACAAAACTTCTTCGGCCCGCTCTTGGTATCTTCATGTGGGGGCACAGTCCAGATTCGAAACGATACACTTCGAGTTGAAGTTTTCTGTCGGTGCATCTGGCCACTCCTTGGCAGGGTGGCTCACCTGGCCTGTGCACCTCCAACAGGAGGTCTCGATCTCGATCGCCAGCGAACAGCGTTCACGAGGGACGAGGCGTAAATCCGCCCCTTCGGAAGCCTGTGTTTAAATCCCATTAAATATTTAAAGGGTTGGAAAATGCGACACAATGACGCTTACAGTGCGCATTGTGCGCCATTAACCCCCTCCTGTTTCGAACTCTGTTCTGCTCAGGATAAAGGGTATATTTAAACAAGGATTTGGGTTTTCAAAGTCAGATTTGGAGTTGGTCCAATTGATGCTTATCCTCCTTTGTGGCAATTATTACGAACGTGCGACCTGCGCATTCATATCGAACAGGCGCGCGCATTCACTGCAGCGCCGAGGCGCAGCAAGCGTGACCGCGGGCAATTATGGATCTCTCCGCACAGACGATCATGTCAAAAAAGAAATATTATTTTACCATCCTCTTTGTGGCTTCCTGACCCGAATTGTGGACGAGGAAAATGTCGCTTCGCTTTTGTCGTTGTCAGAGCAAGAGAAGAACCTTCGCTGCATCGCGACGAGTCATGAAATATTTAACACAAACAATTTCAACCATTCAAACTTTTTTCGTGCCTCAATTACGGTTTTGCCGTTATTTTCGGCACGCAACCTTTCCATTACAACCAAACTCAAGGCTAAGTCGGAGAAAAAAGTGGGTAATTTGGACAGGAAAAAGGTAGAATGGAAAGCGCTTTTTGTCATTTCTGGAGTAATTCCCGATGAAAGCGACTGGCGCGCCTTTCGGGATGTTCATTTTGCAAGCAGAATGACATAATACGAGGGGAAATCCACAATACTCCGATCCGGTCCGGAATTGAACACGAAATATTGAGCGGATTTTTGTGGAATTTTTAATGAATGCACAAATGACTCAACACCAAAACATGCATCAATCTCAGCAATAAAAAGGCATGCAAACAGGATGAAAACAAGGCCCAAAAGTGGCGTAGAATTCGGAAATGGCAACAGCAACATGAATAACATTTTCAGTCAGAATCAGAGCTTGAATCCTGAGGCAAATGGTCCGGGTTGAAGGGGATGTTCCTTCCCTCAAAATACTCTCCGTCTGCCTCCACACATTTGCTCCATCTCACTGCCATGTCGTAGATGGCCGACTGGTAGTCCTCAGATGGAATGGCCCGCAACACACGCCTTGCCTCAGCCTGCAGTTCTTCCAAATTGCCAAACTTGTGACCCCTCAAGTGACTCTTCAAGGTAGGGAATGCCCAAAAATCACACGGTGCCAGATCAGGCGAGTATGCTGGGTGTGCTAAAAGCCTGATGTCATTCTCCCCATAGAATGCAAGAGAAGGGTTTGAGACATGAGATGAAGCATTGTCCATGTGAAGGATGAAGTCATTGTTGGTTGCACCGTCAAATCCTCCCCTCCACATGATCGGCCTCTTCCTCCTGATGCTCTCGCGGAGGTTCTTCAAGATGGCAATCCAAAGGTCAGTGTCAACAGTAGCTCCAGCAGGCACAAATTCTGTGTGAACCGGACCAGCAGTGTCAAAAAAGAGGACCAACATGGTCTTCTTGGTCGCTCTGCCTGGGTGTTTCCGGTCTGCAGTTGTTGTGGTCAGGTCGCCTTCCTTGAATCTGTTGAACCATTGTCTCACTTGAGTCTTGGAGAGGCACTCATTTCCAAAAACAGCATTCAGTCCGCACCAGATCTGGATTGGGGTGTGGCCGGCTTTTTGCAGCACCTTGATGGTGGACCTCTGCTCCAGTCTGCGTGCCAGAGGTGTGAAGGCCATCCAAACCAAAAGCAGAAAGAACAAACCCAACATGGTTCAGGCAAATCCACAAAATTCTTGTCAGGAACAAATTCGTTGTCGCTCACATGCAGCTCACTGTCACGGTCGCCAAAGTTCGTGTGAGTGACCCATTTCAAGCCCTCAGATGATCAAGATCGCCAGTGCACAATCAGTCCAAACCATCACAGATCGAAGGACATAAAAGTAGAGGGTGCCCTGTCCAAGTTTCAGAAAAATGCGATCCTTGGGACCGACTTATTTTGGACCGAAATCGGAGTATTGTGGATTCCCCCTCGTACAGTTAGTTTGATGCGAAAATTGCACTTTTCCTGCAAGCCGATATCGCCGGTGTTTTTTATTGAAGAGTCAGTCGCTAATTCTTTTAACTTAAGCTCTTAATGGAGCGCTGACATGAAGTGCTTTTGAAAAGTATTTTGTGAACCAAGTCAGGTGTGTTTGCCGCTTTGCGCGGTTAGAATTGGCACAACAATGCGTAATGCGACATGGAATGTTCACCTTCCGCAGAAGAGGAGCAGGAGCCTGGAAGGTCTCCGTGGGAAGCGCACACGGCGGGAGATGGACTAAAGTTTGAAGTTGAAACTTCCGTCCAGCTGAGAGCAGAGCGAGAGGCGCGTGTGATTCAGATCCAACACAAATCACTTGTGACAAGAAACCTATGACGCTCTGTTCGTGTCTCTTCACGCAGCCATACAGAGGCCCTTTTTAGCACGAAAGCAGCAAACGAAGTTGAGGATTTGATATATTGAGGCTGAAGGAAGCATGTTGGCACGTCACACTATCTGAACCCAACAGGTTTGCAGCCGAGTCGGACTGAATCTGGATCAGATCTCGGTTTGCGCCGACCGAGCCGCAGCTGCAGCGCCGCGCCGCGCCGGGCCACCGGCCGACCACCGGCGCCACGAGCAAATTAAAACTGCGCAAACACACAAAAGAACTGCTGTTTTGCGGACAAATGAATCGAGGGCTGTTTCCTGGTCACATGTCACTTTGGACGTCGCTGCCGGGCAGCATCAAACAGACGCCCTTTGCTTCACAATCTGAAGACAACACGTCGGGTTGGTGGAGCAGCACAGGAGTCAAGTCGATGTGACCCGAGGAGGCACAGAGCTGTTGTTCGGGGCATCTTTTCTCGAGACACGGAGTTTTGTTGTTGATGCACGAAGTGAGTCTGAACAATCCCGTTTCCCTGATTGGAATTGCCACAGGAGATCCTCGCATGTTGCAAAGCCACATCGTGAACAAAGCCATGTCTGACGCAGCACAAACACATAAATCATAGCAATTCGGCGCTGAAGTCACAGAAAAACATCGATCTGAAAAATTCCCCTTGATTCTTCCACGAGCGCAAAGATATAAATCGCTGATGCATTTCAAAATGCACTGCAATATTCAGCATTGAAAACGCGACGCCGAAGCGTGACAATCGATGTCGCACGAAGCAGATAGAAATGTGATTTATTAATCCCGCGCCGTTGGAAGCGAAACAGCATTTTCCTGGTGCCAAAAACAATGATTTCTATTGATCTGAGCAGCTCAACAAATGGAAGGCAACGGAGAAAATTACCCGTCAGGGAAGCGCGGATCCAGTCCGCTGGGTCCCGCACCAACGTGTCGTTTCCGACCCACCAGTTTCCCTCACATGTCTTCTTCACCCCATTGAGTTCACACGAAACGCTTGTCTGCGTCAGTTCAGCCCGGGCTCTGCACCTGCGGCGTGAAGGACACGCGTGGCGACCACGGTGAGTCGGACGCCTGGATCCACAGAGACGACCCACCTGAGCGTATGGATTGGCGCAGGTCGCAACACGCACCTCGTCGCCACAGTTGGCAGAGGCTGCAGCCGGACGGAGCTCACACAGCGACGCTCCCCACTGGGGACAAGCGCAGGAATCTCCCTCTGCGGTTCACACTTGATCATAATCCAGGGCAGCGTCGAACAGACCCACAGGCAATTATCTGGGGATTTCGATCCCTGACAAAAGAAAATTACAATTTGAAGGCGAAGTGGGTTCAGCACGTCACGCCATGAAATGCGGGCGACGGTGCTTTTCTCTGAACCCCACGATCTCTTCAAAAGAATAATGCGTCACTGTGGCGTTGTGAAACAACAACACTGACATGACACCATGTCGTGCCAACTTTCCAGCTTCCGCGAAGCACCTGTCACTCTACATTCCTGTGTATCACGTGAAACGAGCCCAATGTGTTTGCCTACTTTCATGTCCCACAACAAGAAACAGAAGCGGCCGAAGTCCTCTGATCACAACATAAACACGGAAGGTTTGCGCTCGGTCGCTTGCCCTCCCTGTTTTCCTGACAAAAGGGACTCGGCGGCTCTTCGGGTGATTGACCGCTGCGTCCACAGAAACTGGACTTGCAAACTCAGCTGCAGGTTCAGCGTTGTGCGGACTCGACTGGCTGCAGGGCCTGGGTGAGATCGCACCTCACACCGGCTCGGTGCGGGTCAACTCCACACCGGCTACTGGCCCCTGCAGCCCCCGCCATGCCGTGTTCCCAGCCCCCAAGATGTAGTCGAGTCTGACCGTTCTCCCAGGGATGGAGTCGGTGCGAGTCTGGGCCCACCAGTTCATTGCCTGCCCTTGCTCACAAATGAAACGTTTGCAATGTGCCTGTGCAACGATATAGCGAATTTTTATTTCGTTTCTTCTTGCAATCAGCAACAAAGACAAGGACCCTGACACCATGACAACGAAACTGCATCGTTGTTGGCCGCCATCTTGCTTCCCAGAGTCCCAGTATCGAGGAACACCGTGGAAACACGCGACGGTCGGGACTCCGCTGAGCGGGACGCACGCTGCACGCTGCACACTGCAGCTGGCGCGTCTGGTGGCGCCACACACTGCAGCGATGTGTCACACCCAGGACTCGCTCGAGGACCCCACCGGCAGCCCGAGCCCCCCGAGTGCGCAGAGTGAACCACAGGCAGGTTCCCCACACATCAGCACCTCACGTGGAGGGGTTCAGCCGCTGCAGAAACACCCGTCAGACTCGGCCAACACCACGCAGACTGCTAAAACACTCACTGCGCACTCCCACTTCGTTCTTTTTCATTGCGACTGAGCAGGGGGCGCGTCTTGTGAAATGAAAGAACGGATTCTGGAACAGCTGCCGAGTTTGAGGAGAGGCTCGGTGGAATCAGAGGAGGATCTCTCGGAGACACGCAAATCTCACGCAAGAGCGTCAGGCGGCGCTGGGAGGCCGAACCGTCGGCGCTTCCTTCCCTCCGCAGTTCATTTTTCTTCCGGCGAATTAGCACGAGACAGAGAAAAAATGGTATTTTCCATTGAGAACGAAACTAATCTCGCCCGATGCAGAATTATGTGACAGGGAAGTTGCACTGTCAGACATCTTCGTGCTGAATTGCTCTGAAACTGGTTTTCTTGACCATCTAGGGCGAGCAAGCTTGGACACTCAGGTCGAACAGTCCGCGGAGACTATCTCAACATTCCGCGACACCAGATCTCACTGCTACATCTCAATGTCTCCCCTCGCGTGGTTGTCACAAAAGGCTGTTGCGCGGCTCGGCAGGTGCGGCTCGTGTCCGTGGCGACGCGACTCGAGCCGCGCGCCGCTCATTAACGCCTAATTACGCGCAGCCGAGCCGCTCATCACCGCCGCACCGCGCGTCGCCGCCGCCGGAGAGCGACGCAGCGGCACGGCGCCGCCTCTCGACCCGCCGCTCTGCGCACTCGCACCAAATGAGCGATTCAGGGAAAGGTAGATCCGTACTCGGAATGTTGCCACAGAAGCGAATTGTGAGACTCTTCTTCTTGAACGAGAATATGCAGCTACAATCACAGCAGCAACGGGACGCATCCGCAGTGACTCTGTTGTCTGTCCCAAGCCGATTATAGCCCCGACTCTCTCACCGACTCCACAGAGATTCAGGACAACGCGCGCGAGTTTAATGAAGTCTTCGGGACTGAGAGCGCTGTCGGGTTTCCCTGCCATTTGCGCGTCGTGCCTCGCGCGCCTATCAGCGGACGGTCCGTCCACGCTGGGCTTCCGCCGGACGCTCGGCGCGACAGCAACCGGCGCTTATCAGCAGCACGTGCGCCTCTCTCCCCCGGCGGGAGCAGCCGGCACCTCGCTGCGCACGGCCAGTTTCTCTGTGTCAACACGGGTAAAAATATCCGAAACTTTGGCTCAGAAACTCGTGCGATTTGTGGTTTGGTTGTTGGTCTGTCTATTTTCAATATTTTCTCCAGAAAGTGCTGCTTGACAGGATGTTCGTTTCGCGCTCGAGCCTCTCGCGAGTCGTCCTCGTTGTTATCCACCTTCACGCCGAGATGAGCCGAGCTGTGAGATTCACATTGACGTCCGGGCAGCTGCGCCAAGAAAACAGCCTCCGATCCCAAGATTCTTCCCAGAAAAGGCCCCCGAAGTGCCCCAGATCTGGTGAACTCCTCCGCATATTGCAGAGGCTTCTCATTGACAACAAGCGGATTCCTGACACATTGCCTGCAATATTAAACAGACCAAGCATAAGGAGAAATCACAAATTCACTACTCACAGGCAGAAAGATATACGACTCCCTTCGGAGCTGTGGAGATCAAAAACGCATAAAAATGGCACTTATGGGGTTGAAGAATTCGGTAAATCAGAACCGTTATTGGGGTCAGAACCTGGACTCAAGGAAAGTGGACAGGCACGCTTGGTGTTCCTTTCTCTTGTGCGTACCAGGGCTCGTTCTGTGAGGCCAACACTCTCAACAAAAACAACACAAGTCGAGATAATTTCCAGCTTCCAGACAGTTAGTTTGGGGTTTGGAAAAGGACCTTCCACAACTCTGCAATCACAAAACATCGCATCGCATCGTGGTAGAAATGGGTTCTCACCTTACAAAAATGGTTCCTGTTCAAACACACAACTCTTTTCTCGAGCAAAGTTGTCGCAAAGTCTTGGGGTGATTTCATAGGAAAATTCTGTACAGTCAACAGCAACGCATGCACGCGAACATCGGCGAGCGAAACGTGCCATGTGTGAGTGCTCAAAGAACCGCAATGTTTCCCCCAGTCTTTGAGCCCCAGTGTTGGCGCTGGCCTCAAGTCAAGCGGAAGGGAGTTTGATTTTGCGCCCGGTCCCCAGCGCTGCGTTCAGAAGTGTAATACAGGCTGCCGAGTGAACAGCGCTGTTTATGGAGCAAATAGTGGGCCATGTTCTGTGCAAATTAGCAGCTCGCTGCAGACTGGAACCCCTCCCTCAAGAGAAACACTCATCATGGAGCGCAAATACTCAGCTTCACTCCCGTCGACACCGCCTCGCCTCTCGCGCGGCGGACCCAGCGGTTGGACAGGAGCTCAGTCCGCGCCAACTTAACTGTTGCGGTCGGAATGAGCTCAGTTCTCTCCTGATCAGTGGAACATCACGAGTCGGTGTCGCTGCACACTGCAGCAGCAGCTGTCTCTGGATCGTGGCTCGCGCGACTGTTTGCACGGCGCCCCTCAACCCTCCCTCAAACACCGTCCGCTACACACTGCAGTCTCATTTGATGACTTGCTTCAACTAATATTTTCGTAAATCCGGTTTTTATTGGGGCAATGATCACTGAGCCAGATTTATTGTTTCCATTTCCAGACTGAGTCGTTCTCTTTGAGCTCAAGCTCGTCGGACTCTTCTTGCTCCACGGTGTTTAGGCTCAGGTCTCGTACTCGGACTGTGCACAGACAGGAACACGGAGTGACCATTGAGCGAAGAAAAAAAAACAAAACTGACAAAGATCAGGTTTCGCTGATTCAGCAGAAACCGAAACGTGTCCAGCTGTCCACAGCTGAGGCTTCAGCCCGACTCGCAGAACTATGCTGGTTGTTTTCGTCCGAGATCATCCCGCGCGCCTCCCGGAGACGACGCGACTCGTGAGGAGCAGCGCTTTGTCTGCTGAAGCCTGTGGGAACAACAAGCTGCAGGTGCGCGGGAGGAGTAAATCACTCCGTCCCGGCTGCGGCCAGTTTCTCAGAAGCAACGACACCTGCTTCTTGACGCAGAAGACGTACTGGGCTTCAGAAGATGCTCCGAACATTGCTCCCCTTCATCACAAGCAACTCTGAGGAGAACAGATATCGAAATCTCATTTTGAGTCGACATTTCCGTATGATGACAAACTCAAGCTGTCCTTTTCCTCACGACATCGCAGTTGCTCTTCTCCTCTCACGCGTCGTGCGCTCCACCGCTGCTTTATTGACTGGATTACATCTCCGTTAATCACACCATTGGGCTTGGCGCGGGATGAGACACAGGTGCTCCATTCAATAGCGCTAACGAGACGTGATCACTGCTCGTCGCTGCTTCGCGAGGCTCTGCGCCGCCAACAGCGCAGTCTGCTGCTCCGCCATCGCTTGACCAACGCGCAAAATCCCTCCCGACTTCAACTCTCCAGTTGTTTGCAGTCGTGAATGGAACGGAGAACAGGCGGCAGCACGCGACAGCGAATCTCGGCAAAAAGGAGTCAGCACCTGAGAGGGCGCAGCTCGCGCGGCCGCCCTGCCGCGCCGTCCGACCGGGCGCAACTGGGTCAAGCGGCGTCGACCTGCGGTTCGGACGCCTCGCCCCGTCCCAGCGTCACGCGATCGGGACATAATCATAAAACACAATGTTTCCATGTCAGCCCGGTGAACACGGGAGGGAGGGCCACGTCCATCCACTCAGCTGCTATTGTTTCTCTCCATCTGCCTCCGAACACGGTTGTTCCGTTCAGAGAGCCCAGCACCGTGTGCACACGATTCAGGACGGTGTTGCGGAACTGCACATGAGATGTCTCAGACACAGGCTTCGGACTGCACGGAAACAGTGACTGAATTTGAGAAACGAGACCAGCATTTTAAAGTTTAATCACTTTCAATCGTGTACAAAAGAAATCAAGTTTCTTCTCGTTCATGAAGTCCTCTAGTTGGCCATTGTGCAAAAGAGAACCCTGGTTCACCAAGACAAATGCCTGCTTCCTCTTTGCAGAAACCACCATCGAATTTTATCCGTCACCACACAGGTGAGAAGTGAAAAGCACCCAAACCTCAATGAAAAGCGGAGCACACCAGGAGAAATGATTCTCCAAAAGGAAACTTGAAACGAGATCGAATTGATTTGATTGAAGCTGCGTTTTATGTAGCTGGCTCCATTAAAGTGGAATGAAGGAACAGCAGTGTTGTCTGTCACGAGTAATGAACCGTTCGTCGCGTTCGTGGGACACGGCGCTCTGAGGACGAGGCTGCTGCTTCACGTGCCTTCACTTCGGTGTCGAAACAGTGATTCCCCCGAGGGCAGATTCGGCGCGAGTTTTTCTGGACCTCTCCACACCTGAGCAACTTTCAGCAGATCCCGGTGACATGGAGCGTTCTCAGACGGGCGTTTTCGTCCCTGAAGTTCAGGTCGGCAGAACGAGCGAGGAGGGCGACGTTCTTACTGTGTGAGGAGCAGTGTGGAAGGGGCTGGAAGGCACATCATCAATTACTGTAACTGATGGCTTAATTAGCCTTCTCCACGCATCGCAAACATGATCCTAAATGCGTCTCGATGCAGCCGAGTGACGCGCAGCTGCGCTCGAACCCAGCCCCTTTCAGAACCAGGGTGGGTCTGTGGCTGGTAAAGAATCACAGAGCCAGGGCCGACAAAAGCGGCCGACACACTGATCCGTGTGAGATCTGCAGAAAAGAAGAGAGAAATCAACCGTCACTGTCTCGAACAGGCTGGTCTCGGACCGATTCCAGGCTTGTGACAGCGTGTGCAACAACTGAATATTTGAGCGGATAACATGAACCCAGCAGCCGTGGTCCCTAATTCGTGCAGTTCACACGCAATGACGTCCGGAGCGAGGGAAGACTCGAGCCTGCTCCGCGTCCGAGAGACCGAGGGCTTAATTTCGCGAAAGCGAAATGCGCAGACACGGAGTAATGGAGGCACAAATGGTGCCTTCTGCGTGTCTCGGACACATTTGGGCTCCCAATGTTGATCCCATTTGAGCTGCGCTTTGCGCTGATGGCAGTTTAGGAACCCAATGTAAACACAGGATTGTCTGCGCTGAGTAGGTCACATGCCGCCGTCGCGTCGTTGCCGGACGACGGACGCCGAGCCCCGGGAAGTGAACTCGCCGCGCCGCGCGACCTCGCGGACGACAACGGGGAGACATCAATCTGGCTTCCCCGCTTCTCGCGTCACTCTCAGCACGGACCTGCAGCCAACGCCACTTGGTTCCACCATGGGCCGGTGCAACAGATTCGTCACCTTCACGAGACCTTCGCGAGGAGCGTCAGGTTTCCGACGCGTGTCCATGTTGAGGTAATGTGGCAAAGTTATGAAAGAACTGTGTCACGGCTTTCTCCTCAACAATCGTGAGAAATGAACAAGATCAAGTTGCATTTTGTGTTCATCTGACAGGCGAATCCGACATGAATCTCCGTGACGCTCATTGGATTATCGCCCGAGTTCTGCACGGCCGCGCCAATCAATACTCGCGCCTCCGAATGGAAACGGAAACCGCGCTTTGTTTCCCCGCGGGACAGAGTTGGCAAAAACATTGCTTCGGTTCCTCTCTACCTGTTCTGTGCGTGTGGAACCCAACAGTTTCACGGCACAATTGTGTCAGGGTTCATAGTCACTGGAAAAATGGTTCATGCTTGACATGTTGGCATACTTGGTTCTGTTCATAAAGGCTAAAAATCCACAAATCACAAAGTTTCCGTGCGCTCAGAACGCCGTCGGATCGGCCAAATAGAAAACATACCTCGTACTTTGACTTTCGTTGTTGTCTTGTACGAACCAAATTTCCAGTGTGCGAACTCACTGCGATGAAAATGAGGTCACATGGGAGAGGCTTTGTGACCGCAGCATTGTACTTGTAGAAGTGGAAGCGCCGGGCGCCCATCCACGATCACAGCTCGCGCGTCCGTACTCGCACAAATGAAGACGCGAAGCCGACATCGGAAATCGGACGATGATGTGAATCAGGTCGGGAAAGGCAAACTTTTATTCCTTTCAGCGCTGTTGTCATCCAACTGCGCATGTGCACCACCTGGATGTGGACTCTCTGTCTCTTTCTTTTTTTTTTCTCTCTCTCTATGTCTCTCTCTCTCTCGGCGTTTGAATGCGGGAGAGTGCAGACGTACAGGCAACTGTTCCAGTGCAATTTCTTCAAGGAAATAAACAACACGAAAAGTCATTTTTGTGTCCAGCTGCCCAACAGCGTCGCTGCTCGACCCTTGAAAGAAGGACGACAATGGACGACACGACAAAGCTTCCATAAATCGTGCGGCGCAGCTCGTAGACTCGGCGCTCGGCGCTCGGCGCTCGGCGGCCGCGGGCGGCGCGAGTCCCGCCGGACTCCGCTCATTGATTCCGTGACGCACGAGGCGCGGCCCGGAGCCGCCCCGCGCACACTCCGATCCCACCGCCGCGGACGATCGTCGCCCGCGCGGACCGCGCTTCCGGAACAACCGGAACCAGGTTCTATGGCCGAGAAAGAGGCCTTCGCACCTGGAGAAACTGGCCCCAGATGGTGGTAGAGCACATGTTGGTCGCCTCACCGTGCAAAGTCCGAGTGAGCGAGTGAATGTGCAACGCATGAAACAACCATCTTTCATCTTTCAAAAGGCAGTAGCAGCAGCAGCAGTTTATGCAGGCAGCGGGATCCCCTCTGTTCACCTTGGAGGGGAGCAGAACCGAGCCGCTCCATCATTGCTCATTCACAGCACACCTTCACCTTATCCACCTAATCTGTCTAAGTCCGACCAAAGCAGAAGAACAAACACCTAGAGCCTGTTGGTACACCGGGTTTACAGCGCATCAGGTGTCGCGGCGCGCCGCGGTGTCCGCTCTCGTGTCGGCCGGACACACTCGTCTTCTGTGGGCAGGTGGCTCCCGTAACGACATTCTCCATGTGTACATGTGTTCGTTTGTGGGAAAGAACAGTGGATTATCCCCTCTACGTGGGACAGAGTGGCTTGTACAGCATTTTTGTCGACACAGGCTTCTCAAGTTTCACTCTCCAGCAGCGCACAACACAAGGCGTGTTTGTCTCGGATACCACGTGGGCGGAACCCTCCTCAGCGGACGCCTCTCCGCACCCTGCGCCCACGATCCGCGCAGCCAATTGCTGCGACTGACCCAGAGAGAACAGCGAAGGTTGTTTTGAAGCATCCAGAAGAAATATGCTCCCCAGAGGCTCCCAGCCATGAATTATTAAAGCCAACCTTCAACGTTTTGGCTCCTTCACTTAATTTTGCCATTCATACCTTGTCAGAAATAGTTCCGTTTCAAAGGTGCTCAGTTTTTGGTGATTGGAGGAGGTTGGTCAATCATTTGGCGACTGGAACGATGAGCGACCAGAACAAATCACATGTCAATATGTACAGGTGTCGAGAGTGGAAACCCTGAGGACAGCATTTTGTGCGTCAAGAGGAGGTTCAAATTTGGGTCTTTTATGTGTCAAGTTCACATCACTGGATTTTAGTGGTCAAAAGTTCAAATCTGGGGGCCTGGAAATTTGGGACTTGGTGTCACAAATTGGTCTGTATCGCAGAAAGCACAAATTTAAGTATTTGGTGAAAGAAGTATGTTGGTGAAATGTAGCACATTGATTGGGTCTTTGAGTCGTAGCATTCAATAAATTTTTATTTGTTATAATTTCGACTTGGTTTTTCATAGTGAGGCAAATTTGAGATTTTGTAAAATGGTTCAAAAAGCAAAAATTAGAATTCAGTTGGGTTTGTTGTTGTGTATTTGGATGTAAGAATGTTGGATTGTTCATTCTTGTGAATTTCAGTACGTGTATCAGGTGTGTTGTTTGTAATGCAGGAGGAGACTCGCGATGGGCTCGCGATACATCTGCTCGTAGTTTCTCAAAGACGTCACGGGGAATCCTCCTCGGTGTACCAAATGTAAATTTTCCAAAAAAAAAGACCACAAAACAACTCCTTCACGTCCGTCATGTTCTGCGTCTCTTCGCACTGAGCTGAACCTGGACAGGAAGAAGAAATAACAGTGAACTTTCCACTCGTTTGACTCTCAAGTTCGTGAGTTGATGAAATTTGAAATGCTGATGAACGGATCTTCTCGGGGGGTGTCCTCATCCGGTCACGCAACTGATGAGTCTGATCAGCTGAGCTGATCCGCCGGGCACCGCGTCTGTCGGCGACGCAGACAAAACAAAATTTCCACATTTAATTGATGCAGAGCCACCTCTCCACACTCGACTCCAATGAGAGGAACCAAGTTCATCCTCAAGGAAGCATCTGAGAAAAATACAGTGAATTCAGAAATTGCACTCCTCAGACATTCAGAAATTGTACTCCTTGGACCCAGCCCATGCAAACAGTGTTCAATCGAACGAAACGTTGCGGCTGACTCCGAGGATATCTCTGACTCCGCGGCTGCCATGCGCTAACTCTATTTGTATCGTTTGATGTTTGCCTCTGTTGCATGAGCCAAGCCACAGTCAGTGAAGAGCTCTTGCCTTTTATTAAATTTATCAAAGTAATGATCTTAAGGCCGGTAAATGTGCCTCCTGAGAAATGTTCTTCCACAGCCCGAGCGTTGCTGCGCGTAAATGGATTGTTGTGGGCATGACGATGATGTAGAAACGACCCTGCAAGTGGTTACCACGCTGTAGCAAGACCACAACAGCAGCTCAGCCGAGCCAGCACTGAACGTCGTTTTCACAGTCCGCACCAACTTCCGGCGCAACCGTTCGTGTCACGGGGAAGGCATCTTGTGCCCCCCCCCCCGGAGGCTCTGTCTCCCGTGCATGGTGGACGTTCCGGACCGGTACACCTCGGGAGGAGCCGCTGTAGGCACGGGGCCGGACGCCATTCGAGCGGTGCACGTCGATGCGACGCGTCTGCCCCGCCCCGCCCGCTGCGCGCCCGAGCGGACCCCACTCACCGGGTTGTCGCCCATTCCGCGCCGCCGAGCAGCGACGCACGACTCAAAGCGCTGTGTTCACTGCCCCATCAGGGAGGGCCAGTCTACCCACAGACAGGGTCTCAAGTCCGATCGAAACGCCATCCTCAGGTGAAATGTCTTCAAACCACAAGATTCATGTTCTACAACCCGTGCGAGGCAGCAGTTTGGTCGAGACACACGAGAGATTTTCACTCTCAACAAGGTCAGCAACAGCCACACGCACCTTCAGGAAATTGGTTTTCAGCCATTCAGCGATAGGAAATTGGCGCGACTCCTGCACATCTGACTTCGTAATCAGTGAGTCGCATCTGCGCAGTAACACCCCGTCAATTCCGTGCGTGCGCGCCCGGGCCTCGTTCTCGTTCCCAGAACCTCTCGTACTGAACGCAAACAACCTGAGACACTCTGTCCTCCCAACATGGACTTGCGCGGATTTCTGAGTCGGCTCTGTTCTTCGGAGCGGCCCCCGGGGCGGCTTCCCGGGGCGGTGATCCAGACGGGTGTTCAGAAGACGAAGATGGGTTGACTGGAGTGCGGATCCGGGTCAAAAGCAGTGCAGCACCAACACCGGCCACATGAGACTCGCCGCCGTCTCCGCCGCCGCCGCCGCCACTGCGAGTCCCTCGCGAAGAGCGGCGCTGCGCGGCGCGTGCGGGATGCGACGCTGATAATGTGCAATACCCGTCTGGACAGTTCCTACCCTGTCTCGTGTGAAGGGTTTTCATGGAATAGCTGAGAACCTGCAGCTTTCAACACAAGCAACCCTTCCCTCCCTCCCCCCAGCATTGCTCGTTATCTGATAATGTCTGCACATTTCCATCTAAAGCAGGTTTGAGACCAGATAATACTGGCTCAGGACGAGTTACATTCGAATGTGGTGCACAAAATAGCCTTTGTAACATCCCTTTTCTGTGGATTTGGGCGCATCGAACGGGCGTGACGAGTTGAAGATTGACGCCGGGCGGACGGCGCGGCTCCGACAGAGCAAAGTCCACTGCCGTAATCACGGGGAGATGGTTCATCTCGCGCGAACCAAGAGTCGGCTTGTTCACCGAAATGGCTACAGCGGGACCCAGCGACCTCGGCTGCGTGTTGTGCCTCGACGAAAGGAGTTCCAACTTTGACCCATTTTGAGTTGTCTGGAACCAAGAAGAGTTCATCTGCGCATGTGTTGGGAGTTTGGTGCACAGTTGTGTCGTACGTATGTAAATGGAATCAAATGACACAACACACCTGTTCAAGGATATTCAGGGGGTTCCACGAATATGCGGCTTCTGTCCACTTTTGCCCAAGTAAATCTCGTGCCATTTCGGTCATCTTCCCTGAGATTGATCACCGGTGAACCTGCGACCTTCAGAGACCCAATTCAAGATCCCAGACAGTGTCTGATCGGCGAGATCGACCTCTGAAGTTCACATAGTGCATTTCATTTGGCGACAGGCGACAGGCGCGCACACTCGCAAGTGCAATGTTGATGTTGCTGTTGTTGCAAGCATTTTTTTGGACTCTTGTGATTTGCCCAGTGCCAGAGATGGAACAGAAGATTGAACAGAGGACCGTGCTAAAGTTCTTGTGCAAATCCGGATCTACACCAATCCAGTGTTGGAGACAGATGAAGGAGGTCTTCGGCGAAGCTGTCATGTCTCAAACCAGGGTGAGGGTTTGGCACAAACGTTTCAAGGATGGACTGACGACCTTCAAGGACACCCCCCACACTGGCAGACCACATTCCACGCGCACCAACCGCAACATTGACAAGGTTAGACAGCTTCTGGATGCGGACAAGCAGTCTTCCATCCGTGACATTGCAGACAAGTTGAATTTGAAGAAGTCCAGTGTCCACAACATTTTGAAAAAGGACCTCCAACTGTCTAAGTTGGCCCCTAAGATGATCCCCAAGATCCTGACCGAGGAGCAAAAGAGATTCCGAGTCCAGTTGTGTGAGATGAATCTCGCATCTCTGAAGGACAATCCAGACTTGATGGCAACTGTGGTCACAGGGGACGAGTCATGGGTGTCAGTCCTGGAGGTGGAAACCAAGCAATCCAGCAGTCAGTGGCTACCCAAAGGAACAGTGCAGAGACCACAGAAGGCCATGCGGCAGAGAGCCACCTGGAAATCCATGCTCACCGTGTTCTTCGATGTCAAAGGTGCGGTACTCACAGAATTCTTACCCCCAGGACAAACAGTTGACTGTGATTCCTACATTGAAGTTCTTGGGAGGCTGCGTGAAAACATCAGGCACAAGAGGCCACTTCTTTGGGGCAGGGGGCAAGTCAGGAGAGGCAAGGCACGCCCATTTTTATTGCATCATGACAATGCCTCTAGTCACACTGGAGTCCTGACACTTGCCTACATCGGAGAACAGAACATGGAGATGCTGCCTCACCCACCTTACTCTCCTGATCTTGCCCCGTGATTACTTTTTGTTTCCTCGGCTCAAAAACATGTTGCGTGGTACTCAGTTCCGCAACATCCAAGCTCTTCAGGAAGGTGTCAGAGCTGCTTTGAGGAAAATCCAACCCCAAGAGTTTGAGGCCGCCCTGATGTCAATGCCCATAAGGTGGATGAAGTGTGTAGCCTCCCGGGGTGAGTACTTCGAGGGGAGCTGCCTGGAAGTCAATCCTGAACAGTTTGGCATAGAAATCATGTTTGGTGAGGAATCTGATGCCTCCGAGGCCGACCAAAGTGAAGAAGAACAAGACTCTGATGACCAGGACTGAACTGGGATTGCCTGTTGCCACCCGTTATTACTCCATTGAGTTTACTCCACATTTTGGAGATGTTGTGTTCCATATTTGAACAGTTTTGAACTTTTATTGCATGTATTTGAGTGTTCTTCTTTTGAATTAAAAGTTTCACATTTTTACGGGCAGAGGAAGTCGTTTTTTTTTGGACAGAAGCCGCATATTCGTGGAACCCCCTCGTATCCGCATATCCGTTCTCATTCTGCATTCTCGTCATCATTCAGAACTACACAGGGTCACAGTTGTGAAATGTTGAAAAACGCATTTCCATAATCGAAGTGCGAGGGACCAAATATTCATGAAAGACAGCAGGGGAAATCGAACGATCTTCAGCAATTGGAATAAAAACCAGGTCACTGCAACAACAGGGACTTAATTTTGACGAGCGCAACGGAGCCGCCTGTGCGCGGACAGTAGGAGCTCGCGGAGCGGGAGGAGAATTCACAACCAGCCACGTGCTGTGCGCATATTTGTCAAAACTGTTGTCTCTGGTGACATCAACTGTTGACAAAATGACCCGCCGGACTCAAACAAAACTTGCCCTGAATGTGAAATTCTGAAACAAATTTGAGGCAACTCACTTTTCAGGTGATATGAGGTTGATCAAGTGTTCTAGGTCGCACGCAAAAAACACCGGAACAACGACCGGAACAAAGCACACTTTTGGCATCTGGGAAGAAAAACATGTGGATATCACGTTCTTGGTCAAGATCAGATTCACATTGTGGGTATTTTGGGTCTTATTTAGGTCAAGGATAATGCTTGAGGAAGGAATTTGTCAAGTTTGAATTTTGTTCATTTGAAAAAAAGAAACAAATCACGACTGGGCGGAGTTGAAGACTTCTCCAGGGTCCCGCGCTCCAAACCCAGCGGGCGTTCACCTCTCCTCCATTGTTCACGTTTCCAGAGAGACCGGCAGGTGAAAGTCACACAATCAAAGTCATTTCGACTCCCCCACAAACTTCTCGCGACGCAGAAGGCTCCGCCTGAACCATGGGCGAAATGAAAGCCGTTTCCCGGCCTCTCTCTCGTGTCCGGCTGCGCAGCGCACACTGCATTATGATAGAAAGCCCCCGGGCCCGTCCACACAGGCATATTATGCTCCATAAAATCAGCCGAGTAGCTGTAATTTATTTTCACTCGATTCTGTTGATCCGGGGTTGGACAGAGATAACCTCGGGAAGGTCTATTCAAGTAACAAATGGAATTCATTTATGAAGAATTCATTGGGCTGTAAGGATTTGCCGAGGCCCAAGTGTTGCTTGTGCCCGCCCGCCTGCAGGAAATAGCCTGTTTGGGGAGTGAGCCCGTGTTGAACAGGGAACCTGAGAACCTCCCACCTTTCACAGCGCAGAAAGAAGAAAGTCACGCGACGTATTTTACAGCTTTTCGCCTTTTCAGATTGCTTTAATTTCAAAGGAGCCAAGCGACTGAGGCTGACATGGCAATGGGCGATGTTTGAGCCGTCTACCTCCGTCATGCTGCAAACAGCACCATAAACCGCGCCGCGCGCATCTTCTCCCCAATAAAGTCCCGACCAAATTTGTTCCGCCCGGATGTGAGCAAAGGCCTGATGGTTTTCAAAGTACCTGAGCAGCGCTGATATTGCAGTCATTTTCCGAGAAAAGTCACACGCTTTGAACACTGGAAGCCGCTTAGCAGTTCATAACATGATGGCTCTTTGGGCGCTTGTACCGAGGAAGTGGAGGATAGGGCCGGATCAAAGTCGTGTCACGCTCCAGGAGGGACCACGGCCCTGACCACGGCCACGCCAAGGAGAGCATCCAGACGATGAAACGTGTGCAGACGAGTAGTATCGATATCTGGCAGTCAGCGTGCGCTCCGAGTTCATGGCATAAAAGATGCAGGACAGTCCTGAACGAAGCACATTCGAGGACTGTGAAAACTTCCTCAAGGAAATCGAACTCGACCGGAGCGACGCCATTACCGGGAGAACACGGCCCCCTGGATCCCTGCATCACTTCCTGCCCAGCCCCTGGATCCCTGCAGCACTTCCTGCCCCACCCCTGGATCCCTGCAGCACTTCCTGCCCCACCCCTGGATCCCTGCATCACCTCCTGCCCAGCCCCTGGATCCCTGCATCACTTCCTGCCCCACCCCTGGATCCCTGCATCACTTCCTGCCCCACCCCTGGATCCCTGCAGCACCTCCTACCCCACCCCCCGGATCCCTGCAGCACCTCCTGCCCCACCCACTGGATCCCTGCAGCACCTCCTGTCCTGCCCCCTGGATCCCTGCAGCACGTCCTGCATTATCGTCGCTCAGTCTGTCCCTTCAGAAATGCAGGGAAGCGCTGCAGGTGCAGAGTCGTGATCACTCAGCCCTCCTGCGCGCTCTCACACGCTCACTGCTCGCTCCGTCCTGTCTTGGCTGCGCTCGTCTCTCTGACACTCATTTTTCACTTGTCTGGTCCAGTGAAGCAGACAGAAAAAGTAAGGCCAAAGGTCACAGCGCCTTTGAGCCCGCGGAAGGACAATGAATGTGGTGGAGGACTGCAGGATGTCAGGTCTGCGAGTGCAAGAAGGGAGAAAGCGCAGCGCTGCTGGGTGCACGACGATCCGTTTTCATTACACTGACACAGTGCGCTCGTTTGGGAAGAGAGCGAAGGCAGCGCACTCACAGAGACGTTTTCAGTCTCTCAGACGTTTGCACAGTTTGCACAGCGTCAGTCACTCGCTCGTCAAACTGATCTGCAGCACGAATCCGGGATGATATCCTGCTCCGCGCCCGGCTCTGAGTATTCATACTCCACGGGACATTCAACTTGCGTCTGCGCTCGAGCAAAGCTGCTCGTCTCCTGAGTGAGTCGCACACAACATCCCCGTGAAGCACCCGTCGCATAAAAGATTCATCACGCCTCGCACCCAATCGCTCATCCCAAACTTGTCCGCTTTAATTCAATAAACTCGGTCCGCAGATTCGGATGGCTCAATTTAGACGCACGGTGTATTTTTGGGCTGCGCCGGTGCCTGATTGAAAGATTTAGGAGCTCCACCAGTCTGACTGAGAGAATGCATCGATTAGCGGTTGAAAGGGGATCCTCAGACACGGAGGGAGATGCGCGCAACAATAGTTCCCGAGCTGTGACCAAAATCCTTCCAGACCACAGATTTCGAACAATTGACGGACCAGCAGAGGGAAACTTTTTGTGCTTGGGTTTGTGCGGTCGTGTTGTTCGCTTGTGCAGTCGATAATGACGTCGACCCTGCGTCTACATTCAGCAAGCAAGACCTGCATGAGTCCGCGGGTCCGCGAGGGTTGAGACGGGCACGTCCCAGGGAAAGGCTCCGAGATGATCATTGGTTCAGGAGGAAGATGGCAAGTGCACCCTGCAGGTTGGGTCGTGTCTGGTTGACTGAAGGAGGCGAGTATTGGGTGTACTCTCTGACAGCTGGACGCTCCCAGGTTTGGTTGTGCGTACACACGCGCCGGAGCGCAAACAAGACACACGACAGAGCGTGAGAGCGCACCGGTGGAACCTGAGCGAAGCTGACGCAGCCAGCTGACCGTATTCACCGGCGGCAACCCGAGTAACCCTTTGGGCCTGAGAAGCAATTATCGGCTGCGAGTGCCCTAAGTGCTCAAACTACTGTAGTCGGAACACAATGCTGTGAATGCCGCGTCGCGGACTGAATCACCAATACCAAGACAAGCCACTTGAGGGACAAGAGACGAGAATCCTTCGTCTGTTGACAAATGCAGATTGCAGCAGGACAAGTCCACCGGTTGTGTCTCCCGAGATACGGCTGTGTGCTCGCAGGGGCCGCGCACTCGCGTTGCGTCAAGGAACGTAACCTGAATTGCCTTGCAACGCGACCTGGTGTCAACGCAATCGCTCACGAGCTGCATTGTGTTCCGCCGCTTCACTGCTCTTTCCCCCTCCAGACCCAACTCCCTCTGATCTGAGCCCACGCTGAGTGTTGAAAAAGTCGCACGAACAAGAACCAAGGACACGAGGCTGGTTCAAAAAGAGTCGTAATTGTGCAGTGTTTGAGAGAACACAGACGGAGCGAATACTCACAGGGTTTGCAGACGCGTTGGTTCTTCTTCAGCGATTCAACTGCTATCCAATTCAACTGCTATCCTGAGTCTGCAAGTACATGTAGAAACACAATTTTCCATGGAGAAGGGACAGACAACCGAAGCAACTCAATCGACGTCGTCATCACACGGCGGCGCCTTCCGAACTGACGCAGACTGAACAAGGGTCCGGATCAGCCACTGCGAAATGATCCTCCAAGTGACTTCCTCGATGACAGCACAATTAAGGAAGCTGTTCTTTGCCGCGGGACTTGACAAACAAGGCGTGCCAAATTCCCAGGTAAGTGGCGCCGTGTGCCAGAATTTGCCCCTCGAATCCAGATTAATCATGTCAGCTTATTTGCACACGCCAGGCAGAAACGGCTCACAGCGAAACACACTCGCGCTCCTCGGGAACGGACACACATTTTACCCAAAAAGTGAGTGTAGGACACAAACAGCAGGACATTTTCAGGCAAAAAGCAGGACAAACGTAGGATTTTAAAAGCAAATAGGAAGGAAAATAAACAGACTTTGACCTGAAAGGGAAATTGGATGAAAGTTCTGTTTCTGAGAAAAAATTTGCCACAAGTTTCTCTATATTTACAAGCAAAGCAGAAAGATTCAAATGTTTGTGAGAGTTAAGTTTGAAACTTTACTCAATCTAGAAAAAGACTGAAGTCTCCTATTCTTGTGGATATCTTTCCAGAAGCAAAAACCTGAAGTGAGGGTCTTTCCAGAGAAACAAGTACAGTTTGACATGTCCAGAAAGTTTCAGCATTGAGAAATGTGTTTTTGACAGTGTCATATTTGTTTTGAGCTTTCCAAATAAAATATATTTACGTTTTTACAAATTTCCAAAGCAAGGGACCAACAAAATAAATGAGATAAAATCTGATTTGGGTTGAATCTGGGATTAGTTTACAAACTGAAATGTTGTCCAGATACATATTTCTAGTTTTAAAGTCGTTTGATATTGTGAAGAAATTTTGCCAAAAAAAGTGTCCCCCCTCTTGGTAGTTGATTTCAGGTTCAAAAGCTGTTTCAATTTGACAATTCTCATTGCAATGTCTTTGTTATCTTTTGACAATACTTTTGAATGAGTGTTTGAGCAAAATTAATGAATATTTCTGACACTATGCAATTGATCACAAGCACATTTGCCCATTTCAGAACAAGTCAAGTTGAATAGCTTGTGGACAAGGAACTTATGAAAAGGCACCAATGATTTTTGAGCCAAAGTATACATTTTTGACCCAAAATCATCTGCTTTTGGAGGGGGGGGATTGCCAAAATTTTCGAAAAAGGACAAACTCAAAAGAGTGGGGAAAAGTAGGACGCTGGACACCTTGTCATTTACATCTCGTGGCGTCTTTGTCTGTGGAGTTTCTTTCCGGAAGAGACGCGCTCTCGTCTCCTTCGCGCGAGATGAAGAAAAATGCACGAAGCAGATTCCTGGCTGCCTGTGCACCGCGAATCTCGGTGGGAATCTGCAGTTAATGCCTCTCGACCTGCTTAAATTTCCGCATTTCCTAGCAACCCCTGAGGAGGACCCCTGGCGGGCGCTGCACCGGTAATGGATGGTCCGCGCCTGTGACGGGAATGAGTAAGTGACACCGTGGCGCTGGGGAAGACCGGGCGCTGAGCGCGAACCTCTCGAGTCTCGCGGGGCGCCAACCAATACTGCCTCGTGGGGAGTTTCAAACGTTTGGAACACGAACAACGTGTGTCTGTCCAGCTGTCAGAAAAAATGAGAACAATCGTCGCCCAGCTGTTTGAATTGAACAAATATGGATATCTGCCCCCACTCTCATTCTGGACAAATGCGGTGACGGATTGTTTGGTTCCAGTGTCATGCAAACGACGCCATGTTCATAACGATCCCCCATTTCTTTTCACAAGCATCGTCGACCCGGAGGGCAAATTCAATTGCAGAAAGATTCCCCAAGCAGTTGTACGTATGAAAGATGCACCAGTCTGAATGGGCGGCATCTGTGGCCATCTTCATGATATTTCTATGCAGAGTGGATGTTGCACGAGGTCGCTGAGGACCCATTACATCTGCAAAGCGCTTCGTTAAGCAGACCCGCGCATCCGGCCGCTATTTTCGAGCAGAAAAAGTCAGTAATCCCCCTCTCCTCTCACACTCCGTTTTTCCGTGCAAGGATCGCTGAACAGTGTATAAATTTACGAAAACGTTCAGTTGGAATACTGAAGAAGCGAGCAGGCGTGCTGCGTCGCCAAAAGCGCAAGCACGACGTTGGAGTGATCGCTGCAATGGAGGGTGGGGTGGGGTGGGAGAATGATCGTGAAGAACCGACAGGTTTCGCGCACCACCTGGGCAGATATTATTGACGGGGTATCCCCACCAAGAATGTTTTGGTTGTTATCCCCCTGAATACTTCTATTGAAGCAGCAGCTACACGGCAGTGATCTTTCTGGGGTACTGAGAACAACTCGGGTGCCCCACCAGCACTGCAGCCCCCCATTTCTTGTGAGAGGGAGGGAGTGGCACTGAGAATTTGTAGTGATCAGGGTGATGGCTACATCTTTGCTCTGCTAATTCAAATTGACAGGCTACTATTTCTTGGAATTAGCCGAGCAATTTTTGTGTCACTTGCAAAGGTTCATGAGCACAAGAAGTATCCGAGAAAACCAACTGGCCGAGCACGAACTAACCGAGCCAGGTGTATTGCCTCAACGTACACGGGGCTCTCTGAAGGACGCGAACACTCATTCTGTCCTGAAAGCTGGTATCACGCGCAACGCCGGAGAAAGTGGAAAAGAAATGGGAGACATGTTTGCTTTGTTTGGATGTCGCGTTTTGTCTCGCGTCGAACAGCACCAGCCGCAGGTGTTGCTTGCGACGTGACTCACGTCGTTATCGCGAACACCACATTTAATTTCACCGTGCTGCTCAAGCGCGTCGCCAAGTGTACAATTTAAATGTTGCTTTTGTCAGAAAAACACGTCACTGCCGTCGTGGCTCCATTTTCGACCTGCTCCACCACAGTGTCCGCCACAAACGCCTGAACCCGAGGAGACTTGGTGCGGACCAACCGAGACGGCTCCCTGTGGGTCTGGCGCGTTACTCCGTCGCCGCTTTACACCCGCAATTCTTCGCTAAATGCTCGCAATCAAGGCCATTAGCTCCGGGATGGGTGTGGACAAACGCTTGTTCGGTAGCTGTGTGTGGAGGGCGGAGGGGCGGGGTGCGGCCGTTTCACACGTCCCGAGCGACGCAGAATAGCACCCTGATTGCATCCTGAACCTCGGACACGTAACATCTCAAGCATTTGCACAACAATTAGGCGGCCGTAAACCGCGCGCGAACAACAGCTGCGTTCCCGCTGCGTGTCGCGTCGCAGCGCAGGGAAGAGCCGGACGACCACTGGCGAACAAACCAAACAACGACACTCTTCGCAAGCTGCGCGGCCCAAGTTTCAGTCCAGGTAGAACGAAGAACGGGCAAGACAGATTTTCACCTTGTTCGAAACTGTTTTGGATCCACATTCAAAGCAAAAGAACAATAGCAAGAGGATTGCTTGATGCCTGTTTTCCCTATTGCAAGATAAATTCGCAGTGTCAGTTTTGTTTTCATTGCAAAAGCTCCGCTCTCCAGTCATTCAAGGGCATGTGGACCGGCACCAGCTCCTCATCACAGATTGATTGCTGACAACTGCGAATCATTTGTATCGGAGAGGAAAGCATGCCTGTCAATCTGTCAGAAGGAGGAGAGACACAGTTCAATAACTGCTCAATGGAGATTTGCTTCGTCGCAGTTTCGGCCTCCATTAAGACATCGATGCTTTCTGGTATGTGGAGTGGATCCGCAGAGCAACGTGCATCATTCCCACTGCGGCGCTGAGCACGAGGAGCTGCGCTGTGGAACCGTCCGCTCAACCGTGCTCTCCGCATCGGAAAGCCAGGTGCACGGCGGTGTGGAGGAACGGCTCCAGGCTCCAGGCTGCAGGAGCGCGAGCCACGCTCAACCTGCGCCAACGTGTCCCAGTGCCTCGTCTCCAACCAATGAAACGTCCAAATCTCGCGATTCCCACCACTGTTTTTAAAAGTCACGCACTCAACGTTTCTCAGAGCGTGTGTTGAAAAGGGGAGAGTCACACAGGACTGTCTTCAATGCGGGGAGGAGGAAGGGACGGGAGTCCCGGGGGACGGCGAGGTCGGAGCCGGGCTGCGCAGCCCCATTCACACCGGAAGCCTCAATCCACATGCATCTCGACTCCGGGCCGAGTCGTCCATCAGCCGGGCCGCGCGGAGCCAGCGAGGCGTGCTGCGATACGACTCGGACATGCTGCGTCTCTGTGAGCCGCCCGCTGGAGGATCCGGTCAGCTGAGGCCGGCGCGTCTTTCATCTTTCGTTTTACAAACAGACCTCGATCGACTCGCAACCAGCGACATTGAAAACTTCACTTGGATTCAGTGAAAGAGCACACAAAAAAAACTTCCCCAGCAAAATGTAAAAGTCAACGTGTGAGATAAGACAAGAATCTGAAAACAAACACAGATCTTCAGTCAGACTGTCAGTCCATCACCAAACACTGCGAGCTGAATTAAAAAAAAGCACTGCGAGCACTCACTGTGTCGAAGCCCAATCTCCCGATCAGCGCACGTTGAGTCGCATCAGGACGGATTCCCTGAGAAGCGACCCGCGGGTCAAACGACTGCGGCCCCGACTCGCCGCAGATCAATGCGAACACTGCACCGAGCCGGGAACAGCCGGCGCTCAGGAACAACCGAACCCCGCCACGTGCGATACAAGCAAATATTACAAACACCAACCTGTTGTGACTATCTCGGGGCATCGCGAAGTTATCCAAGAATCTACATGTGTGTATCCAGGTGTAACATCACACTGTGCATGTTCCAATGGTTCAAAGTAGTCCTCAGTGCAGTTTTCTTTCCACTGGAAGAAAATCCCTTCAAGCACGAAGCAACTTCACTTTCAGCTTCAATCCAAAATCAGACGAAGCTGGCAACTCACGACGTACTTCCAAAAAACTGAACAAATCACCAGCGAGACAAACCACGGCTTGTTTCTCAGCTCCCTTTCATTGCAATGCGTGTGTGGCGTGGCGTTTGTCGGGTCAACACGTCCTGATAGAGAGAAGTTGATTCGCTGCCTGATTTCATGAGCAGCTTCGTTACCCAGCGATGGCCATAGCTGCACACGGCGCCGCGACCCGAGTGCGCAGCAGTCTCCGCGAAAGCCTCAGCTTTCACAGCTGCGGTGCGTGAAATCTCAGCCCGTCCTTCAGACATTTCGAAGCGTGCGACTTGTTTTCCCCGAGACAAAGAGCTACGCGCTCACAGTGCGGCTGGCGCGGCGTTTCCCTTGTGAGGTTCATCCAGGTTTGTGTCCACCTGGGTTACGCCAGGGCGCTTCTCGCTTCGATGAGAGAGAGAAAGAGAAAGAGAGAGAGAGACACAGAGAGAGAGAGAGAGAGAGAGAGAGAGAGGGAGAGAGGGAGAGAGAGAGAGACTCAACCCCGGGAGAACTCAGTCAACAACAGGGGACGTGTTTGAACAATACGCACAGAAGACATAGAATGTTGTTGAAAATTGTGGCCAATCAAAGAATGCGACTGCAGAGCTGGTTCAGGCCTCGAGACTGGTTTCCCTGGACCGGACAGAGGCTGGAGAAGACGCGGTTCACCTGCGCAGAACAGAAGCCAGACGAGCGACCGTCGGTCATTCCCAGAAAATCCAACAATTTACTCTGCGCGGAAAGACACTTCTGCCTCCCGTTGATGAGTGTCGGAATCCTTGTGTGATCCGCGGGAGCCTGCTGTGTGTGGAGACGGCCATTCGCAGCTCAGTCCTTGCTGTGAGAGGCGCAGAGGAGCCGCTCTCGCTCCGGAGGATATTCGGAACCTCTTCTCACTCAGCACCGTCCTTGCTGGCGGCATCGCGCCCTTCAGAGTAGCATTCTCATTGAGCAACAGAAGGAATCAAAAAGCACATCTCAGCCGTGACAATGAAAAAGTCGCTGGTGAAGCTGCGCTGTTCACTCGGGCGCGGTTTGGGCGTCGAGAACCACGGACGGTTCCACGCCGCAAGGACCGCGCCACAACGTCGGCGCCAACAGCCGTCATCACAGCGCGTAACGAGGCGCCGACAAAGGCGCGGACTGAGCGCGGACGGGACGGAACAGAGACGCGGCCGGAGTGCGCGCGGGGGAGGCGTCACAGCTCGCGACAAAGTTTGCGCGGGGAGAAAGACGACACAGAGCTGGGCGTTGATGACGAAATATCAGGAAACCACGTTTATGGTCTCCTTGCTGTGTGGAGACGCTGGCTCCGAAGCTGCAAAACTACGTGCACTCAATGACACTCGTGGATCAACTGCCCAAATGGCTTCAGACTAACACACGAGACTGCAGATTCCAAGTGAATGTTCAAAAGGTGTGACCAGCATAAAGACCCAAACGTAGATGCGTCATTAAACAGTTAATGTGCTTCTTGCGTGGCAATTCTCACTCAGGACCCGTGCAGTGATAAGCGAAAGCAACGTGCACAAATGCGCAATTCCAGCTTCCGTGCATTTTCCATGAGAAGTTCAACACTTGGAATGACTGATCAATTGCTCAGTTTGCGCCTGGCCACAAAGTAATTCACACCCCGCGAAGAAACAGGTTCCAGGTCGGGCGCTGACTCACCTGGTCCGGTCCGCACTGAAGCACTGCGCACGTGTGGAGTCCGAGCATTGGGTATTTTCCATGTTGTTCAAGACAGAGCCAACCGCGCGTTTGGCAAAACATCTTTGCAGGTCTGTTCTCCAAACGAACTGACCAGACAAAGCGCGTGCACCAGACCAGTGACTTGTCTCAGGCCAAGAGAACCATGTTGTGTTGGCCGCAGCTCTGCAGTGCGCTTCAGCCGCGCCGAGTCTTCTGAGAGCACGGAAATATTGATGCTCGCTGAAGATGCACACAATATGATTGATGTAAAAATCCCCCTCGTGGATCGGTGTGAATAGGCGGACTCCCGAGCCTGACAATAAAGATCCGGCTCATCAGTTCGATGAAAGCACAGATATCAATATTGGGATGATGTACTGTGGTCTGCGCAACAATGCTTCGCACAAAGAGGCGGAGTGAACCGCGGATCGCACTCACAGCTCCGGCACCAACAACTTCAAAGCGAACAGTCGAGTCGCGCTGCTCCACAAGTGGAGAGGACAGGTCCCGGCACCACGGGCGCTCGCTCAGCTGAACCGGCGCGTGTGAGGAGCACTTCATCAAATTTGCTTCTGTCCAGGTTCCAATATTGACATGGCGAACCGAGCCCCGCCCGCAGCAGCAATTTCAATCTGCCTCACTCATCTCGCGATGATCGGTTTGAGTTGAAGCTGACCCCGCCGACGCAGCGCGCGATGTTTGCTCGTGCGACTCTGGAGACACCGGGAGCCGAAGCTCGAGCTCCACGGGGCGGCCGCGCCTGCCACCTGTTCCTGAGGTGACGGAGCCCCGCAGCTCGCATGACGCTGTGGACGCGGGACGGGAGGAGGCGCAATGCTTCATGCGCATCGCTCCTCACAATTCTCAATGCAGACCGCAGGGACCTGTTCATGGACACTGCACAAACGCTGCCGGAGAACCAAGAACCAAAAACATGCCTCCTCAAAACAACACAGACACAACACACAATCCCCACCCAGGATGCAGCGTGTCCGGGGGACGGACTCCTGCCGCCCCGACCGACGAGAGGCGCGCAGAGGAAACACCGATTCCGAGAACACGTCAGAAGCGACTTCCGACAGCTCAGTTTTCACAGTGCAGCAGATGGATATAGATATGTGCAGGGAGCGAACAAGGGCCAGAGATCCCGGGAGATACACCCATTCAAATACGAGTCCTCGGCGTATCCCATTCACTTCGCTCAGATGGTCGCCCCCTGCATATTGATTCCTGTTTAAAGCCCGAGCATCCATCATAATTTGGACTCGTACATCACGGTACGCGCTCAAATAGATTCCGCGCTGACAGCCCGATCTTTAAATATTGACAGATACTCACAGAGACGCAGCGCTACTTTTATCCGACTCTCCGTGTGTTCCGAGGCTCTGGCTCCGGGTTTCATTCCCGTCAAAATAGGTGTCTCCACAAAATCGAGGTTCATGAGTTCAAAACGACAAAGTGTGAACCAACAGTTGAGACGCCAGCGGCCGCGCGAGTTGACGCGCTGAAGCCTGAAGCGCCGCTCGTCCGTGGACGCACCTCGGCTCCACTATCTGTTTCACTCAATATCCAATAACACAATGTCGCCGTTTCATCCTGTTCTGCCGTGTCCCAAGGCTGAAACCTCGACAACACGGGCTGTGTGTCTGCGTCGCTGGGTGTGAAGATTGCTGGTCTGTGCGCGCTCTCTCTCTCTCTCTCCTGATACGAGCAGGGTCTCAACACGCGCGCATCGCCCAACTGCGATGCGATGCATTCATGATGCAAGGCCACTGAAGGCCGCTCACCCGAGCACGTAGCGCCAGTGCCATTTCCAGACGACTGCATCACCACAAGCCACGATATCCATTGGAAAGTGTGTTCCGGAAAAATTCCGCTCTTGTGCACGGTTCATTCAATGGCAAAGGTGCATGACAGGAAGAATAGCTGCGTATTGGGATGATCCCCGTTCCGTTTCCACCGAGAAAACTCTTTCATCAATCATTGAACCGTAATCAACACATCAAACAGCGCAAAAAGCTTTCGCTGCGAATCAGATACAATCACGATGCCTGTTCACCTGCCAACAGCTTGGCACCTCCTGACAACTGAGTAAACAAAGCAAAAAGTCACACAACACGATGTGAAAGGTGTATCAGCGGAGTCACGGCGATTGTCTGGTTGACTGACAGATTTTGCGTTGCTTTGTTCACTGAGGTCTCTCTCCACAGACGTCTCGGTTGCACGGAATCTCGAACCACGCTCACAAAGTCCTCCAGGAGATTCTGTAAGAGTCACATTCGTGTTTGAACCGAAGGGTTTCGTTTCACCTGGCTATGGCGTCGCTTTCCTCTGGAACCGAGAGATCTGAAAAACGCACCAGGAGGAATTTCTCCCAAGCAGCATCAGCAATTTTCCTGATGTCTGTTTTCCGATGCTCTTTATTTGCCTCTCTTTGTGGTGTCTAAAAAACCCTTTGCGCACACATTTCTGTGCGAAAAAAACACTTTTCTAGATTGCCTCCGACAAAATGACACGGCGACAAAGAAATTTTGCCAAAGGAAACACACAACGCACGAATTTTGCAAGGGTTATTGTGTTCAACGTCTTTTGTTCAGGTCGTGTTCTTCGCACGGCTCCGCAAAAATCGAAACCGATTTTACGAGGCAGGAAACTCAGCGAAAACGCGCATGACTCCGGGCGCTCAAGTGATGCAGACGTATCTTTAAATCTCCTCCAAATGTGTCTTTCATTGCAGTATTGAGGCTCAGAAAGACGAATTCAGATATCGGTGATGAGAAATACATTGCTGCTATCTCTCCTGCCTATCTGATTCATTGTTGGCTTCTTCCCTCCGCCTCACATTATGCAGCCAAACAGATGGATTCCTGACTGCAATAATCTTGATGTGTCAATACGCCCGTGTATCAGAATAAGGTGACGGCAGTGCCGCCCTTTTTCACACACCACCCTCAAGGCATCAAATCTCTTCCAATGGCCCCAGCCACTCAACCAATGGCACCTTTACAAACAGCAAAACTAACAAACCACAGACCAGGGCCAGGAGCCTTGAAACACCCACAAGGACCTCCTCCAACTTGTACAAATGATGGTCATTTTGCAACCACTAATAACAGACTGCGGTCTCGCAATGACCCATTCAGAGTCGCACTCGAGGCGTGAAAACTGCACCTTTTATTGCGTCTTGTCCCCCGCGGGTCCTCCAGGCCCCGCCGCTTGAGCAGCCTCCGAGCGACGGGAAGGAATCTAAGTATCAGGTCTAATCAGGGTTGATTATGAAGAGCAATGAGACTCCCCGGGGGTGCATATCACACCTGAGGTGTGAGACTTCCTCCTAAAGGTAGAGACTTAGCAGGGCCATTCTTCTTCATAAACATGGGCTGCAGTGGTGGCATTACCCTTGTCTCCTGGAGGTATTTGGATTCTGTTGTGAAGTAATCTCACTGTGTAAACTTTGAATCCCACACGAATGCTTGTAAATGTAGAAAAACTACTTCTGCAGTGCCGGCATTCCTTCAAGCAGTCCTGATGCACCAACTTCATAAAATCTCACGCAATGCTCGCTGGGCTCTCCTGACGTTGCACACGAAACTGAAGCAAGAGATCTGTGCTTCACCCGTGTGGTTCCAAGGGTCTGAAAACCCGAAATGACACCGCAGGACAGGAAGTAGGGAACGTTTCGAAAAGACAGAAAGAAGTGCTGCATTGTGGTTGTCATCAAATGACGGATCGGACCAGCCCCGTCCTCCTGACGTGCAGCACTGGAGAAGAAAAATGGGACGTTCCCTTTGTGACACATCGAACCGATCGGCACATGTCGCGAAAAAGAGAAAGACAAAATAACAGGTGCTGGACGGACAAAAAATCCCTTTGCTATTTGACCCCTTACAAACGCCTGTCTTTGTTCAGAACCGTTACTCTGACACATGCTGCGCAAAATTACACAAATCATTGAAAAATGGAAAGAAGATCAAAACGACTTGGTAGCATGTTTGGTGATCGCCCGTGGCGGTTTGTTCAATGTTCAAACACCACAAAGCGATTTTCCCGCACAGTGACTGCAATTATTGTGGACCGTCGCTCGAGGACGCAACGGCCCAACGGGCGCAGCGCAGCGGCTGTGGCGCCGACACTGGTGTCGTCCCCACCACAGGATCGCGCTCCGTCGGTCCCGCTGAAACACACGTGCGCACGAACACCAGATCCAGATCAATCCAGCACACAAGCCGAACAGATTTGGGCAGGCTGCACTGTGTTGTGGGCGGCGGCGGGACTGACATGCAAATCTCTCTTCAGTTCCGCAGTACAGGTTCAGCTGATGAGAGCCGAATGCGCTCTATCGCTGATGAGGCTGTAATGAGTAAATTATTCCACCCGCATTACTACAGCGCAAATCACGCCGCTGCCCGCAGTGAGGAAATCTTGGTCAAACGATTCCACCGGTACGAGCTGATCATAGCCAAGTCCGGTCCACGCGCATTTGTCAAATAAATCCATGTTTGGAGTGCGGAAGACCCAGTTGCACTGACTGAGTTCAACAACCACTGCACAGAGATGAAGTGACAAGTTTCAGCACAAGACCTCGGACCAACAGCCCGCAGTGGAAGTGCACATACAGAAGGGCGCAGTTGGGAGAGAATGACGCGAGTCTCAATTGACGTCGATGCACCTCGTCTGTGGAGTCGTCCTTGTGGCAGCCCGAGCTACGCGTCGGTATTGACAACTCGTGTCATTTCTCCGCGGCTCTCCGCAGTCCCGATTTGTATCGATATCCATTAGACAAGGAAAGGGCCAAGCAATTCAACCCCGCCGGGGCCATAATTAAATCTCGCTTTGATTTATAGGTGGGGTCCTTTCCAAATCACAAACCCCACCTCAGCCATGTTGGCAGTCAGGTGAGGCTTAGACCCATCCATAACCTTGGCATCCCCCAGAGTGAGGGGTATATTGCATACACATTATCCCCCTTAATGCATTCAAATGATCACCTTCCACTGCAGATCAGTGAGCTTGTTGAGGAATTTCTCCGCGCAGCTAGAATTAACTGGATGATGGATGGACTCAATAAGAAGTTGATTTTTTCCACCGAAGGAGGCATTGTCCTTGTGTGTGGTGGAGCTGCTCCTGCAGAGCCTGCAGATGTTTGATAATGAACAGTACGAGTGTCTGAGAGGCGCCTCCGATGAAAGCGGAGTGTCCGAGTGAGACGTCAGATGCAACTTCGAAGTGGCCTGGTCCTTTGCTTGTTGTCCTCAAACATGACGCCCGGGCCCAGAATTTCAAAACCAGCCACTCTGCCCAGAAACGTTTGTTGCTCAACATGGAAATTTAAACAATACCGCCCTGTACCGCTCCGACACAAGGGAAGATTTTTCTTATTTTGGCCAGTTCCCCTGAATATCAACACAAATTGAAACAGTGAGGTGAGAGACCTTGTGCAGTTATTTTCTCTCAAAAAGAAACGTTCCTTTTTGCCCGTTCTGCCCTGCCCCAACTCCCACCTTGAATGATTGCACGGCGAGCGGACTTTTCAACATCCATCTCTGCGGGGTGCACAGGGGCTGCTTCTCCATTCTCAACGAATCGCTTCAAAAACGCCTTGTTGACTCCTGGCCATTTATCCTCAAATCCAATGCCCACTTTATGCCATTTCCTTAATGCAATATCCGAGTTCCAGGTTTTGAATGATGACTGGCTTCATGCATCTTATGAAAGTCCGCAAAAGGTTCTATTGGCTTGTGATCAAATGCATTGATTCCTTCTTCAAGTGCACGAAGTTGGGCAAACGTTTCGGGGTGGACACTCGCAGTTCCATTCAGTGCAGTGCTTTGTTCGACATCCAAGTGAAAAACATAGCTACAAGGACAGCTCCCGGTGATTTGAGGAGACACGGAAACACACAGTGACTGAAACACATGGCAAACAGAATGCACAAAGGATCATTTTCAAATAATTTGGATGTTGTTTTTTTACGATACATCAAAAGCCCAAATAACAGGTACTTGATATACAAATGACCAAATTACACATAAAGCTGACCAAAATCTTTCCCAAATATTCATTTCAACACATACCAAAAATCCTGAATTCATACCCTTTGACAACCACCAAAAACTGAAAAATTTTTGAAAAACAAATTGAACAAACACCAGTCCAACATGCAACCAGAAAATTTATCAAATAGATCTTTTGTCACATATTTGTACTCCTGAGATCTACTTTGTACAATAAAGATTAAAATTTTCTGACTGACCCCAAAACTTTAAACTTTTTGCCCTCACAAACAGAAATTTGAACTTGACCAATTCCTCACTGGTACATTGTCCTTGACTCAATCAAATTCAAAAAGACCCAAAAGATCCAAATTTCAAATTCATCTTCAACAAGAAAGTGCTGTTCACATGCTTTCCATTGACACTACATGCCTAAAAGTGATGTTTTTCGGTCACCTGTCGTTTCGGCCGTTCGAAATTGAGCGACCTTCAATGATGGTGCAACCTCCTCAAATCACCGGAAACCCGAACATTTTCCACGAAAAGTGTGCTCCTCCATTTCTCAGATTCCGACGAGAATCGCAACCACACGGTGTTGTAACTTTTTCAAAGTTGAACCGATGCAGAACACATTCGATTTTGTTGATTCACTTGGGTCATTCATTCCTTTTTATTTTTTTTTTTTTTCGTGCAGTTAGCAAGAGAAAGGGCATTCAGAATTGTTTCAAATTCAACTGAGGGTACAAATGGCTCCTCCAGACATGTTTTCACCTCTTAACGGAGGGAGAATCCCTTTTCAGCAGCATCTTTTCTCGCGGGATGCGCCGCTCTGAACGTATCCTTGACTTTCCTGGGAGAAAATGATCGCGGGAGGGCAATCCGGTGCAAACGTGCGCAGCTTTCGCCATGAATAGAGCGCTGTGCCACGAGGATACAAGTGTGAGGCGTGAAGGCGACATGATTGCCGAGGAGTGGAAGCATGCTCCTCCGAGAAAGTGGGCAGGTCAGGCCGGGGCTCCTGAGAAAGGCAGACCTCACCGATTCGTCAACAGCTGGACTTTCGACACTTCTCCACAAAACTTTGTTCCCGATCATGTGTGTTGAGAAAACAATGGTCGTGATCCGCACTGTCCGACCCAAACTCAGCTCGTTCATGCAGCCGACGACGCGCATTTGAAACCGTCCGGGTTGGAACCCGAAGTTGATCACCCACCAAAAGCATCTTCTTCACTCAACAGACACCGTTTCCCGGAAACAGAACTTTGTGCCAATCACGCTCACATAAATTGCACGGTGGTTGTTCCCCAACCACACGATGGCCCGATAAACGGCGACATAGAGGCTCGTGGTCCTGGGAGAATGCACTCCTCTTCCATCCTACGTCGGACATCGCATGTCGCACGTCGCCAGGGACTTGAGCGAACATCACGGATAAATGCCCCACAAGGCGCTGCCGTCACTTCCGGTCGTCTCGCGGCCGGGACTCGCGACCGCGCGAGAAGGCACAGTTTTCCTCTGCTGGGTAGTGCGGCAGGGCGCTCGGCGGAGCTCCTGGCGAGGCTGCTTCAATTCGTCTTTTTAAGGTGATGGATGCTTTGTTTCCACACCTGAGGAGGCATAATCACGATAATGGAGCCGCTGTCAGCCCTCCGTGTCGCGCCATTCCACCGACGCGCCTTCACTTGGTGTCGGGAAAACAAGAGCCGTTCGCTCGGCGTCCTCGCTCCAGCGCAGCACCAGGGTCGCTTCCGGTTGCGCTGCGGAGTCGCGCGTCCGGTGCGCGAACGTGTCTGCTGTGTCAGTATTTCTCAATTTCGAACGCCAAAATTGAAACAGAATTCAATTACCATAATTAAATCTTAATCCTCGGTAATTACTTGAACATTTTGTCAGCGTTGGGAAGAAAGGAAGAAAAGAGGGATGTTCCCCGAACTGTTGCAGGAAGTGACAAATCCCTGCAGATTTAATCTGACGCTGTCAACGCTTTTGTTTCCTCAAACACCCGTTTCAGCGTTCATATCAAGACCTTCATCCACATCCGCGCTCAAAACGACGCTCTCAAGGGTTCCTCGTTCTTCACGAAAGCGCTCACTGCAGTAATTACAAGTTTAATTTCAGTCTCGGTGAAAAAGTGACGTGAAAGAAGTGACAAAAAAGCCTCCACACCGAAATTAATCCTCAGTTCTCAGATTCTCTGCAGATTCTTCCCGGGACAAGGAATTGAGGCGGTTCGCTACATTTTCTGCAGAAAATACTCCATAGGAGTCGGGAATGCCGGAGTGGTTCCGTTTCGTCAAAAAACTCAACTTCAAACAAGAGACGCGAGTTCTGAGACACACACACTTTTTGTGTTGCGTTTTGAGATCCGCGGGGAGAAACGAGGACGGACGCAGTGAACTTCAAGGTGTGTGTGGCAAATCTGAGCGCCGAGCACGCGTTTACCTCCGCGTGCATCTGTACAAATACTGCTCAATAGATGTGCGTGAAACGAAAACACAATGCCAAGGTTTAGCTTCGGGGAGAAATCGTTTCGACACTCTGTGGCTTTGGCGCGAGGCTTCTCGCTTCTGTTCCCGTTCGAACTGTGCGAGTAAACGTCTGCGCAACTTTTCTGGCCGTCCTTGTTTTGAAAACCAATGTGACACAAGAAATGTGTGTCTGTGAAGTTCGACAGCTGATCGCAAGGTGCGACAACAAGACCGTGCTGTCGAGGGAAACCACGACCGAAGACAGCAGCCCCACCACACCTGACAGTGTAATCTGGGGATAATCTGGAAAGCACCAAGGTAACGTACTCTTGTGATTACAGAGAAAACAACGTCAATTATTGTAAAAGCAGGATCTGCGTGATCCCTGCTCGGCGCGCCGCCGCTATCGGGGCGGCGTGCAGCGTCGGGGCGGAGCCGCGCGTCCCTCCCGCGGGGCGCCGGGCGCCGAGTCCCGCGCGGGACGCATCCGAGGCAAAAGGTGCGACTTCTTTCACTGGAGATGAGACTCGCGCATCTCGAGCTCGTCTCGAGGCGCCTGTGGAGGGAGGGAGTCTGCAGGACGTGACACTCCAGCTTCGCGCTGCTTTGCATCAGCATTTCGAAAGACGACTTCCGGTTGAGAATCTCGAAAACTTGGCACACAGTTCTTGACGAGACGACAAAAACTTGACGTTTGGTCAGACAGCAGCCGTGAAAGATGTTTCGCAGTGCACACCAGTGTCCCACATCTTGAATCCTGTTGACGAAACACGGTCCGTCCACTCAAACATTTTGCACAGTATATTTGGTCACTCATTGATTTCAGGGTGATTTGCAACCGAGTACACTTGCACACAGGGCCGCGCACCGCCCTGCACGCATGCACACACACTGGAGAGCGTTATAATTGCACACTCGATGTGTGTGGAACATGCCCATTAGGCTCCAGACGTGACCACTCTGAATGTGAGCCAAGGGAATCGAACAAGATTTACTTACTTACGGGTCAATACACTTGCTCCGGCAAACACGTACAAATGACCAGTCTCCACAAAGCTCGAGGTGAAAGGCATTGCTCGGCTGCTGCTGTGGAGCGGACATGAATACGGGATATGAAATATGCGTGCCTGTGTGAAAAGGTTCCTCCGGATCGATGCCGAGTTCAAGGTCTCGGATGAGTTCTGCGGAGCTTGAGAAAATTCATTCCCAACCTTGAAGTTGGGAAAACAAATGGGAGAGTAACAACCGAATTTATCGCTCCAGAGAATGTCCGACTGATATCTGCGGAGAGGTCGGACGAGCGAAGCATGTTTCATGAACCGGAGGTGGAGTCTGTCGTGTGTTCACCCGGGACGGAACCTTCTTCAGTGACCCAGTCCTCGACACTTGGTGAGCGGGACAGGACGAGCTGGAGGCAGTGCGGACAAAACGTGTCTTCAACGTTTGTTCTGACAGCGGAAAGCGATTCAACACAAAACCATTGCTTCCTGCAGATAGAATAAATAATTCACACGAACACTGCCTTGATTCTCTGTGCGCAACTCCAGCACAATGCACATTGCACTGTATCCACAGATAAACATCCAGATTAACGACTATTTCTTTTGGCAGCGGAACAAAAGCAAAAGTTTTTCCACACAGGAAATTTGTTTCGACACGCAAGCCCGATGAAAGACGTAATGCGGCGGTGCGGACCGGTCCGGAAGGAAGGAAGGAGCCCCTCGGTGTCTCGTGCGGACCGAGTCCGCTCGGATAAGTGCTGAACCCAGCTGCGCTTCGTCTGTTTGTCCCTGAACATCCCAATTACAGCCCTGCGTCCAGCTAAACGTCCCAGTAATGGGTGTTGGGGAGACATGCAAGCAGCGCACTGTCCAGGTTTTGTGATGTGACAGCATGACAATTGCCACAACGCCAGTCAGCGTACGTAGACTTCGCACGACAGATTTTTCAATGATTGACATGTTGCTGCACAAGATTTTCAAAAACCTCAACTGCCCCCTGCTCTGCGACAACAAGGGACCCAGCACACACGACTTGGTTGAGAAGCTGAGGTCACAGATCGCGGGTCCGGTGCGTCCGCTGCTGCACTGACCCGCTACTTCCTTCTCTCATCTCCACAGAGGTGAAGCCGTCAATTTGGATCATTTATCTGCAAATTCCCGCTAGTAGCAAAACAAGACGTGTGATTCAGTTGATCCGGGCTCGGGCTCCACGTGAACGCACCGACTCCACCCTGCGTGTCAGCAGGCAAGGGAGGAAGAGATCAGATAGCAGCCCGGAGTTCGGGATGCACTGTGGAGATACAAGAAGGTCACAGAGCTCAAGACAAGCCAGCAACACAGCAGACTGTCAACACAACACTTCATCGGCAACATGTCGGTGAATTCAAAACTCCAACTCTTCGAACTTTTCCAGGTGTCCCTCATGCGATGCGATGTGTTCTCCGTTGTGGGATCGTTCAAGAACAGCACACCTTTGTTGTGTGTTTTTGCAGCAAAAGGCTGCGGCAATCAGCTGCATGTCACAAGAAATTTGTGTTCAGTGGGAATCAACTGCACAGGTTTTGAGCTCTGCGTTGTTACCTCGCATCTCTGAAGCGGAGAGAAGTTCAGTGTTCTCATGGCCTGTCTGACCAAACCAAGGCGACTTGCAGTGTTTGACCGCCACAAATGAAGTACAGCTCTTGCGTGGGCACGCTCAAACTGTTCTGCAAATATCAAAGCGCTGGCCACACAGGTCATTCGAAGCGGCAATTCACGCCTCAATCTGAGAAACTTGGGATGGACACCACCAGCTGGTGTGGTGATATTGGGTAGGTTCAGCACGCCTTTAGCACAACTCACCTCATACGTGAGGTGCCCCAATTATCAGATGGGTGATACAGGTACCAAACCAGGTTTCCAAATTTACTCTGAGAGCCAATGCCAAGTGACCAAATGGTATCTGTGCCACTGATCTGAATTTTAGGGCACGTCGGAAAAGGAGCGGATGTGTTTGCTAAACCTCTGCAAGCATAAGTTTTTGACGTGCATCAAAAACATCCCTGAAATGTTGAGTAACGTTGCAGTGTGGCCACCTCCACTACATGCAAGACATTTTTGAATTGACGCGCGTTGATAGTTTGGCCCCTTTTGAGACTCGGCCTTTCTTCTGCACTTTGGGGTTCAAATGGAAATCAAGTCATGCGTGCGCATGTCATGGAAAAAGTGTTGGGACTCTTTGGCCTAAACTGTGATGAAACAAAGCAAGAAATACATTTTTTCAACATCAAAGACAGGCTGACAATGAGCAAACTCTAGTTTGAGGCAATGTGCATGAAATTATCCAACAACAGTTGGAAACTTTGAAATGTGAATCGCCTGGAGGGAAAACTGTAAATCTGTGACGTTCCCATGAAACAATAGCTCCGCTCCCGGCTTCCCTCACTGTGAACACCATCAATGTTCCTTCCATTTTTGTGTTTTTCGACACACAACAAAGCATGAAATTTCATGACAGGTACTCAGGGACAAAAGGCTGTTCCCACACACGACATTCCGCGCACCGTCGCCTCACGAAACGCTGCGCGCAGGTCTCGCTCGCTCACAGACCGCGCCGCCGTGTCACATCGGGTTTGTCGACACAACAAGACTCCACTTCTGATGAAGATCCAACGACTGCAGAATCCCGTGCACGCTGCAGCGCGTCGAGAGCATCCCGGCTCCTCACAGGTGCTGCGCGTGTGTCTTTTGGGATCGATCTGACTCAACGAACTGGACATCCATTGACATGTGTCGTTGATTGATCCGTGTCAGTGTAAATTCATTCGCTGTGAGATTTGTAGCTGAAGCAATTGCGTGCTACAGCACGACCACAACTCGCGCAGCAAACAGTGAGGACTGCAAGTTGCGAACCAGTTCAGCACCAGTTCCTTCTCAACCAAACCAAACCAAACTGCAACAGACAGTCGGTTTATGAGATTGGTGATGAACATTTCTCACCTTGAGCGCATTGAGAGCAGCAGCGTCGTTGTGTCGCGCGGCCCGACCCGACGTTCCGTCTCCTACAGCAGCGGCACGTGCAGCAGCGGAGACTCACGATGCTCACGGTCCGGACACCTCAGTCACGTGGCCCGGTGTAACAGGACCAGACAACGACCAGGACCAGACAACGACCACACTATTTGGTCGTTGTGTGGTCCTGAAATTTCAGGACCAGACAACGACCACCTAGGACTGGAC